>Ga0334882_1004239_pt1 | contig 12343 bp, 10 predicted proteins | sample GraSluR1_MG_5_FD_207226 | JGI IMG/M metagenome (GOLD analysis project Ga0334882, IMG submission 207226) | Sludge microbial communities from methane-producing bioreactor in Wageningen University, Netherlands - Granular Sludge_15_04-R1 | ecosystem: Engineered > Bioreactor > Anaerobic >... | reverse complement strand
GCATCGCCGGGTTGTCCGGCCTGCCGGCACTGGCCATCCCGCTGCGGACGGCTGCGGGGCTGCCCTGCGGGCTGTCGCTGGTCGGTCCGGCGGGCAGCGACCGGGACCTGTTGGCGCTGGGGCGCACGATCGGGTCAGCGACCCCGGAAGACGGCGGGGCGCTTGTCGAGGAAGGCCTGTAGACCCTCGGCGGCGTCGTCGGTGGCGGTCAGCCGCAGGACGGCCTCGAACTCTGCTGCGCTGGCTGCAGCGAGGGCTCCGTCGGCGCTGGCCCGGACCATCCGTTTGATCTCCCCGATCGCCGCGGTGGCGCGGGTGGCATAGTCCAGGGCGGTGCGCCGGACCGTCTCTTCGAACTCCTCGGGAGTCACCACCAGGTCGACCAGGCCGAGATGCTCAGCCTCGCGGGCGGTCAGCCGGGAGCCGTCCATCATCAACCGCTTGGCGAGGTGGGGGCCGAGCAGCCGGGGCAGCCGTACGCTCCCGCCGGCGCCCGGGATCAGTCCGAGGGTGATCTCGGGAAAGCCGACCGTCGCGGGTTCGGCGGCGATCCTGAGGTCGCAGGCCAGGGCCAGTTCTGCCCCGCCGCCGAGAGCATGGCCGTTGAGGGCGGCGATCACCGGCTTGGGGGTGGCCTCGATCAGCTCGAGCACGGTCACCCAGCCACGCATCAGGCGCTGGGTGCCGATGGAGAGGTCGCGCATCACCCGCAGATCCGCGCCGGCGACGAAGCACGAGCCGGTGCCGCGGATGACCAGGCAGCGGACCGCGGGGTCGTCGGCGCAGGCGGTGACGGCCGCACGTAGGTCGGCGATCAGGCCGGGATCGACGGCGTTGACCGGGGGGCGGTCGATGGTGAGGGTGCCGACGCCGCCGGCCTGCTCACAGTGGATGACGGGGTCCATCGGGGTCCTTCGGTGGGTGAGAGAGGCGTGGTCAGCGGGCGAGGTAGCCGCCGTCGACCGGGTAGTGGCCGCCGGTGCAGTACGACGCGGCCTCGGAGCAGAGGAAGGCGACCAGTGCGGCGACCTCGGCCGGGGCCGCCCAGCGGCCGAGCGGGACGACGTCGGCGACCATCGCCCGGGCCACCGGGTCGTCGGCCTGGCCGAGGTCGGGTCGGGTCAGGGTCGGGCCGGGGGCGACCGCGTTGACGGTGATCCCGTCGGCGGCGAGATCCACCGCCAGCCCACGGGTGAGGGCCAGCACTGCGCCCTTCGTGGCGGCGTACGCGGCCCGTCGGGGTGCGCCGACCGAGGCGAGCACGGAGGAGACGGTGATGATCCGGCCCCAGCCGTACGCCCGCATGCCGGGGATGACGGCTCGGCAGGCGTTCACCACACCGAGGACGTTGGTGGCCAGCAGGTCGGTCAGTTCGTCGTCGGAGTGGTCGGTGAGCTCGCCCTTGAGCAACGAGCCGGCCGAGGCGACCAGCGCGGAGGGGTCGCCCGCACGCTCGTGGATCTGCCCGACGGCGCCGCGGACGCTGTCGGGATCGGCGATGTCGCAGCCGATCGCCAGGTGGTCCCCGCCGAGCAGGTCGGCGGCGGCCCGCAGCCGGGAACGGTCGCGCCCGCTGACGGCCACCTGCCAGCCGTCAGCGGCGAGCCGGCGCGCGGCGGCCAGGCCGATCCCCGACGTGCCGCCGGTGACCCAGGCGACCCGCCGGGTGGGTGTACGGACGGCGGGGGTGTCAGTCATCGTGGCCTGCCTTCGGTGGGTTCGGGGTGGGCCAGCGCCAGCGCGGCTCGCGGCCGTCCGCGACCCGGGCAAGGTTGTCGGCCACACCGGCGAAGATGTGCCGGCGCGCCGTCCCCGATCCACCGGCGACGTGCGGGCTGAGCAGGGTGTGCGGGGCCGCTCGCAGCGGGTGGTCGGCGGGCAGTGGCTCGACGCCGAACACGTCGAGGGCCGCTCCGCCGAGCCGGCCGGTACGCAGCGCATCGGCCACGGCGTCCTCGTCGGTGACCGGGCCGCGCCCGACGTTGACCAGCAGCGCGTCGGCCGGCAGCCGGGCGATCTCTCCGGCACCGAGCAGGCCCCGGGTGGCCGGGGTGAGCGGGACGGCCACCACCAGCACGTCGGAGCCGGCGAGCAGGTCGTCGAGGGGGCGCCACTCGTACGGCACCTCGGGGCGCGGCCGACGGGAATGGTAGGAGACCGGGCAGCCGAAGGCGGCGAAGAGGCGCAGGCAGGCGGTGCCGACGGCGCCGCCGCCGAGCACCCCGACCCGGCGCTCGGACAGGTCGCGGACGTCCGCGCCGGAGGTCCAGCGCCCCGCCCGCAGGTCGTGGTCGAGCCCGGGCAGCCGGCGGCAGAGCGCCCCGGCGGCGAGCACGGACCATTCGGCGACCGACGCGGCGTTGGCGCCGGGGAGATGACAGACTTCCGCACCGGCGCGCCGCCAGGCGTCGACGTCGATCGAGTGCAGCCCGGCGCCCGGGTACTGGACCAGCCGGACCCGTCCCCCGGCCCGGGCCGCCGCGGCGTCCAGTACCAGCCGGCCGGACCAGTCGGCGACCACCGCGCCGGCCACCGTGAGGTGGCGCAGCATGGCCGTCCGGTCCTCGGCGAGCAACACGTCGGGCGGGTGCGGCAGGTCGGTGAGGGCGGCGGTCAGGTCGGGCACGGCCGCCCGGCCGAGGACCAGGACAGGCGGCGCCATGGCGTCAGGCCCGGGCCGGGGCGGCGGCCGGCGTGATGCTGATGACGCCCATCCCGGTGAGCCAGTCCGGCACGGCCGCGTACGCGATCCGTTCGGCCGGCGCCCCGCCCAGCAGGGTCGCCATCATCAGCCAGGAGCGCAACTCCTGAGATCCGTTGCCCGCCTCCCGCTCGAGGTCCTCGGTGCTGTACGCGTAGAGCTCGGCGGTCCGGCCGGCGACGAACGTGTCGATCACCGCCTCGTCCCACTCCGGGGTGATCGCCGAAGTCGCCGCGCGGATGATCTGTCGGCGGCGGACGTCGTAGTCGGACCAATTGAGCCGACCGTCCAGCCAGGCGCGAACCATGAACTCCTCGTCGTCGCCCTCGGGGGCCCGCCAGTCCGGCCAGGGCAACCGGTGGGACAGACCGCCGGAGCCGATCACCACGACCCGCAGGTCCTCGGGATAGCTCGCCACGGCGGCCCGGATCGCCTCGGCGACCTCCCGGCAGCGCGCCAGCGGTGGCAGCGGCCGGGCGAAGACGTTGACCACCAGTGGGATGATCGGGACCTCGAGCCCGGCCAGCAGGTACTGGATGGCGTGGCTCTGGCCGTGGTCGATCTGCATCCGGGCGGAGAAGGCGAGGTCGCCCCGGCCGGACCCGACGACGTCGTCGACGATGTGCCGGGCCAGCCCGGTGTGCACCGGCTGGCGGCCCTTCGGGGTGCCGGATTCGCCGCTGGCGAGGCACTCCCCCACACCGAGGGTGAAGCCGGGGATCAGGTCGAGCCAGAAGCCGCGGAAGTGGTTGGAGCCGATGATCAGCGCCACGTCCGGCCGGGCCGCCTCGACCCGGCGGCGTGCCTCCGCCAGCCCGTCGCGGAAGGTGATCGCCTCCTCCCGGTGGGTGGTCTCCTCCCAGTGGGTGTTCATCAGGGTGCTGTGGGACGCTCCCACGCCCAGGACGATCTGTGCCATCAGTGCACCTCCGCGGTGTCGAGGTCGCTCGAGGCGACCTCGAGCGCGAAGCGGATCAGGAATCGGGTGAAGGCGGCAGCCTCGCGCAGGTCGACGGCGTTCATCCCCATGGCGAAGTCGACCGGGAACGGCGCATCGGTGATCTTCGGCATGCCGATCCGTACGGTCGGGATGCCGCGACTGCGCAGGATCGCCGCGTCGGTGGCGCCGGAGCCGTTGTCGGTGCGCGGGTGCTCCCGGCCGGTGACGGCCTCCCAGGCGCCGACGGCCCGCCGGACGAACCAGGAGTCGGGGTCGCTCGCCACCCCGGGGATGGCGAGGACGGGACGTACGTCGACCGTGGTGCCGAGCTCGGCGGCGATCCGGGCGACCTCGGCCTCGAGCTCGCGGCGCACCTCGCTCGGGGTGGAGCGCGGGCTGATCCGCAGGTCGACCATCAACCGGACGTTCTCCGGGGTGAAGGAGGCGGTGCGGGTCCAGCCGCCGTGGATGTTGGCCACCATGCCCTGAGGGGCGACCTGGCCGCCGGTGTGCCGGGCGGTGTAGCTGGGGAGCCAGTCCTCCAGCCGGCAGACCACCTCGGCGGCGAGCCGGACGGTGTTGCGGTACGGCAGCCGGTGCCGGGAGCCGGTGTAGGTGTGGGTGCCGTGCACGACGATCTCGAACCAGGTCAGGCCGACCTCGTCCCAGGCGACGGTCCAGCCGGGCTTGGCGATCACCGCGTAGTCGGTGTGCACGCCCTGCTCGAGCAGGAAGGAGCAGCCGGCGCCCTGGCCGGTGGTGAGTCGCGGGTTGTCGACGCCCGGGCGGGCGTTGGTCGGCATCCCGCCGGCGCCGAACGCTGCGACAAGGTCGCCGTGCAGCGGGATCCCGGCGGCGGCGATCGCCTCGACCGCGGCCAGCACGCAGGCCGCGTGGCCCTTGGGGTTGGACGCGCCCAGGCCGATCACGTAGTCGCCACGGACCTCGGCGCAGGGCTGCAGGTCGGGGCGCATCGCGCCGATCCACGGCAGGTCCTCGGCCGGGTCACCGGTGGTGACCGTGTCGGTCGGGGCGTACAGCATCAGCGACGGGCCGGTGCCGTCTCCGGGCAGCCGGCCCCAGGCGTTCGCCTGCCGGTCGTCCAGCGGCATCAGCTCCGCGGCGAGGCCGGCACCGCTGAGCCGGTCGACGAGGTGTTCGGCAACCGGCCGCTCGTCGCCGGTGGGGCTGGGCAGGTCGACCAGTCCGCTGACCAGTTCGGCCAGCCGCGCGGCGGTGACGAGGTCGGCGGCCGCCCGGACCCGCTCCCGCAGCACGCCCTCGAGGCCACGCAGGTGGGCGTCCCCGTCGGCCGGGAGGGAGGCGTTGCCGAAGACCGGGGCGGTCGACCCGGTCATCCCCGGTCCCCCTCACCGGGCAGGTGCTGGGCGAGGAAGCCGGAGACCATCCGGTAGTAGTCGTGCGGACGCTCCTCCTGCAGGTGGTGGGAGGCCTGGTCCATGACCCACAGCTGGCCGTGCGGGATCATGCTCGCCAGCATCAACGGGTAGTCGGGGGTGAGGAAGCCGTCGTACATGCCCCAGGCCATCAGCACCGGCGCCTGGATCCGGCCCAGGTCGCCGGCGATGTCCTGCCACTCGCCGCGCGGGTTGTCCGACGCGCCGGCCAGTGCCATCTCCTCGGGGTCGAGGCTCTGCCGGTAACGCATCTCCAGCGTCTCCTCGGGGAGCCGGTCGCCGTCGTACCACTCGAGGCCGGTGATCAGCTCGCGCAGCTTCTCCTTCGTCGGGCCTTCGCCGCCGTAGTAGCGGTCCCGGGCGCTGCGGCCGCGGTGGCCGTTCTCCGGCAGCGGGCCGAGCGGGCCACGGAAGACCGGCATGCTGCCGGTGATGGTGACGGTCCGGACCCGCTCCGGAAGGTCCGCCGCGATCTTCAGGGCCATGTGGCCGCCCCACGAGTTGCAGACGAAGTCGGCCCGCTCGATGCCCAGGTCGTCCATCAGCGCGACCAGCTTGGCCGCGTGGTGGTCCCACATCGGGCCCTCGATCTCGCTCTTGTCGGACCGGCCGTACTGCAGCAGGTCGACCAGGAGGCAGCGCCGGTCGGCGGCGAACAGCGGTGCCACCGGCCCGAAGTCGGACCAGGCGGTGCAGCCCGGGCCCCCGCCGTGCAGGAAGATCGTCGGCGTCCCCTCGCCGAGGTCGTGGTAGTGGTACGTGACGCCGGCGACGGTGGTGAAGTGGCTCGGGGGAGGCTGTGTCATGGCCCGATGGGACCGCATCGGGCCCGGTCCGCACCACGATCCAGGTCCGGCCAGTGGACCCCGCCGGCGGGTCCACTGAGCAGTCCGGCGGCCTCGGGGGTGGGCGGCCCGGCTGCCTAGCATCCGGGCCATGACGCCCTCCACCCAGGAATCGACCTCACGCTTCGTCAGCGTCGGCCCGACCCGGATCCACTACCACGAGGCCGGCACCGGCCCGGTCCTGCTGTGCATCCACGGCGGCGCCCCGGGGGCGTACGGGTGGGGCAACTTCGGGCAGAACGTCGACGCCCTGGCGGCCCACCACCGGGTGCTGGTCGTCGACCTGCCGGGCTACGGCCACTCCGACCCGTTCGAGGTCGAGGGCGGCCGGTACGCGGGGCTGGCCGAGCTGTTCGCCCGGATGCTGACCGCACTGGGCATCGAGCGGGCCGACGTGGTCGGGATGGCCACCGGCGGCGCGGTGGCGATGAAGCTCGCCATCGACCACCCCGACCGGGTGGACCGGCTGGTGCTGGTCTCCAGTGCCGGCGGGCTGCCGCTGTTCACCACCATGCCGTCCGAGGGACAGAAGGCGATCCGCGGCTACTACGCCGGCGCGGGTCCCTCCCCGGAGCGGATGGAGGCGTACCTGAAGCTGATGATGCACGACCACGCGCTGATCACCCCCGGCCTGGTCCGCGACCGCTACCAGGAGTCCGTCCGCCGGACCACCTCCGACGGGCCGGCCGGGACCGTCGCCGGCCGCCCGGCGGCCGAGGAGCCGTGGCGGGAGGCCGACCGGATCACCGCGCCGACGCTGATCGTCTGGGGCACCCACAACCGGATCCAGGGCTACGACAACGCGCTGTTCCTGCTCCGGCGGATCCCCGGCGCCCGACTGCACCTGTTCGCCGACACCGGCCTGTGGGTGCCGTACGAGCGGGCCGCGGAGTTCGAGGCGCTGCTCGCGATGTTCCTCGCGGAGGGCCGATGACGGCCGGGACCGGCCGGCCCCGGGTGCTGGAGCTCGCCAGCCCGTGGACCCGCGCCGCCGGCCGGATGCTGGTCGGGCTCGGCTGGGACGTGGTGCTGGTGGAGCCCCCGGGCGGCAGTCCCGAGCGGGCGGTCCGCGACGGCATCCCGTTCACCCACTGGCACGCCGGCAAGTCCTCGGTCCTGCTCGACCCGGCAGCCGACCCGGCCCGGTGGCGTACGCTCACGGCCGGCGCCGACGTCATCCTGCACACCGACGACCTTCCCGCCGGGGTGCCCACCCGGGTCGCCACAGTCCGGATCACCCCGTACGGCAGCGACGGCCCGGCCGCGGGCCTGCCGGCCACCGATCTGACCGTCGCGGCCCGCGGCGGGATGCTCGCCCAGGTCGGCACCCCCGACTCGCCGCCGCTGCGGCTGCCGCAGGACCAGGCCGAGCAGTTGGCCGGGGCGTACGGCGCGATCGCCGCGGTGCTCTGCGGTGCGGGGGGCCGGTGGGACCCGGCCCCGGTGCTGGAGGTGTCGGCGCTCGAGGCGGTCGCCGGGTGCCTGGAGACCGGGGCACTTACCGCGATCCACGCCGACCGGGTCGACCCCCGGCCGGGTCGGCAGCACCCACTGGTGCTGCACGGGCTGTTCCGGACCGCCGACGGGTACGTCGGCGGCGGGCTCGGCGGCAGCCCGCGGATGTGGGACGACCTGCTCGGCTGGCTCGCCGAGGAGGGCCTCGACTCCGGCCTGGCCGACCCACGCTGGGCCACCGCCGAAGCGCGGGCGGCCGATCGGACGGCGCTCTTCACCGCCCTCGACGATTTGCTGGCCGGGGTCGACGCGGCCGACTGGGCGGAGCGGGCCCAGGCCCGCCGGCTGCCCTGGGCGGCGGTCGATCCGCCCGACCGGCTGCGGCAGGATCCACAGCTGCTCTCCCGCGACTTCTTCCGGCCGACCTGCCTGGACGGGCGGGTCGTCCCCGACCTCGGCTTCGGCGTCCAGGTCGAGGGGGCGCCGGCCGGGCCACTGCGCCCGCCCGTCCCCGGCACCGGGCCGAGGGCCACGGCGCCCCGGACGACGACCCCGCTGACCACGGCGGGAGCCGCACCGGCCCCGGCCGCGCTGCTCGAGGGTATCCGCGTGATCGACCTCACCTGGGTGCTGGCCGGGCCGTTCGCCACCCGGGTGCTCGCCGACCACGGCGCCGAGGTGATCAAGGTCGAATCGGTGCGCCGCCCGGACCCGACCCGGTTCAACCCCGCCATGCACCTGTCCCGGGACCGGACCGCCGGGCCGGACACCAGTGGCTACTTCAACGAGTACAACCGCAACAAGCACAGCATCGCGCTCGACACCCGCACCGACGAGGGCCGGGCGGTGCTGGCGGACCTGATCGCCTCCGCCGACGTCGTGGTGGAGAACTTCAGCGCCTCGGTGATGGCCCGGATGGGTCTCGGCTACCAGGAACTGCGCCGGCTGCGGCCGGACATCGTCTACCTGTCGATGTCCGGGATGGGCCACACCGGGCCGCGCCGGGACTGGGTGACGTACGCCGACATCGTCTCGGCCGCCTCCGGACTCACCGCGCTGACCGGCTGGGGCCCCGACGAGGTGGTCGGCGTCATCTACGGCCACGCCGACATCGTGGCCGGCCTGCACGGTGCCCTCGCCGTCGTCGCCGCCCTGGCCCGCCGCCGGGTGACCGGCCGCGGCGCCCACCTGGACCTGTCCCAGCTGGAGGCGTCCGCCGCCGCGCTCGGGACCGTGCTGCTCGATGCGGCCGCGCACCCCGAGGCGCCCCCGGTGCCGCTGGGCAACGCGGACCCGGACCTCGCCCCGCACGGAGTGCACCGCTGCCTCGGGCCGGACGCCTGGGTCGCCGTCGCCGTCCGGGACGCCGCGGACTGGGCCGCGCTCTGCCGGGTGCTCGACCGGCCGGACCTGGCGACCGACCCCGGGTACGCCACGGCGGCCGGCCGCCGGGCCGCGGCCGCCGGGATCGACGCCGCGATCGGCGCCTGGACCGGGCAGCGGTCCGCCGCCGACGCCGCGGGAACGCTGCTCACCGCCGGCGTGCCGGCCGCCCCGGTGCAGGACGGCCGGGACCTGCTCACCGACGCCCAACTGGGCCACCGCGGCTTCTTCCAGCCGGTCGACCACCCGGTGGCCGGCCGGCACCTCAGCGAGGCCAGCCCGATCCGTACGCCCCACCGGGCCACCCCGATCCGGCGCCCGGCGCCGGTGCTGGGCGCCGACACGACGCGACTGCTGACCGCGCTCGGCTACCCCGCCGAACGGGTCGCGGCGCTCGCCGCGCGGGGCGTCCTGCGCTGACCCACCGCCCCTCCACCGTCCCCCTGCACCCCGAGGAGTCCCCATGAAGGCCGCCCGACTGCACACCTTCGGCCGTCCGCCGGTCGTCGACGATGTCGAGACGCCCACCCGCCCCGAGGGCAGCACCCTGGTCCGGGTCGGCGCCGCGGCGGTGGGCCACCTCGACCTCACCGTCGCCTCCGGGAGCTTCGACATCCGCCCGCCGCTGCCGCACATCGGCGGCACCGACGCGGCCGGCACCGTCGTCGCCTCCGACACGTTGCCGGTCGGGCAGCGCGTCATCGTCCGCGGCGGGGGCATCGGGCTGACCCGGCCCGGCTGCTGGGCCGAGTACGTGGTCGTGCGCGACCGCCACCTCATCTCCGAGGAGGGGGCCCTGCCGCTGCCGGTCGCCGCGACCTTCCTGGTGCCCGCCACGACGGCGTGGGTCGCCGTGCACGACGTCGCCGGGGTGCTGGCCGGCGAACGGGTGATCGTCGGCGGCGCGGCCGGGGCGGTGGGCCGGGTGGCTGCCCAGCTGGCTGTCCTCGCCGGCGCCGAGGTGATCGGCGTCGTCGGCCGGGAGTCGTCGCTGGCACTGGTGCCGGACGGGGTGACCGCGGTGACCGCCGACGGCATCCCCGACGGGCTCTGGGCCGATGCGGTGGTCGACACCACCGGCGGCGAGCCGCTGTCCCGGGCGCTGCACGCCACCGTGCGCGGCGGGCGGGCGGCGCTGATCGGCTACACCCGCTCACCCCGGCTCACCCTCGACCTGCCGAACTGGCTGCTGGCTGAAGTGCCGCTGCTGCCGGTCAGCATGATCCATCGGGCCGAGCGCCAGCGGGAACTGGTCCCCACCCTGATCGGGTTGCTGGCCGACGGGTCGATCAGCGTGCCGGTCCGGACCTTCCCGCTGGACCGCACCGCCCAGGCCTGCGCAGACCTGGCGGCCGGGCGGATCCACGGCCGGGCCGCGGTGGTCCCGGCCCGATGACCGGCGCTGCCCCGACCCCCGTCACGGCCGGCACACTCACCGGGCTGGTCCTCGAAGGGGCCCGCCGCTGGGGGCCGCGGCCGGCGATCACCGTGGCCGGACGCACCCTAACGTATCGGGACCTGCCCGGCCACGCCGAGCGGTACGCCACCGCCCTGGCAGGTGGTGGCGTACGACCCGGCGACCGGGTCGCGATCATCGCACCGAACAGTCCCGCCGTGGTCGACGCGTTCCTCGGCTGCCTGTGGTGTGGCGCCGCCCTGGTGCCGCTGGACCCGGGGCTGCGCGGCGCCAGCCTGGACCGGGCACTGGCCACCACCCGGCCCGACCACCTGCTCCCGGACCGGCCGCTGCAGGCCACCGAGGGCCGGTCGGCCCGGCCGAGGACCGCCGACATCGCCCCGGACACCCCGGCAGCCGTACTCTTCACCTCCGGTTCGACCGGGGCCTCCAAGGCCGTGGTGTGTCCGCACTCCCAGCTGCTGGCCTGGGGCACCACGGTCGGGACGCACCTCGAGCTCGGGCCCGACGACGTGCTGTGGACGACGCTGCCGCTGCACCACACCAACGCCCTCAACGCCGTGGTCCAGGCCCTCACCTGGGGCGCGCAGATCGTCATCGGCGCACGCTTCTCGGTGTCCAGCTACTGGCAGCGGGCCGCCGAACACGGCGCGACCGTCGGCTATCTGCTCGGCAGCCTGGTGCCGCGGCTGCTCGCCGCCGCACCGGCCGGCGTCGACCGCACCCACCGGATGACCCGGATGCTCGCACCTGGCGTCTCGCCGCTGGCTCGGGCCGAGCTCGAGGCCCGGTTCGGGGTACGCACTCTGGACGGCTACGGCAGCACCGAGACCAACTACGTGATCGGCGGCCCGCTCGACCGGGCCCGCCCCGGCTGGATGGGCCGGCTGCTGCCCGGCTATCGGGCCCGGCTCGCACCGGTCGACGACGACCCCGGCCACGGCGAGCTGCTGCTGGCCGAGGAGACGCCCGGGGCGTTCGCCACCGGTTACCTCGGGGAGGAACTGTACGGGCCGGACGGCTGGTTCCGCACCGGTGACCAGGTCCGGCTCGAGGGCGGCTGGTACCGCTTCGAGGCCCGGCTGACCGACGTCATCCGCCGCCACGGGGAGAACATCCAGGCCCGCGAGGTCGAGGAGATCCTCACCGCCCATCCGCTGGTCGCGCAGGCCTGCGTGATCGGCCACCGGGACGGCTCGGAGACCGACGTGCACGCCTTCCTGGTCCCCGCCCGGCCGGCCGCCGGGTCGGCCGGCTCAGTCGACGGCGAGGCCGTCGATCTCGAGGCCGTGCTCGCGTACGCCACCGCCAACCTGCCTCCGTTCGCCGTCCCCCGCTACGTGGACGTGCTCGCCGAGCTGCCGGTCACGGCCTCGGAGAAACCCGACCGCCCGGCGCTGCGCGCCCGCGGCCTCGGCCCCGACACCTGGAGGTCCCGATGACCCGCATCCTCGTCCTCGCCACCGGCGGCACCATCGCCAGCCGTCCGGGCGCCGACGGCGTCGCCCCCGCCCTGGCCGGCGCGGAACTCGTCGCGGCCGTCCTTGCCGACGACCCCGACCTGCGCGACACCCTGCGGGTCAGCGTCGAGGAGCCCTTCCGCCGGCCCAGCTACACCCTCGGGCCGGCCGCCATGCTGCGGCTGGCGCGGCGGTGCCGGACGGCCCTCGAAGGCCCGGACGGGGCGCCGGCCGAGTACGACGGCGTCGTCGTGCTGCACGGCACCGACACCGTCGCCGACTCCGCCTGGCTGACCCACCTGCTGACCCTGCCGGTGACCGGCGGGCCCGCGCCCGGCGGGCCGGTGGTCTTCACCAGCGCGATGCGCCACGCGGCGGAGACGGGCGCCGACGGGCCGCGCAACCTGCTCGACGCCCTGCGTGTGGCCGGCGCCCCGGGGGCCGCCGGACGCGGCGCGATGCTGGTGGTCAACGGGGAGATCCACGCGGCCGCGCGGGTGGTGAAGTCCCACACCAGCGGTCTGCACGCCTTCGCCTCACCCGGCTCGTCACCCCTCGGCGACCTGACGGCCGGGATCGTACGCTTCACCCGTCCGGCGGCCGCCCGCCCGTTCCCCGACCCGGGGCCGGTCGGGGAATTGGCCGAGATCGGCGTGGTTCCGGCCTGGGCCGGTCACGGGGACGTGCTGGTCGGGGCACTGCTGGACCGCGGGGTCCGGGGCCT
>Ga0334882_1004238_pt1 | contig 12346 bp, 11 predicted proteins | sample GraSluR1_MG_5_FD_207226 | JGI IMG/M metagenome (GOLD analysis project Ga0334882, IMG submission 207226) | Sludge microbial communities from methane-producing bioreactor in Wageningen University, Netherlands - Granular Sludge_15_04-R1 | ecosystem: Engineered > Bioreactor > Anaerobic >... | reverse complement strand
CAATGGAATCTTCTTCAGCTTTGGGCACTGGCTTACCCTGATTATACTCTTGATTTTGTAAAAACACACCTTCAGGTTTACAAGGATGCAGGGTGGCTTGGAGATGGTCTGGCATGCAGCAAATTTGTTTCTGGAGTGGGAACGAATCAGGTGCCTCTTGCCATTGTAAGCGCTTATATGTGCGGTATAAGAGATTTTGATGTTATGAAAGGTTATGAGGCTTCTCTTAAAAATGAGATAACATCAGAAAACAGGGTGTTCGGGGCCGGCAAGATGGATGTTGGTGAATTCGTCAGGTATGGATATGTCCCCTACAAGGCCAGCGGTGAAGGTGCCGATGAGCTCTGGAAGTTCTCCTGCTCGCATACACTTGAATACTCATTCACTTCATATGCTGTCGCACAGCTTGCCAAAGCGCTTGGGCTCGAAGAAGACTATGAGATGCTGATGGAATTATCAGAAGGATGGAAAAAGATACTTCATCCGGAAAGAAAAATGATGTGGCCGCGGCTTGAGAACGGAGAGTTCTTTGAAGAATTTGACGCAACGGTGCCTCACGACGGCTTTCAGGAGGGCAATGCTTTCCAGTACTCCTTCTATGTACCTCACGATCCTGAAGGTATAGTTGCGTCTATCGGAAGGGAAGAATTCAACATCAGGCTCGACAGTACATTTATCATTTCTCAGAAAGATATTTTCGGAGGAGGCACCGAGATCCATGCCTTTGCCGGAATAACAAAGCCGTATAATCATGGTAACCAGCCATGCCTGCATACCTCCTGGTTCTTTAACCACTCAGGCGAACCATCAAGGACTCAGAAGTGGGTACGGGCCATATTGAACGATTTTTACGGCACTGAGGGTATTCATGGTTATGGTTACGGACAGGATGAAGATCAGGGACAACTGGGCGCATGGTTTGTTATGTCGGCCATCGGCCTGTTTGACGTCAGGGGTCTTACAAATCCCGACCCCTCATTTGGAATAGGCAGCCCGCTTTTTGATAAGGTTACAATTCAACTGAGCGATAAGTATTATTCCGGAAAAAAATTTATTATTGAGACAATTAACAACAGCCAGGAGAATATTTATATTCAGTCCGTTTCTGTTAACGGGAATGAATTTGAATCTGTTTTCATACCTTTTTCGGAAGTTGTCAAAGGAGGGAAGATGGTTGTAACCCTTGGTGATATGCCCGGATAAATATTTGTTTATGTTACCTTTAAGAGTGGTCATATATCCAAAAAACAGCTAAAATGAATATATCTCCCTCATACAAGTCAAAACCGGGAAATACAAAAGTGATCAGTTTTTTTATCAGCCCCAACCCTGCAATTTTTCTTTGCATTCATCTGATGCTCGTTTCCTGTGCAACAAAGGATCCAGGAAATATGATGAACAAACTTGATTCTATGCTGGCTAATGAGTTCCGGGCAAATGAGCCGGGAGGGTCAGTCCTTGTACAAAAAGGAGAAAAGATACTTTTTCTTAAGAGCTATGGGCTGGCTGATCTTGAAACAGGAGAGAAAATCACCGGAAAAACACTGTTCAACCTTGGCTCGGTATCAAAAACCTTTGTTTCAAACGGAATCCTGATCTTACATGAAAGAGGATTATTGTCGCTTGAAGACAGTATCATTAAATATTTTGATGACTTTAAAAACAGGGAGATCTCCCGTAAAGTAAGAATAAATCATCTTTTATCCCATACTTCCGGTTTACCCGATAACAGAAATGTATCGGAGAATTTTGAATTTTTTCTGACGGCAAAAGACAGAGAGAACTTTGAGCCTGTAAAACTTGCGGACGGATTGAACTTTGAACCCGGCGAAAGATTTGAGTATTCAAATCCGGCTTATAACGGTCTCGCCCTGATTATCGAAAAAGCCACAGATCAGCCATGGCAGGAGTTCATAAGGGAAAACATATTCGAGCCTGCCGGTATGATAGCGAGCACCATTACAAACGGGGCCCATCCCCTCGAGGGTGTGGCGCATGGTTACGAATTTATAAACGGCAGGTATGTTGAATCGGACTACGGGGAGTTTCCCACTTTTGCCGCAGCAGGTAACGGGGGAGTCTGGAGTTCCGTTCTTGAGCTCGCCGAATACGAAAAAGCAATCCGTGGAAACAAATTTCTTGGCAGCGATCTGACTGACGAATCACGTTCCTTATTTATTCCTGAAAACTGGGCCGGACCTCTGAAACCATTTATCGGTTACGGATGGTTTATTGGTGATGAACAGCTGCTGGGTGAAAAAAATGATTTTGGTGTAAGGTTTGTATATCACACCGGAGATCAGGGAGGTTTCAGGGCCTTTTATATCACTGTTCCCGGGAAAGATATTCTTTTTATCGGCCTTTTCAACAGACCCCCGGAAAATCTTACAGGTATTATTAAGACCGGTATCACAATATTTCAAGATAACAAATGGCTGGATGATCTCTGAAAACGGAATCCGGCGACCGCGGTAAATGAAAAGACAGTTATTGATTAGGTATACCAAATTTATTTCCTAAATTGGTATGTCAAATTATACTTCAGTTTTTTTGTAATAACCTAAAATCTGAGAAATGGAAATAGTAGTTACTCTTATCATTGGTGCGGTCGCCGGCTGGCTTGGCAGTCTGATATACAGAGGCAGCGGCCTTGGTCTCATCGGTAACATAATCGTGGGCATTGCGGGAAGCTTTGTCGGCTACTGGCTTCTCGGGAAAATTGGCGTCAGTCTGGGTGCAGGATGGATCGGAGCCATTCTTACAGGTGCCCTTGGTGCCATAATCATCCTGTTCCTTGTTAATCTTATCTTCAAAAAGCAGTAATTGCCCCCTTTTGTAAGTTTATAAATGTTTAGATATCATTCTTTACCCGGCAAGTCAACCGTTGCAGAGCTGACCGATGAACTGTTTACCATAAATGATCCTCATGATGCACTGGATTTGCTTGCAGACCTTGGAAATAACAGCTGCGACCGTATTATAATAAAAGAGAATAACCTTAGCCCGGATTTTTTTGACCTGAATACCGGTCTTGCAGGAGAAATTCTTCAGAAGTTCTCAAATTACAGGGTAAGGCTTGCCGTAATTGGTGATTTTTCAAAGTACAAAAGTAAAAGTCTTCAGGATTTTATCCGTGAATGCAACAGGTTGCAGATGATTCTTTTCACCGGCAGTCTTGACTTCGCTCTTGAAAAGATGGGGAAATAACTTCAATTATAATATAAATCAACAAAAATGAGAAGGTTCTTTTTTGTACTGGGCGGTTTCCTGTTTTTTATTATGCAGGATCCTCTTTCGAATAGTGCTGGTCATCTGAACAACAAATCAGAAAAAATCAGCCCGCAGGATATTCCCATATCGAAAGACGGGTGGAAGCTGGTATGGCACGACGAATTTTCCGGAACATCCCTTGATACAACAAAATGGAATGTCCTCCTTAGAGAACACAGTAAACATAATGAGCTACAGTATTATGTTCCCGATGAGGTTTACGTGGAAAACGGCCTGCTGCGCCTTAGAAGCCGTCTCAGGAAATACGGCGATATGGAATACACAAGCGGTCGCCTGGATACCAGAGGTAAATATGCACCGGTTTACGGCAGGTTTGAGATACGCGCCAGGCTGCCGTCAGGAAAAGGGCTCTGGCCGGCTCACTGGCTATATCCTCAGAACAGGAACTGGCAGATGGAAATGTTAATGCATGAAACAGTCGCATCCGGTAAAGAAAGTTATATACCGGAAGAACGCCCATGGTACAGTGAGATAGATATTATGGAGTTTCTGGGACATGAGCCTGATGTTGTTTACGGAACACTTCATTATTATTCATTCGATGGCCATAAAAGGACCAGCTCCGGAAAGATAAAGGGACCAGTTGACTACTCTGAAGACTTTCACGTATATGCCCTTGAATGGGAACCTGATTCGATAAAATGGTTTATCGACGGGCAACTTATTCATTCGACTGCCTCGGGTATTCCTCATACTCCTCATTACCTCATACTGAATACGGCTGTGGGAGGTGGGTGGCCGGGAAATCCGGATTCAACTACCATATTTCCTCAATACCATGACATTGACTATGTACGAATATACCAAAAAGGGCCTTACTTCTAAGGTGTTGTTGCGGTATTGAAATATGGCCGATATTTCCATGATGCCCGCCAGGGTTAAAAATGTTAAATGTTACAATGCCGGTAAAGTAAAATAATTATATTTGTTTTCAGCACAGCTTCTTTGGTTTCATGTGCCGTATTCAATTATTTAGCTGATGATAAATCAGAGCAGGATTTATAAAACCTAATCTTGACTGTGGATGAAAAACAATTCTTTATTTCGGGCAGCACTTCTTCCCATGTTCTTCTTTGCCGTAACATTATTCGCCCAGGAACGGGAATCCGGTTTATATAAATCCGTCGTAGTTACTCCTGTTAACAGTTTCACAATAGGCGTTGAAGGACCGGCAGTTGATAAAAATGGCATATTGTATGCTGTCAATTACGGGCGCCAGGGAACAATAGGAAAAGTAACCCCTGAAGGAGTCGCTGAGATATTTGTTGTTCTCCCGGAAGGAAGTATCGGGAATGGAATAAGGTTTGGCAGCCATGGTAATATGCTGATCGCTGATTATACCGGGCATAATATCTTAAAGGTGAACATGAAAACAAAAGAGGTTTCTGTATTTGCTCATGAACCCGTAATGAGTCAGCCAAACGATATTGCCATCGACAGCAAAAACCGCCTCTATGCCAGTGATCCTGACTGGAAAGGAGGAACAGGGCGTGTGTGGCGGATAGATACAAGCGGCAAAACAGCTCTCCTTGACTCTATGGGAACCACAAACGGAATTGAAGTGAGCCCCGACGAAAAGATACTGTATGTTAATTCATCACGTAAAATATGGGCCTACGACCTCTCAAAAAACGGTGAAACAGGCAATAAGAGACTGCTGATTGAATTTCCTGATTTTGGGATGGATGGCATGAGGTGCGATATAGAAGGTAACCTTTATGTTGCCAGGTTTGGAAAAGGCGTAATTGCAATCGTCTCACCCGGAGGCAAATTAGTAAGAGAAGTGCCCCTGACGGGCAAAAGACCTACCAATGTCGCTTTCGGAGGAAAAGACGGCAGGACAATGTATGTCACAATTCAGGACCAGGGTAATATTGAAAGTTTCCGCACCGAAATTCCGGGGCGTGAATGGAAAATGCAGCAGAAAGCAAGAAGGCGCTGATTAAAAACGGTAATTAATGCAGGACTATTTAAAATCACAGTCGGAAAGATATCAGGCCTTATTTCCATGTTGGAACAGGCAGCTTGATAAGTAAATAATAATCAAATCAATAAGTAATATCATTAAAAATTAAACTATGAAGAAATCTGTTTTTTTATTCCTGATTATGTTTCTGTCGCTGGTCTGTCTTATGCAGGCACAGACATATAATATTGTTATTAAGGGAGGTCATGTCATTGATCCGAAAAATAACATAAATGAAGTAATGGATATTGCAGTCAAAGACGGGAAAATAGCTGCAGTGGCAAAAAATATAAACCCGGCGGGCGCAATACAGGTTGTTGATGCCAGGGGATTTTATGTCACTCCCGGTCTGATAGATATACATGTGCATGTTTATCAGGGTACGAATCTCGATCAGCAGTACATGAACGGACCCAACTCGGTAAGTCCTGATGGTTTTACATTCCGGGTTGGTGTAACAACCGTTGTGGATGCAGGCTGTGCCGGATGGCGTACTTTCCCTGATTTCAAGAAGCAGACAATTGACAGGTCCCAGACAAGAGTTCTGGCATTCCTCAACATCGTCGGCGACGGAATGAGGGGAGGCCCTTTTGAGCAGAACCTTAAGGACATGGATGCCAGGATTACAGGTGAGTATGCAAAGAAAAACTCAGATCATATTGTCGGAATAAAGCTGGCTCACTTTAACGGGCCTGACTGGACCCCTACCGACAGGTCAGTGGAAGCAGGGAAAATTGCAGATATGCCTGCTATGATCGATTTCGGCGGAAGTAACCCACCGCTTTCATTCAAAGAACTTTTTCTGGATCATCTTCGTCCTGGGGATATCCTGACACATTGCTATGCACAGCTTGGCGGAAGCAGGGAATCAATCGTTGACACCGACAAAGGTGAGGTAAAACCCTTTGTATGGGAAGCTGTTAAAAGAGGTCTTATCCTCGATGTTGGATACGGCGGTATCAGTTTTGCTTATTCACAGGCCATACCGGCTGTTAAAAGCGGGCTCTATCCACATGCAATAAGCACTGACCTGCATATCGGAAGCATGAATGGTGCCATGAAAGACCAGCTGACCACTATGTCAAAGTTTCTTGCCATGGGAATGGACCTTCAAAGTGTTATCAATGCAAGTACATGGAAACCTGCACAGATAATCAAGAGAGAAGAGCTGGGTCATCTTTCCGTGGGAGCTGAAGCCGACATCGCTGTACTTAATATGCGAAATGGAAAATTCGGCCTCTTCGATTACACGGGATACAAACTGGAAACAGATAAAAAGCTTGAATGCGAAATGACTATCAGAGCAGGCAGGATCGTTTACGATCTCAATGGCATTGCCAACCCGGTAGTACTTCCAAGAAGAAGAAATTGAACAAATCATACAGGCTCATGAAGAACCTGTTATATATATACCGTAAAATATCAAATCAATTAATTTAAACTTTAATAAACTTAATTCACTATGAAAACAGAAAGAAGATCAGCACTTAAGAAAATGTTTGCCTCTTTTGTAGGCTTAACAGGTCTTGGCCTTGCAGCAAATGCAAAAGCTAATGCTTCGGAAGAAAAGGAAGCAGGAAACATAACCAGCTTTCAGAAGGCTCCATTGTTCTCAGGCCACACCAAATATGGAAACCTGATTTTCATTGCAGGTAAAGGTGCCCACGTTGCCCCCTTTGATATTAAAAATCACACGGAAATTGTTATTAAAGCCCTTGAGGATGAGCTTATCAAAGCAGGCAGCTCTATGGATAAAGTGTTGAAGGTCAATGTCTATCTTGACAAAATTGAAGATTATCAGGGTATGAATGAGGTTTACAGAGGCCGGTTCGGAGACAAGCCACCCGTACGTACTACCGTTGCTGTTGCCAAAGGAGGAGTACCCGGTGATTCGCTTGTTGAAATGGATTGCATAGCATATATTTAATATTAAACTATAAAAAAATGAAACGCAGAGAAGCAATAAAGAATTTATCCGTTCTTCCTGTTGCAGGTGCAGTTATGGGGAGTTCATTACCGTTTGGAGCCGCCCTGGCTGCCCCTGCACCTTCTCGTGCCGTAAAGCGTGACTTTTTCAAGGAACTCGGACTTCGCACGTTCATAAATGCTGCAGGTACTTACACAACAATGACAGGTTCCCTGATGCATGATGAAGTCAGACAAGCATGGCTCGCAGCATCTGATGAGTTCGTCATGCTCGATGAGGTTCAGGATAAAGTGGGAGAAAAAATCGCCGCCATGTGTCATGCTGAAGCTGCAACCGTTACAGCAGGCTGCTATTCAGCACTGGTACTGGGAACAGCCGGTGTCCTGACAGGTAATGACCCAAAAAAAGCTGCCCAGTTACCTGATCTTACCGGCATGAAATCGGAAGTGATCACACAAAAGGCTCATAATGAGGGATATATTCATGCCCTGACTCTCACAGGCATCACCCTTGTCGAGGTTGAAACAGCAGAGGATGTTGAACGGGCTGTTAACGAGAAAACTGCCATGATGTGGTTCCTGAATTATGCAGGCCCCAATGGAAAAATCAAGGACAAGGAATGGGTTGCCCTTGGCAAGAAGTATAAAATCCCTACAATGAACGACATGGCAGCAGATGTGCCCCCGGTTGAAAACCTATGGAAATACAATGACATGGGGTTCGATCTTGTTTGCATATCGGGAGGAAAAGGTCTGTGCGGTCCGCAAAGTGCCGGAATTCTGATGGGGAGAAAAGATCTTGTTGCCGCTGCCCGTCTGAATGCTCCTCCCCGTTCAATTACCATCGGACGAGGAATGAAAGTTAACAAGGAAGAGATAATCGCCATGTACGCGGCTATTGAGAAATATGTTAACGGTGATCATGACCGGGAATGGAAAGACTGGGAAAAAAGAGTCGGTGTGATTGAAAGTGCAGCCAGAAAAATTGCTGGAGTAACGACTGCAGTAACTGTCCCTCCGGTTGCCAATCATACACCTTCACTCAATATAGCCTGGGATATAAACAAGGTTAAAATAAGCCGGGAAGAGCTTCAGGCAAAACTGAGGAGCGGAAATCCTTCTATCGAGGTTATGGGAGGCAGAGAAACCAGCATCAATCTGACCGTTTTCATGTTAAAACCCGGGCAGGACAAAATTGTCGCTGCAAGGATCCAGGAAGAGCTGAAAAAAGCATCATCCTGATCATCTGTTTCTAAACACAAAATTATGCAAATTATGAAGTTAAGGAAACTCCATTTAGTGATTGTATTATCTCTGATATCAGCTTTAATACAGGCTCAGACATATTCGACCCTCATCAAGGGCGGGCATGTCATCGATCCTAAAAACAACATCAATGAACTGATGGATGTTGGCATCAGCAACGGCAAGATCGCCCTCGTAGCCAAGAACATCAGCGAAACTGAAGCAAAGCAGGTTATTAATGCCAAAGGTATGTATGTTACCCCAGGGATTATCGACCTTCATGTCCATGTGTATTACGGTACCAAAATGGACCAGGGCCTCATGAACGGACCGAGCTCCGTGGCTCCTGATCCGTTTTCATTCCGCGCCGGGGTGACAACGGTTGTCGATGCGGGAAGTGCCGGATGGCGGACTTTCCCTGATTTCAAGAGGCAGACCATCGATAACTCACAGACAAGGGTTCTTGCCTTTTTAAACATTGTCGGAGAAGGTATGAGAGGTGGTCCTTTTGAACAGACCACACTCGATATGGACGCCCGCAGGGCAGCCCAATGTGCTAAAGAATATGCCCCGGATATCGTTGGCATAAAACTGGCACATTACAGCGGTCATGAATGGGGACCTACTGATAGTACCGTCCGGGCAGGAGTTCTTGCCGATATGCCGGTAATGATAGATTTTGGTTCCGCTGATCCCCCTCTTTCCATTGAGGAACTCTTCATGAAGCGCCTCCGCCCCGGTGATATCTGGACCCATGCTTATGCATACTTTCCCAAGACCCGAGAAGCCTTAACAGATGAGAATGGTAAAGTAAAGCCTTTTGTCTTTGAAGCTCAGAAAAGAGGTATCATATTTGATGTCGGCCATGGTGGTGGTTCATTCCGCTGGAACGTGGCTGTACCGTCAGTTCAGCAGGGTTTTATTGCAGATGCCATAAGTTCCGATCTTCATACCGGAAGTATGAACAGCGGTTTTAAAGACATGGCAAACCTTATGTCAAAATTTCTTGCTCTCGGGCTGCCCCTGCATGATGTAATTTACAGATCCACATGGAAACCTGCCCTGATCATCAAAAGGCCGGATCTGGGTAATCTCAGCGTGGGAAGTGAAGCCGATGTGGCAGTTTTCAGCCTGAGCCAGGGAAATTATGGATTTCTTGATATAAGCGGTCTGAAACTCAAAGGAACGCAGAAACTGACAGCTGAACTCACCCTGAGAGCCGGCAGGGTGGTATGGGACCTCAATGGCATAGCTGCCAGGGAATACAAATAAAACCATGAAAGTACACAAGGCTGTGGTATAGCTTATCTTCTAAATCCGTAGCCTTTAAACAATTGTGCCCTTTGAGGACAACGACAGCCGTTAAACCACAAAGGGCACAAAAACTTTAAGGGTATCAAGTAACCTATATTACATTCTCATTGTCTCAGGTATATATGACCATCTGTTTTTCAGCATCCCATCCCATTCCTTTCACATACATGGTATACATTCCAGGCTCAGAGAATCCGTCCCATACCACTTCATGCTTACCCGGTTCAAGCCCGTCTGCTTTGAGACGCCAGACAACATCCCCAAGTTTGTTTTTGATATCAACATAAACGTCACTTTCCTCAGGAACGTTGACTTCCATAACAATACCATCCTTTGAGTCAGCCCCGAGAGCCCTGATCGAAGGTTTTTCGCCATAGGCAACTTTCCCGGTTTTCCAGGCGGAGTAGTCGAACGGCTCATCAACGAGATGGTAAGGATCTTCATTGAATCCGTCATAATTCCTCCTCAGATAAAGTGTTACAAGAGGTGTGCGCTTTAACGTGTCAAGACTGACTTTTTTGGCCCGTCCGTTTTCCCAAAGATATACGGGAATATCAAATGGATCAAGCACGTCAGAAAAGCCGCGTTCAATTCCTATGTGGAAAAGCCCGAAATTGCCGGGTTCGTGGCCAGCCAGCCAGTGACTAATAATATCGACCCTGAAAGGATCTATCCCAAAGATAATATTATTGCTCATGTAGTCTTTAGCCTTTCCGTTATGCGGTCCCCCCGCGAAACCGTCACCATCGCGCCCGTATACTCCTTCAACTATATTTATTCCAGTAGGGGTAACACTGAATGAATCAAGCATCCTCTGAATCCATTGCTCCATAAAAAGTCCTCCGCCATAGGGTGGCCTGTCCATGCGGCTGGCCCATCGCGGCATCCCTGCTTTAAGATGCTTTTCCTGAAGTTCGTTCACCACCTGAAGATAATCGGGCTGGAAAAACTGATGATATCTCTGATCATATGTTTTGAAAACATCATAATGGCCTCCGCAGAACTGATGGAATTTCCTTCCTGTAATACCCTGAAGATTCTTGATAGAAGCAGTAATTCCCATCTGGTGAGCTTTGAACTTGGCTATATTTATCAGAAAGGATCCTGGCTCTGTCATGGGAGCCATAAAACCGATTTCCTTAAAAACTACTCCGTTGTTGACCTTGTGAAAAATTATGTCTCCCTCCGGCAGATCCCAGAAATCTTTTGAACTGAGATCTTTAAGGTCAAAATTGTTTCTGCGTGCCATATCATAATATCCATGTCTTTCCCATGTGGAAGTACATGCGCATTCCCTGAGGTATATATCCTGGGGACCCTTGTCCTTTACAGCCTTAAGAAAGCCTTCAATATAATTAAGATCCGTAGTTATACCCAGATGCTGAAGAGGGTCTTTCGGATCAACACGGCCACTGCATGTCCAGTTTGGTTTGCAAGTTACTTTGGATGAATTCGAACAACCCCTTCCTCTTGTGGTTTTGACGAACATCTCTGATGCAAGCTTATACGCAGCATCATGTATCGCCTGCTTATTCCCCCTGTCATCTACTGATGTGAGGTTAATAAAAACTGCTTCAGGATGTTCTTTAATGAACGGGTGTAAATCAAATCCTGTCACACGTTGTGAACCCGGAGCTGCCATCGCATCATATGCCGGACCTACCAGGCCGGCTATGCCCGCTGCTGATGAAACCTTTATAAAATCGCGTCTTTTCATTTATTTTTGTATGGGTAAGGTTTATTTATTTATAAATTCTGTTTCTGCTTAATTTAACCGCCGGCCTTTGCTACCGGTTTCAGCTGTTGTTATTACTATAACAATCCATAAATTGATTTGTTCTTTTAAGAATCGCCCACATTATTTTATCATGTCGCCAGGGGTTGTCCCTCAGGGTACCTGATCTTTCTCCTTGGTCCTTTATAGTCATTCCGCTGTGCCGTGAAACTTGCCCTGATATACTCGCCCAGGTAAATACCGCCTGCAATAGTATCGCCTGACAATTTGCCGGAGAAGATAAATGGAACATTATCTGCAATCATTCGCTCTGAACTGCTTAGCTTTACCTCCTGTCCTTCAATTGTACCAACCATCTCCCTGAGTGAAAAATCACCCTTGTGTGAGCCCTGGATCCAGTTGCCATTCTGTTCAATGAAAAATGTATGACGGCTTTTGCTGCTGTAAAATTCTATGTCAACTGTCCATCTTCCGGAAATATCAGCTGCCGGTGGCGCCATTTCTTTTGGTTTTGGATACTTTTCAGATAAAAGCTCATATATACGGTCAGCCACAATTTTGTCATTACCCGGCTGCATTTGCCCCGATGTGATTCGAAGTGAGGTGGTGCCCTCCTCTTCATTGTTTCCGCTGTGAACCGCTATTCTGGGCTTTGTAGTGGACAATATCTCGGCAACCTCCGGGCCTGTAATATTAAAGTCGGAGGGATTCCATGATATTATAAGCACAGGGCTTCTGTTATTGAGACTTGTCGGTTCCCTTAAAGTGGTTTTAATGCCTTTGATTGCTGATACTTTTTTGGAAATATTGTCAAGATAAGTCAGCCATGTTCTGTATTTTTCATCATGGTCACGGTTCACCCATGCCTC
>Ga0334882_1004237_pt1 | contig 12347 bp, 10 predicted proteins | sample GraSluR1_MG_5_FD_207226 | JGI IMG/M metagenome (GOLD analysis project Ga0334882, IMG submission 207226) | Sludge microbial communities from methane-producing bioreactor in Wageningen University, Netherlands - Granular Sludge_15_04-R1 | ecosystem: Engineered > Bioreactor > Anaerobic >... | reverse complement strand
CGCTGACCGAAGCCTTAATTATTGCAATTGTAGGGGCAAGTATTGGATTTTTGTTCTTTAGAATTCCGGGAGCACTTAATCAAATGACCAATAGCCAAGGCTTAATCACGATCCTTCAATCGGTTGTTGTTGATTTAGTGCAAGTTCTTTCGGCTACAGCGGCGGTTTCGTTGCTATTTGGTTTAATCCCCGCGGTCAAGTTAGCTGGTATGTCGGTTATGAATGTACTTCGCAGTGAGTAAAGGAAGAGAGTGATGACAATGAACGATAAAAATCGACCTATACTGGAAACGGTCAATTTAAATAAAGCATTTTATCTTGGGGAAGCAGTATATGCTGTAAATAACGTCAATATTCAAGTCATGCCAGGAGAAATTGCTATTATTGTTGGACCTTCAGGGAGCGGCAAGAGTACATTACTCAGTCTATTAGGAGGACTAGACCGTCCGATTAGTGGGGATATTCTCATCAATGATCAATCAATCGTCAAGTTGAACGAAGATCAATTAGCCTTGATGCGACGCAAGAATATTGGATATGTTTTTCAATTTTTTAACCTAATTCCTCACTTGAGTGCGTTGGAAAATGTTGAACTACCCATGTCAATTGCCAACATGAGTAGAAAAGAAGCAAGAGAACGAGCACGCTATTTATTAGATGAGGTTGGTTTAACACCACGAGCCCATCATCGTCCGGATCAACTTTCCGGTGGCGAACAACAACGTGTTGCAATTGCCCGATCGTTAGCGAATCGACCAGCGGTGGTTTTAGCCGATGAACCCACCGGAAATCTCGATAGTAAAACTCGTGATATGGTGATTGACCTTTTTTGTAGATTTAATAAAACAGAGAATCAAACCTTTGTTTTAATTACACATGATACCAGTCTGACTAAATATGCTCATCGGGTGATTACGATGAAAGACGGCAAAATCAATACCATTGAGGTGCAGAATCCATGAGTTTAAGGCAATTTAGTGCCGTTACTCGTTTGGCGTTGAAAAATATGATGCGCTGGCGGTGGCGGTTAGCGACGATATTCTTTTTGGTGGCGGGATCTTTCTCTCTTTTTGTGCTATATAGTAGTATGTTATCAGTATCAGCACAGATTGGGGTCGCCCAAACGGAATCCTTAACACTTCCTTATGATCTCATGGTCATTGTAGATGAAGGGAAGCCTATACTGAAAGCGGAAGAATTACCGATTCCTCGATTTAGGAGAGATATCCTTGAGGTCGGAGAAGAAGCTGTCGCAATCACTGCTTTTACACCGATGGGAAAGCAAGAGCTTTTGGGAATCACATCCGATAGCTATTTTTACAATAAATACACTGAGCTTGTTGAAGGGCAGTGGTTATCGAATACCGGTGATATGATCGTACCCCAAGAGCTGGCGGCACAGTATCAACTTCAAATAGGAGATCAAATCCCTGTTTATACGGTCTACAAAGAAGGTCGTCAACTTAGAGCAGAGTTCACTTTAGTCGGTCTTTTTGAACCAACATATCAGTTGGCACAACCCATGATTTTAGAACATGATGCCAAGGGGCTCATGCTGGCTCCCCAAGCAAATCGATTCATGATTGAGTATGATCGCGAAGAAGCAGAGTTGATTCATTTGGTCGAATGGATGAAATCAGCGTATCCCGATCAAACCTTTCTTTATTCAACAGTTACATACGACATGGGGAATGATTTGCTACAACAGATTTTCCAACCGGGTCAGTGGCTCTTAGTTTTAATCTTTTTATTCATGGGAATTGGTGTTCTAACCGTATCCCTGATTACTTTTTTGGAACGTCGACGCGAATTAGCCGTCATGAAATCAATCGGAGTTTCGAACATTCAAATCGTTTATGCGTTATCTTTGGAACAAGGTACTGCAGGTATTGTGGGTGTCTTGACAGGGATTCTGATCATTTTTCAATTGGGGTCGCGAATCAGCTGGTTTTCACAGGTACTACCTGAAAAATTATATCTCTATATTGGCCAGGGGGCGCTGTTTACGTTACTGGTCATGATTGCAGGGATCTCGTTCCCAACGATATTGGCGAAGGTTGCTACCGTCAATCAATTGCTATTTGCGCGTAACATTCCCATTGTTAACACCCATATCGATCATTTAGCAAAGCCAACTGGGTGGATTTTATTCCGAGAAATGCAAGAGAATCTGCATTTTCTAAAATTTGATATGGTAGATGGGCGATTGGAAGGCGTACTACTGAAAGCAGTCGGTGACCCGGTAAAGCAAGGTGAGGTCATTGCTACCCAAGAAATGTACTTTGGTTTGCGCTACCATGAGTGGAAGTCACCATGCGACGGAATCGTAGCCGAATACAACCCCAACAGTGGTCATATGGGAATCTTACCCGATGATCCTAATACCCCGCATTACCCTTACCCTGAGCATTTTGTACAAGATGAGATTCATCATCAGAAGCAAATGGAAGCAGGAAGAGCAAAAGCGAGGGCAGAAAAAGAAATTTCCGAAATAGGATTTAGCGAAAAATAACTTGAATCAAAATAACACGAAGAATCTAAGGGAAAACCTTAAGTTCTTCGTGTTATTTTTAGATTCTATCGTTAAGAAAGGAAAACATCGGAAAACAGGGAGAAGTCTTGTGAAAAAAAGAAGGAAATAAATCAGATAACGAGAAATAAGAAAGACTAATGTAGCGATGGAACGAAGGAGTGAACAACATGGGATTATTCAGTCGTTTATGGACCACCATTAAAGGTTGGTTCGGTATGGGGGTCAGTGCTATTGAAGATCCGAATGCAATACTCGAAGCAGCACAAAATGAATTAAGAGAAAAGCAACGGGAAGTTCGTAAACAAGCAGTACAGGTGATCCAGCAAAAGAACCAAGTAGAGATTATGCTCAAAAATGAAAAACAAAAATTAGAAACCATGGAAGCCCAAGTTAAACAAGCTTTACAATTAGGCCGCGATGATTTGGCAGAACAAGTTATGAAGCAAATGCTGGTAGTTGAAGAAACTGTGAAATCATTAGATCAACAATACAACCAAGCGCTTGAAGCTTCTGAGTTAGTTAAACGGCAAGTTAAAGCATTTGAAGCCCAAGTGCAGGCAAAATATCGTGAGAAATTGCAATTGCAAACCCAATGGAAACAAGCTCAGATCACTGAAAAGCTTAACGAAGCCCTGAGTGGAATTTCTTTTGATACTACAGACGAATCTTGGGAAAGAGCAAAAGAAAAAATTCAAGAGAAACAAGCTCGTGCCGAAGCTCTTACTGAGATGGGCAAAGAAAACTTGACCACAGAGTTCCATGAGTTACAAAGCGATTTAAGCTCTTTAGCCGCAAAGGAACGTCTTGCTCAGATGAAAGTTCAAATGGGTTTAGATAAGGCCACGGGGCAAGTTGACCTTGAAACCGCCGGAACGCTGGAAGATCAGCAGGTCAAGGAAAGGCTTGGCAAGATCAAGCAGGAGATGGGACCTCAGTGAGTAAAACACCACCGCTATCATTCTACTTAAGAGCTTTATTCTTGTCACCAATCTCAATCTTAATCATGCTCGTGACTTTAGGCGTATCCTTTTTCGTCTCGGGTGGATCGATATCCCTATTTGGCTTACAGCTCCCCTTTTGGTTGGTGGCCTTAGGAACCGGTGGAATTCTTGAGATTATGCAATGGATTGGCAACGTAAGCTCCGAAAAGTTCAAGAACAAAGTACAAAAGGATTGGAGCCTCAAGAGCTTAGCCACAATGCGAAATAGCTTGCGTGAGGCTTCCAAGAGTTATGAACGCTTACGAGGTCGACCCAATTATCAACGAGTTCGTTACGATCGAGTGCGAAAGTTAGAAAAAGACATGTTTGCTGATTTTTCAAGAATGGAAGTTTGGGACAACGATGTTGCTCAAGAAGTGTTATCACAATCCATTCATGGATTTTTGCGCTATTATGAACTGCTTAATCGAGATCAACGTATTGCAGGACTTTTGGAAAATGCAAATATTCAACAAATTCAAGAAGAAATAGATCGACTTCAACGCCAAGCATCAACGGCTTCAAGTTCGGAGGCCGTTGGGCAGTATCAAAGGGCAGCTGGTTTCAAACAGCAGGAATTGAAGTCCTTAGATCGAATCCGGCAAAGCAGTATTCTCTTGCAAGCACATCTTGATACCTTAGAAAGTGCATTATCGAGCTTAAGGACTCGGCTCGTCAATACTACGGTTTGGGGTGGCGAAAGCGTTCAATTTGAGCTCAGTAATTTGACACAAGAGCTTATGGCCTTAGAGATGGCTATGGAAGAATTAGAAGGGATCGATAACGAAACCTTACAAATCGAAAAAGAGCTGAATAGCCCCCAGTAAACTCTTCCAAGATCAAAAAAGTCTGTGACAGACCTCTTGTAGATAATGTCACAGGCTTTTCCTATGAGGAGATCACTATGAAACGTGGAATTATTTTTTTAGCCGGAGAATTTCTTTCTCTACCGGAAGATTTTCGTATTTCTTCCAATGATGTAATCATTGCAGCCGATGGAGGATATGAACACACTACTCGACTCGGTATCCACCCACATCTCTTAATCGGCGATTTCGATTCGTTGCCTGAGGCAATGCACAATCAAGCAACTTTGCAAGGAATCCCAATCAAAACATGGCCAAAGGACAAAGATCAAACCGATGGAGAGATTGCAATTCGTGCTGCAGCAGACCTTGGTTGCACGCATCTGATTCTTTTCGGCGCGTGGGGAGGGGACCGGCTGGACCACAGCGTTGGTAACCTAACTTTACTGGAGACCTGTCATCAATTGGGAATCGAGGCCACGATTCATCATAAAGGGGACAATGTGATTTTTTGTATTCCCGGACGTTACGTTTTGAGCGGAATGGCACGAAATATGGTTAGTTTGATTCCAATTACACCGAAAGTAACAAAAGTTTATGTGAGCGGATTGCGGTATGCTTTAAATTACGAAACATTAATGTATGGTACAACGAGAGGGATGTCGAATGAATTCACAGAGAGCAAAGCAATAATCACCTTTGAGACCGGAAAACTGTGGTTGATATGGCAAGGTAAACCAACCGATCTCTTGGGTTATATGAATGACGTTTGTCATTAAATCGAATTAAATAGAAAAAAATAGGCGGACATTAGGAGGGATAAACCTTGCTCTTCGAGAATATAGAGCAGATAAAATTGCTTGAAGGACCAACTCCGTTACAAAAAATACCGCGATTTGGGGCATCGATCCATCTGCCAAATCTTTATATTAAACGTGACGACCATATGCTGCTTGGGCTGGGTGGCAACAAACTAAGAAATCTGGAGTTTTGGCTAGCTGAAGCTTTGAAGCAGGAAGCGGATCTCTTGGTTGCAGCAGGAGGATTACAGAGTAATCAATGTCGATTGACGGCAGCTGCGGCAGCGAAGGTTGGATTACAGTGCCTACTGATTCATAACGATGATCAACCCGCAGTCCCAGAAGGAAATGGATTTCTAAACTACTTATTAGGCGCAGAAACGATATATTTGGGTAAAATTAGTGAAGAGGAGCGGGGACGGCAAGTTGTAACGATCTTGGATCGGCTCAAAAAACAAGGCCGTCGTCCCTATCTCATAGGTGATGCTGGGCTTGGGGCACTTGCCTATGCTAAGGCAGCAGAAGAACTTGCACAGCAAAGTTTGCTGCTGGAGCGGCCGATTAATCAAGTTGTCATCGTTGGTGCGATGTGCGTTACAGCGGGTGGATTTCTTTATGGTACATCCTTGTGTAACGCTCCCTATCATGTCCATGTTATCTCGGTGGAGTACCCATTAGAAATCATGAAGTCAGCAATAGAACAGGTATGGCAAAAAGCCATCAACCGAACCGGTACGATTCCTAAATTGCACTACACGGCGTTTTCTTCATTTTATGATACCTATTTAGGAGAAGATTATGCAATTCCAACCGAAGAGGCATGGAAAGCGATGAAATCATTAGCTCAAATGGAAGGTATCTTTTTGGAGCAAGTCTATTCCGCCAAAACAATGGCTGGTTTAATTGATTTACAACGACGCGGCATACTAAAAGAAGAAGATTGTGTTTGTATCATACATACAGGTGGTTATGGAGCACTTTTTACTCAAAATAAACTTCTCATCAATACATTTCAATTGTGAAAGGGGTGATGTTATGATCAAACGGCCAGCACGGGTTGTTTGGATTTTAACATCTCTCTTTTTATTGATTCAAAGTTGTTGCCCGATTACAGCCTCAACCCTTCAAGAGGAACAGATTCTTCATTATCGCCGAATAACAAGGATACAAAATCAGGGTGTAGAGACTGCTTTTGATTTAATACTCACCTTATTACTTTTTCCACCGGTGGAGCTAGGAAATCAGCAAACGTTCGAGGAAAGGATTACTCCTGAGCCCATTGAAATCACCAAAGATGACAATGGAAATCGTTATGCTAAAATTCAAATTTCACAGTTGCAACCGGGAGAAATGATCGATGTAGTCTATGAAACGAACCTTTCCAACCAACATTGGATGACCGATAAAAGTAAGTTGTGGTCACTTTCACAGCAGCTTCAACTGATCAGTATGGAAAATCAACCTTCAGGTATAAATTTTTCGGACTCCGAGTGGGTTCCCTATCTAAAGGATGAACCGTACATCTCTGTCGACCATTCGGGAATACAGGAGTTAGCTCTTACTTTGACTGCTGATGCAGAAGGAATCTATGATAAAGCTCAAAGTATTTTCGATTATGTCAATACAAACATGAATTATGATGAATCACCCCTTTTTGCACGTAAAGGAAGTGTTTCTGCCCTTTACAATTTAAAAGGGATTTGCACCGACTTTGCTTCGCTAATGATTGCACTACTAAGAGCTTCAAATATACCTGCCCGAATGGTGGGAGGCTATCTATTTGATGAGGTAGCTCGAGAATCGGGTCAGCAATATTGGAACGGTAGCGAACTCGCTCACGCCTGGGTCGAGTTTTATTTGCCGGGCTTTGGTTGGATTCCTGCAGATCCTACCCATGTTTATTACTTGAATGATATTCGTGTACCAGCCAGACAATCATTTGCAGCCATACCAAATTGGGGACACGTTGTTTCTTCTTATGGTGTTGAAGCGGTAACCTATACATTGCAAGGAAATCATTATGGTGGAGCAATCTTGAATGTTTCTGGTTTAGATCAATTTTTCTCTGAGCATAGAAAACTCAGTGAAGAGATCTATGTCTACATCAATCAGAATCAACGAGTCTTTTTTACGGATGCCAAGCCTAAAATTTCCGAACAAGGTAGAACATTGGTACCATTGAGAGCAATTTTTCAGGCCTTGGGAGCAACTGTTTTTTGGGATCCTTTGGAACAAACCATCACAGCAGTTCGAAAAGGGACAGAGATCATCATGAAAGTTGACGAACCAACAATATGGGTCGATTCAATTGCATATAGACTGGATACTGCCCCTTATATTGAACCAGACAACTGGAGAACGATGATTCCTCTGAGAGCGGTGAGCGAAGCCTTTGGTGCTAATGTTGATTGGGTGGAGGCAACGAGAGACATAAGGATTGTACTATATAATTAAGTTACATAAAGGATCATCCTAGTTTGGTAGGGGTGATCCTTTTTTAAAAAGTAAAGGTTATCTTTAAGTGCAGGTTTTTTTGCTCACGGGAGCGAAATGGGTTAGATAACCTCTAAGAGGTTTTTTTGAGAAAGGGTGATGTTGAAAATGGATCATATGATCATAGCAACAGCTTGGAATGATAAAGTCAGAGTTTTAGCAACCGTTACTACAGAATTAGCCGAAACGGCTCGGAAGAAGCATGATTTATGGCCTACAGCCGCTGCTGTCATGGGTAGAGCATTAACAGGGGGGCTATTGATGGGGGCTAACCTAAAAGAGTCTCAAAAGCTCACTTTGCGATTCTTGGGAGATGGTCCTTGTGGTGCTGTTATTGTTGACAGCAATGTGAACGGTGAAGTGAGGGGCTACATGCAGGAACCTCATGTCGATTTACCTCCAACTGCAGCTGGAAAGCTCGACGTAGGAAGTGCTGTTGGCAAAGGCTCTTTAATTATCAGTAAAGATTTAGGATTCGGAGATCCCTATACCGGTCAGGTTCCCCTTCAAACCGGAGAGATTGCTTCAGACATCGCTTATTATTTTGCAATATCAGAGCAAACACCGACTGCCATTGGATTAGGTGTTTTGGTTAATCCCGATAATAGTGTTAATACTGCCGGAGGTTACATGGTCCAAATGATGCCGGGAGCGACAGAAGATGATACGGCAGAGCTCGAGCATCGTCTTCATCACTTAGCTTCACCGACAGAAATCATTTCCGAAAACTCTTCTGCGGAACATATACTTCATAAGATTTTCGAACCCGATGAAATACGAATTTTAGAGACACGAACGGTTTCGTTTCAATGCAATTGTAATCGAGATCGATTATCCGCCATTTTGGGAAGTTTAGAGATTCATGATTTGCAGGAAATGATTGACCAAAACCAGCCGATTGAAATGATTTGTCATTTCTGTAGAGAAAAATATTACTTTGAACAACCGGAGCTTGTACGAATTCTCAACGAAAAAGTTTCTATATCCTAAGGATGAGGTGTTGATATGACGAAGCGAAGAAGAAACGCGGGGAAAAGAAGCTTTGAAGAAATTATGGAAGTAAAGCGGGGTTCTTTATCAAAAACGATGCAATCGAATACTTCAAATGATGTTCTAGCAAAAACCTCTTGGGGTTCGCTTTCGAACACACCTCTCTCTAAGAAAGATATAACGTTGCAACAAGCTATGGAATCTTTCGAAAAATCCGAGGAAGCAGATCTTTATTTACAGCATTTGCTGAAAAATAATTTTCAAGAAGGTAAAGAGTTTCGATGGTCTTTGCATTCCGGTAAAGGAGAAGAGGTTTTGGTTCAAGAAGCGAAGGAAGAATCGACTTTAAGCAGCGAAAATGATCCGCCCTTTGTAAATGAAGATCCTGAAGAGGTTGAAGAAACCCCCATTGTTGAAAAACAAGTGTATTGGGATGAAGACGCTTTGTTTTCGGACCAAATGCTGGTCCTCTATTTGAGATTAAGACATGAAAATCAGATTTTGCGGAATCAAAAGCAATCGAGTATTTTGCGAGAATACGAAAACATTTTTGTTGAAGCAGAGCATTTACAATTACTGCTGACAGAGTATTTGAAGCTTGAAAGAGAAGCAGAAATCGAATTAAAAACTAAGATCGAAATCATTCGTAAGGGTATAGAGAAATCTTTGAATCGTCAGAAAGCGGTTTTGCAACAATTCGAAAAAAAATATTCATGGTTACCCGAACAATTGAAGTCACAATCCGAAAAACCTTCTCAGCAAATGGCTTTGTTCGAAGCAGTATTGGAAGAACCACGTTTAGAACCTAGTATCGAATCATCACCAGAAGAGGTAAGGGAAGAACCCACGATTTCTGTTGAACAACCCGCGATTTCGGTAGAGGAAGAGGAAGAAGTATTACCCAATATTACGATGGATAGCAGGCTCACTCTGCGCGGGAGTTCATTGCACGGAAGAGAAGCAGACCCCGTACCGGGGCGCCCAATGGTGAATAACGTACCTCTTCTCATGGTAGATGATTCTCAATATACGGACTGGCATCATTACCTTTATCCCAAAAAACCGACTTCTTCGAAATCTGCCGGTAAGAGTCATATCATTGTAAAAGCGCTTACCGGGGGAAATGATGCCGATGCTGCTTGCTACATGATTGAATTTGCCCGAACAGGGAAAAGAGTCTTGATTGATGCCGGAATGAAGTTAGTGGCAAAAGGGGAGCGTTTTCCAAACTTTTCATCGATTCCGAAACCGGATTTAGTATTGATTACACGTGCCCATTACAATCACTGCGCTGCTTTACCGTATCTTCTAAAACGTTGGCCGGAAATCCCTATTTGGGCTAGTGTAGAGACGAGTCGTTTGATGCCGGTTTTACTTCAAACTTTAGTCCGAGACCAAAACGATTGGATGCAAGAAGCACCCGTTTATGATTACGATGAAATCAAACACTTGTTCATTCATGCCATTTCTTATGGAGAAAAACACTTTCCATTTCATGACGATTTAGAAATACAATTTCACAAAGCCGGTCAAATTCCGGGTGCGAGCAGCATCTCGTTGCAAAGTAAAACCGATTCTGTCTTTGTAACCGGTGATTTTGCTTTTCATGATGAGCGTATATCATCGGCAGCCCAATGGCCTGATCGGGATTTTGATATTGCCCTGATGAACATTACGCAAGGTCATTATCAAAAGTTTTCTAGAACCGATATGGAAGAAATTTTAGTGGATAAAGTGGAAGAGATCTTGCGGAAAGGTGGGACTGCAGTTTTTCCCATTGGAGAGTTGGGAAAAGAGAGCAGTTTATTAGCGCTGTTTAAACAGGGTGTATCGGAAGGTTCATTGATGAAGGTTCCGTTTTATATGGATGGCCGCATGCCGAAATGTTTGAAAGCCATAGAAAGTACCTTGTCGGAGAAGCAGACCGAGGAACAAGTTTCATTACATGCTGCTCATAGTTTACAGTGGTCTTATACCGAAGTTCATGAAGGGAATCGCCCGCTCATTGGCCAAGATGCCAGCTGTGTTTTTGTGAATTATGCGATGTTAAAAGAAGGTGCACCGGGCTTCAATTACTTTAAGGCGATTTTAAACGATCCATCGGCAGCTGTATTTTTACCCTCTATTAACGATAGTTTTGTTAGTATTCAAGCAGAGTTGGATCAGTATTGGAGGAAGAATTTAGGCAGAAAGGCTGAAATTTTGTATTATCATTGGCCATCCTTCTCTGCTCAAGATGAGTTAGTACAAGCGATTGAAAGCATTAATGCTCAAGTCGTATTGCTAGTTCACGGGAATGTCGAAGCACACAGAAATATGCGAACGGCGGTTCCTGGCCATGTGGTTCGTAGATCGATTTCCAATCAAGAGACGATTCGGGTTCGTCCTCAAGACGACGAGATTCGCGAATAAAGGGGAGAAGGATATGAAATGTCATGAAATCCGGGCAATGCTACCGGCTTACTTGGATCGTACACTCTCTCCGACAGAGCGGTCTACTGTTCAGCTTCATCTGAAAGAATGCCATGAATGTCAAAAGGTGCTGCAATCGTACAGCTCAGTACAAAAAAAGGACACGGCTGTTTTTGAGCCGGTCAAAATGATTAAAAAGACAGGATATACCCCCAAAAAAAGCAAAACGAAACGTCAGGATGTTCAAACGAAATTACAAGAAGCAGGGCTGATTGCTCCGGAAATGCAAGAGTATCATCAAGAACCTGTTCAAGAAAATAGCGGGGAAGAACTGCTTCGTAAACACATGTTAGCAATTCTTTCAGAAGAAGAAGAGAAACGTAAGACGAGTGAAACAGAAGTTGGAATTCCAGAAACAATCGAAGCCCCCGTTGTGTTTGAGATCGAAGAACCTGAATTTCAATGGACAAGAGACATGAGCTTAGAAGCGGCAATGTCCGGGGGAATTATTGAAGAGGAGAACCAGGTCGATGAAGAGGAAGAAGCCTCTGATGAAATCCCTTCTCCATCACCCTTCAATGTTTCTTCCTTTGGCAATTGGCAAGATGATCCTGAACAATATGTTGAAATCCCTTATATTCATCCTGTGACCCGCTCAGAGGTTCTAAAAAAAGTTCGTCGCAACTCAATGGAGGGAATCCTTTTCTTGGAAAGTGAAGCTGAAAAGGAAAGAGAAGCGACCAGTCAAACGGAAGAACCAGTACTCCCCTTTGAGACGATTTCTGTGAATCAATCAATTGATACTGAAACTTTCGACGATAAACTTGAAATGCATGAGGGCAGTGCTGCTGAGATTGCAAAGTCAAGATTGTATCAACAATTCAGTGCCGATGAGCTTTTGACGGATCGAATCGGTAAGCCCCGCACCATAAATCAAACAATCAAAACACTACCGTTTCGTGAGAATACAAAGAAGCAAGCGATTTTATACCGCTTCTTCACGGTCGTTCTTTTAACAATTTTGAGTCTGGTGATTTTTTTCCTCTGGAAAAATGGAAGTATTTTTGCCGTTAGTGGTGTTCTATGATGAGAGAACAAGAAAAGCAACGAAACCAACTCATCCTAGCGCAACTCGAAAAGACGTATGCTGGGGCTGGACCGGAACTAGAGTACAAAACTCCTTTTCAACTTTTGACAGCTGTGATTTTGTCTGCACAGTGCACAGATAAACAAGTGAACCAAGTAACCAAACGCCTCTTTGCTGTATCACCCGATGCAAAATCCATGGCGCAACTCACGGTAGCGGAGATTGAGAATTTAATTCGTGGGGTAG
>Ga0334882_1004236_pt1 | contig 12347 bp, 8 predicted proteins | sample GraSluR1_MG_5_FD_207226 | JGI IMG/M metagenome (GOLD analysis project Ga0334882, IMG submission 207226) | Sludge microbial communities from methane-producing bioreactor in Wageningen University, Netherlands - Granular Sludge_15_04-R1 | ecosystem: Engineered > Bioreactor > Anaerobic > Unclassified... | reverse complement strand
GCGACTGGCCAGCGGCAGCGCCCGCGAGCCGTGGCCGAAGCTCACCGCGCAGCCGCAATTCCGCATGGCGGCGGCCAGCGCCGCGGCGCGTCCCAGGGTGCCGCGCACTTTGTTCCACATGCCTTTGCCGTAGACGCCGCCGACCTTGCGGTAGGGCAAGCCGTAGAGGTCGAGCAACTCGCAGGTCCGCGTGCGGTCGCGAGCGGTGAAGATCACCGTGTGTCCGCGACGCACCAGCTCGCGGACGAGCGGCTTCATGATCAGCACATGCGGGCCGTTGTCGGCGTCGAACCAAATCTTCACGCCGAACGCTCCTCGTGGGCGATGCAGGCGCAGATCGCGTTGAGCATCCAGGCCTGGGACCAGCGCAGGAAGATCGCGCGGTGGGCGGCGATACGGCTGCGTTGATGAAGGAAGCCATGTCGCGCAGGGTCGTAGAGTCGCGCAACGCCGATCTCCAGGACGCGGCGAGCGCAAGTCGGCAGCTCCGGGTCGAATTCGCTCAGCGCGAGCAGCGTCAGCGCGGACTGGGCGACGGTGTGGCTGTCGAGCGTTCCGGGACGATCGGCGTAGTAATAGGGCGTGGCATCGGTACCGAAGCAGTGCTTACGATAGAAGGCGAGCCCCCGCTCGAGGGGTTCGCGCCAGCGCGTGGACTCGCCTAGCATATTGGCGATCGCAGCGATCGTCTCGAGCACGAACCCGGTGTGCAGATTGTCGATCCATTGCCAGTGATCGGCCTCGCCGTAGACCCAGCCGCCGTCCGGTTGCTGGCGCGCGATCACGTAGGCCACAGCGCGGCCTGCTTCTTCGCGCAGCGCCCGGGCCATGCCGGCATCGGCAATCAGCGCGGCCCGGGCCAGAATCTTGGCCGCGAAAAGACTGGCGTTGAAGACCCGGGAGCGATCGTACGGCGAGTAGCTGAAGCACACTCCCGTCGCATCCTCGTGGCGGTGCAAGTGCCCTTGGACGAAGCCGGCGGCAGCGCGCGCCACGGCCGCCGCCGCGGCGTGACCGCAGGCGGCGAACGCGTCGACCACGAAGGCGGTCACGACCACGGTCGGCGAAAACGGAGGCTGGTGAAATGCCCTCGCCTGCCAGGGGAAATCATAGCCCCAACCGGCGGCAGCCGGAGCCTTCTCGGCGAACGCGGTGGCAAGCCCCGGCCACGGGCGCCGGCCCGGGAACACCGCCGTGCCATCGGGGTGCGAAGCCAGCGCGGCGAGCGAATAGGCGAGTTGGCGCCGATCCTCCGGCCACGCCAGGCGCGGCAGGCGCGAGCTGGCCAGCAACAGCAGCGCAAGACCTTTCGGATTCAGGCCCGGCGTGATGCCCAACCAAGGCCGCAAATCGAGCGGGCAGCGTTTGACGCCCTGGATCACCGCCAATCGCAGCATGCGCGACCGGTCGAGCAGCGGCGCCAGGCGGCGGCTCTTAAGGCCATCGTACGGGTCGAAGCCGCGGAAACCCGCTTCTTTGCATTGGCGCCAGACGTCGGCGGCCACGGCGTCGAGGTTGTGCCTGTCATCAGGGGAGGTTGTGATCATACGCCGTCCAGCAGTGACTCCGGATTGACGGTCCGCGGCCGGCCGGTGCGCAGGCTTTCGACCGCCGCCAGCGTGGCGAGCGTCGTGGCGAACTGGCTCGCGGTGGAGATCGCGGGTACACCGCTGCGGACCGCAGCCAGGAAGGCGGCTACTTCCTGGTCCTGGCCCTTGCCGCCGCAGCGCACTTTACGAGTGCGTCGGCCGTATAGCCGCACAGCGCCGTAATTGTCGATGACCGCGCTGCGACCACGACCCATGATCTGCAGTTCTTCCTTGGGCATGCTCTTGCCGCCGTGCGCGCAGTAGAGAACGGTGCCTGCCGAGCCATCGCCGAAGCGCAGCGTCAAGATCACGTTCTCGGCGGGCTGGTCATCGCGGCCGCCGCCGGCGGCCTCGACGGCGTACACCTCGGTCGGTTCGCTGCCGCTGAAGTACTGCAGCAAGTCCACAAAGTGGCAGACCTCGCCGAGTATGCGGCCGCCGCCCTGCCGCGGGTCCTGGAGCCAGTGGTCGGGCGACAGCGGGCCTGCGTTGACGCGGTAGGTCATGGTCAACGGTCCGTTCGCTTGCCCGAGGTGCCGCCGAGCCAGGTTCGCGGCCGGGCTGAAGCGACGATTGAACCCGACCTGCAAAACCGGCGCGCCGCCGGCCGCCGCCATATCGCGCAGCTTCGCGGCAATGGCGCGGAGTTCGTCGAACGTCAAACACAGCGGTTTCTCGACGAAGACGTGTTTGCCGGCTGCGAGCGCCGCCAGAACCAACGATCCGTGCTGATCGTGGCGGGTAGCGATCACGACGGCATGCGTGGATGGGTCGTTGAGCGCCGCTTCCGGCGAGTCGACCGCGCGCTGGAAGCCCGCGCGGCGGCCGACATCGGCCGCGCTCAAGCCGGTGCGCGTGTGGATGGCGACGAGCTGAGTTCCGGCCGCCTTGCGAAACGGCGGCAGCAGGTACGACTGCGCGTACGAGCCGCAACCCAAGAAACTGATGCCGAGGACGCCGGCGCCGGCCGGCCGGCCGCCGCAGAGGACCTCTGTAGAACGCGGCATGCGATCGGCAACCGGGTAGTCCAGAAGGATGCCGGCGAACGGCCGGCCGCTGTCGCGCAGCAGCGCGTAGGCCTGCGGCGCGTCGGCGAACGGGAAACGGTGGGTCACCAGGGCCAGCGGATCGCATTTGCCCGCAGCCATCATGTCCAGGACGGCTTCCAGGTTGCGCTTTTCGGTCCAGCGCACGAACCCCAGAGGATAGTCGATGCCGCCTTCTTCGTACGCCGGGTCGTAGCGGCCGGGTCCGTAGGAGCAGGATACCGAAAACGCGATCTCCTTGGCGTAGAAATCCTCGCGCGGCAGATCCATCCCGACGGCGCCCACGACGATGACGCGCCCGCGTTTACGGCAGATGCGGGCCGCCTGCACGACCGGCTCGTTGCTGTTGGTGGCGGCGCAGATCAACACGAGGTCGGCGCCGTACCCGCGCGTGAACGCCTGCACAGCGGCCTCTAGGTCGTCTCGGCCGGAATGGACGGTCTCGTCGACGCTGCCGCTGTCGCAAGCCAGGGCCAGCGCCGGTTCGGCGATATCCGCGCCCAGGACCCGACAACCGGCCGCCCGGAGCAGTTGTGCGGCCAACAAGCCTACGATTCCCAGACCGATGACCACAGCGTTCTCGCCCAGGGTGGGCAGGGCGAGCCGTTGCCCCTGCAGCGCGATCGCGCCCAGCGTCGCCATGGCCGCGGCATCCGGCGCAACTCCGGCGGGAACCCGCGCGGCGAGGTTCACCGGCACCACCACCTCGTCCGCGTGACAGGCGTCGCTGCCGGCACAGGCCACCACGTCGCCGACCTGGAACTCGTGGACATCGGGCGCCACTTCGGTCACGAGCCCACTGAGGCTGTAACCCAGCGACTGGGCGCCTGCTAGCTGGGCGCGTACTTTTTGCAGGGTGCTTTTCAACCCCGCTTGCCGGACCATGTCCAGTACCTGGCGGACCTGATCCGGCCGGGAACGCGCCTTGCCCAGTAGACTCTGGCTGCCCGTGCGCACCTTGTTGCCTTCGGTGCCCGGGCTGACCGCCGAATGCAGGGTCTGCACCCGGATACAGCCGTCGGCCAACACCGGGGCCGGCGCCTCCCGAACGGCGACATCACCGTCGCTGAATGTCAAGGCCAGGATCCGCAAAGGTCGACTCCCAGGATGGTTTGCGCGTTCCAAGCTTCGTGTGTATTCTTGACACGTCGTGCCGGGGTCAACTATAATCATTAATCGTCCAATTTGACAGTCGGTTAAATGACTTTGGTCCCTCCCATCACCGAGGTTGGTCGCACGCACATTCGCTAAAGAGTTTTGAGTTTCAGCCGAATTTCGCAAGGGTGAAGTGTCGTCGAAGAACCAACTTCGGGCAGCCGGGCCGCGCTCCTGCCGCGCCTTTCTCCCGAGCCCACAACAATAAGTCGGCCGCCATCGCCAGGAGAACTTGGCAGGGCGGGCGCCGACACGGCGAGGCGTGAGCAGTCATGAGCAAAATCCTCGATGCCATGCGCGATGACGCCGGTGAACGCTTCGAGCAGATCGAATATCGGCTGGGAACGCTGGATCAGGTCGGACTCTTCCCGCCGCCGCCGGAACATCTGCTGCTCGAGTTGGACAACATTACCGGGTCGTTGATCAGTCGGCGCTCGTCGGAGCGAGGCATGGTGCTGGTTTTCACCTCGGCGGCGGCCGGCGAGGGCACGAGCTTCGTGTCGTACTGCGTCGCCCGTCATCTGGCTTACTTGCTCGATGGGCGCATCGCCTGGATTGACGCCAGCTATCTGTCTCCCAATCCGCGCTTGCTGGGCCGTGAACCGAGCTACCGCACATTGTTGTCGGATCCGGAGCACGTGTCGCGGTTGCCTGTGGGCGCAGGTCTGACGGTAGTCGGGCACGGGGACCAGGACATCAAGCACACCGAGCCGGCCATTCTCAACGCCATGGAAACCGCCCACATGACCCGTTATGCCGATGGAGCGATCATGGTGGTGGAGACTCGCCGGCTCAAATACGAGGTTGTGCGCCACGGGATGGAGCAATTGCGCTCGCAAGGCGGCAAGATTTTCGGGACGGTGCTCAACAAGCGCACGTACCAGATTCCGGGCATCCTGTACCGGAAACTATAGTTTGTGCGGACTGAGATCCAGCGGCGGGATGGTTAATTTATGACGATTGCCAACCACAGTTCTGCTGCGCATCGCCGGATGCCGGCGCTAAGTTCCGGCACGCTGATCGTCCTATCATGCGCGCTGCTACTGTCCGTCACGGGCTGCGGGTCCAGCGGCGCTGGGCGGGCGGTCAGGACCGCGCTGGTGCCTTTCTCGCCGGAGCAGCAAGCTGATCTGGCGAGGTTGCGCGACGCCGAATACCGGCTCCGTGCCGGTGATCGCCTTGGCATCGATTTCAAATACGAAGATGAACTGGACAGCTCCAACCTGTTGATCCTGCCCGACGGACGGTTGACCCTGCCGGGCGGGGTCCGTCCGGTGCTGGCCAAGGGATTGTCGGTCAGCCAACTTGATAGCACGCTGTCGGAATTGTATGCGCGCGACTACCGCAATCCGGAGCTCTCGGTGATCGTGGAATCGTTGGCAGATCTGGACGTCTATGTGTTTGGTTTCGTCCGCAGCCCGGGCCAGGTGAAGTTGCCGGCGGGCGGTATGAGTGTGATGCAGGCCGTGGCCGCGGCCGGAGGATTCGACAACGTCGCCAGGCCCAAGTCGACTGTCCTGATGCGCGTGACGCCGGAGGGGTTCATGCTGCGGCAGATAGACTTGTCTCACCTGGAACGACGTGGATTCTTCGACGCGGCCGTGCTGGATCTACAACCGTATGACGTGATCTACGTGCCGCGTTCCGCTATCGGCGATCTCAAGCATTTCTCCGATACGGTGCTTTCCAGCATGCTCAATTTCTCCAGGCTGTTCTGGGACATCCACGCGATCAGCAACCTGAACAAGGTCACCAACATCTGGCGTTAGGGAGCGGTTGATCATGTCCCAAGTGCAATATCCGGTGCAGCGATCGGGTGAGGACCGCATGGATCTGCGGTCGCTGATCGAGGTCCTGATCCGCCGCCGCTGGATCATCGCCCTCGTGGCCTTGCCGGTTATCTTCGTGGCGACGCTCGGCACCTTGCGCACCACCCAGATGTACCTGGCGCGCACGACGCTGATGATCGAGGTCGCGGGGCCGCGAAGCCCTTATTACGGACGAAGCCCGGGCAGCTACGACATGGTGTTGAGTTCTGCCGCTGAGTTGGTGATGAGCCTCCCGGTCGCGGCCAAGGCCGCGATGGCTCTCGCCGATTCCCTGCCGCAGTTTCAACAGCAATTCCCGCAGGCATTTGCCGGAGTGTTGACGGTGGCCGATCTGCAGGATGTTCTCCACGGCGGAGTCAACAGCCGCCACGTAGGTGAAAGCAACCTGATCAGCCTCAATTTCACTCACCCGACGCCGCAGTTCGCCTTGATTGCCGCCGGGGCTCTGGCCGATGCGTTCATCGATTTCAATTCGGTGTTCAAACGCAACAGCCCCGCCGTCGAGTATTACTCCGAGCAAATTGCGGCTACTCAGGCTGAAGTCGACAGCCTTATCTCCCAGCGCACGCGCGTACTGCAGAGTTCCGGCTTGCTCGGCGTTCAGGCCGATCTCAAGATGAGCATCGAGCAGATCCGCGGTCTGGAGAATCAGTACTTCTCGGCTCGGTCGCGCCGCGAAGGCCTGGAGGCGCGACTGCGCGGCTTGGAACAATCCATCGCAGACGACGGGGATTTTGTGCCGACGATCGGCAACTCTGAAGCGTTGAGCCTCAATCGACTCAAAGGCGAACTGGATACGCGTTTGGCGAAACTACTAACGCTCAGGCAAAGCTATCAGGACGATTCGGTGTTCATTCAACGCGAATTGCGGCAGATCGACGATCTGCGAGAAGAGATCGCCCGCGAGCGGGATCGATACCTACAGTCGCTACGCATCAATCTAGCCGAAGCCCGGAGCGTCGAGCAATCGTTCTTGAACGCGCATCTGGCTCAAGCCCAGAGCGTCGAGATCTATCCGGATATACGCGGACGCATTGAGAACCTCGATTTGCGCATCGACGGCCTGCGCCGGTTCTTGCAGAATCTGCAGCAAAAGCATGGCGAGATGCGTCTCGTCGCCGAGGGCGACCTGCGGATCAGCGATGTGATTCAGGTCGAGGAGCCCGTTCTGGACGTGCCCGTCGGCCGCGGCCGCCGCATTTTGTACCTGATTATCTCGATCGTTCTGGCTGTCGCCATGGGCCTGGTCGCCGCCTTCTTCGTCGAGAGCAACGACCATCGGATCTACGATCGCCGGCGCGCCGAGCTCTACCTCGAGGTGCCGGTGCTCGGGAGCTTGCCCGATACTTCCAGCCGATTGAAAACGCGATGACCCGTCTGGCCGCACAGCCCGATTATCACCTGACTCCAAGCGTCGGGTCCGGCGGTTCCCAGGTCGGTGCGGCCATCGCGATCGTATTCGGGATTTTTCTGGGGATTTTTTCGTGGTTTTTGCTGGGCCGCACCAATCTGAACACCGTCATGATCGTATTGGGAGTCGTCGTCCTCGGCTCGGTCGTGAGTTACATCTCATGGCACAAAATGGCGGTGCTGGTAACCATCTGGCTCTTCACGATGTCGGGTTTTCGCGCGTACGCCATGATCTACATGCCGTTTATGCCGGATGTATCGGTGGAGCGAATCATCGCGGTCTGGTTAGCTGTGCTGTTCGCCCTGCGGCTGTTGATGAAGCGCGATTCGATCCGCGGCCCCTTTACTTTAGATGTGCTTTTTCTATTGCATACCGCATACGTCCTTGCCAACGTCATGTATATCGGCAATTCGATCCGCTTGCATGAGTGGGCGATCAGCAGCTTGACGCCGTTCGTAGCCTATCTGATCGGCAAGAACATGATGCGGCAAGACCGGGATGTCCGTTTCTTGCTTATCTTTTTTCTTGTTGTTTCCATCTACTACTACACCCAGAGCATTGCTCAGAAATTCGATCTGGACTTTATGGTCTGGCCGCGGTCGATCCTTGACCGCAGCAAAGGATTCTGGCCGGTAGGCCGCTCGCGGGGCCCGTTCCTGCACCCGCCGCTCTTCGGCCAGATGATGGCCATGGTCATGATGGTTCAGTTCTATTTCTTCTATCGTATTAAGTGGCGATCCGGGCGCACTTTGATGCTGATCTCAATCCTGATGTCTGGGCTTGGCTTATTCTATACTTTGACCCGCGCGCCGTGGTTGGCGGCGGGGGCGGGCATTCTGGTCATGGCCATTCTGCGGCCTGGTTACCGTCAACTCATCCTCGCACTTGGTGTTGTTATCGCTCTGGTGACGTTTCTTGGCACTGTCCAGTTTGCCGATCAAAAGTTGGTCAAGGCGCGACTGGAGAACCGGCTGACCTTCGAGAATCGCCTGGCAGCCATGTCCGGCGCCGTCCGCATGTGGCAGGACCATCCGCTGGTCGGAGTCGGCTATTTCAATTGGGATAAGTACTACGGGCGTTACCACCGCGGTGAGGAGTTTCCGATCTATGGCTACGTGACCCGGCGCGCAGGGCGTTTCGTTACGCCGCACGACATCTACTGGGCCCGCCTCGCCGAGGAGGGCGTCGTGAGCATGGCGTTGCTCTGGGCTGCTACCGGTGTGATCTGGTTCCGCTTCAGGCGCCTCTGGCGGATTGTTCCGCAACGTTCGTGGCTCAATCGCGATGGACTGGCGGTTTTCGCGGGAGTCTTCACCGCTTACCTCGTTGGCGGCGCAGGCATCGACTACCGCTATTTCGACCTGGTCAATGCGATTCCCTATTTAATGGCCGGTATCCTCTACGGCTATCGGGTCCCGGAGCACGATCCGCCGGTGCCGCCCTATCGGCTCTGGACCCCGCCCGCGTACGCCAGTATTTCGGACCAGAGCGATCCGACCGCTTCCCAAGTATAACGCGAGCGCACGAGATCGCGTGCCCCCGCGATCAGGATCTGCCGCTGCGGCGGATGATCCAGCAGTTCGAGGACGGCGGCGGCGAAATCGCCGGCGTCGTCGGCGAGCCGACCATGCACTCCGTCGAGGAATGGAAAGGCATCGACGCCGAGGCTCGTGGAGACCACGGCTTTGCCGGCCGCCATCGCTTCGAGAACCTTGTTTTTCAAGCCGGTCCCGTTGCGCATCGGGTTGACCATCACCGGGTATCGCGCCAGGTAGCCGAAGAGATCGTCGACGAAACCCGGCAGCTCGATCTCCGGGTGCTGGTTTGCCATAGCTTGGAGCGCCACGCCGGCATGCGGGCCGACGATGGCCCAGCGCACTCCTGCCGGCTGCAACCAAGGCAACCAGATCTTTCGATAGAAGTAATCGACGGCAAGGCGATTGACCGGGAAGCTGAGATTACCCCAGAACGCCACTCCCCGTTCAGCAGGTTCGGTTGTCGGTTCGAGCCGCAGCAGGGCGGCGTCGACGCCGTTGGGCACCAACCGCACCGGCGGGCCTTGAGGATTCAACGCCTGCAAGCGGGTTTGATCTGGCGGAGAGATGGCAGTAACCAAATCGCAGCGCTGCTCTAGCTGAGATTCCAAGGCTTGCAGTCGCCGCAATTGCCGCCGCCGTCGCAAACGCTGGACTGGTGTTAGATCACGTTCGGCGTCCCGATCTCGTTCGAGGGCCAGCGTCGCGCTGTCGTACTGGTCGAGCACCTTGATGACACCTCGCAGCGGCCGCACGAACTCTTCGCAAATCGTCAGCGTAGCAACCACGATATCGATGGCTTCGCGATCGACGAGATCCTGCAGGGCGCGCACGACCGTCGCGAAGAAACCTGGATACGCGAAGCGGTGGTAATCCTTGTCGGCGCGACGCAGGTGGCGGAGCCAGTGCCGTCGTTTCGGAAACGGCGGCAGTAGGGTGATTGTGCGAAAGACTCCCTGCTCGCGCAGTTCTGCCAGTCCTGCCGGGGCGTTGTGGAGACATGCCAGGTGACAGGCGTGCGCGGGGTCGAGGTGTTTAGCTAATTGAAATACCCGCAACGAATTGCCGTCTTGCAGTGGCCACGGCACGCGACGATTGACGACTAGGATCTTGGCCATCGTCTCACGTGTCTCCGGCGATTGGCGGTCCGGCGGCCGCGAAATTCGCTGCCGACAGTTCGTGGATTCGCGGCAGATTGGCGCGAATGATCGCCGTGTACTGCGCCTGCTGCCGAGCGAGTTCGACGAGAAATGCGCATACCGCCTGCGGGTCGGCCAGCCGCGCCGGATCCAGACACAGCGGCGGCAATCCGAGGTGTTGGAACAATCCCTCGAACTTGTCCTGGTAGACAACGCCTCCGGCCGGCGTGCCGCTGCCGATGGCGGCGATGGCCAGATGCATGCGTCCCGTGAGCACCAGGTCCAAATGGCTCGTCAACGTCTTGATTTCCGGCGCGTGGGCCGGCTGGGGCACGACTCGGCAGTGCGCGCGGACGTCGGGCGGCAGCGCCGCAGCAATGGCTTCGGCCAGGTCGTGGTCGTTGGGCAAGCCCGGCGCTCGGCGGTAATCGTGCGGAATGAGCAAGTAAGAGACGGACGGCCTCTTCTCGGCGAAAGCGGCGAGGCCTGCCGCCCACGCCATGGCCAACGGCCGGCCCTCTTGTTCGCACATGCCGGCGGCAGCGGCCAGGACACTCGCGTTGACACCGATGGCGAGGCGGCCGGCGGACCGCTCGCCGGCGAGCCAGGGGCGCAGGTCATCCAGCAGCGGCGTATCCGCGGCAGGTTCAAGCAGGAATGCGATATCCGCCGAAAGGTCGACCGGTCGCTTGAGCGCGGTGCGCAAGCGTTCCAGACTGAGCGGGTCGCGCGCGAAGAGCTTGACGGAGGGGGGCAGCGACGCCAATGCGGCGACGGCCAGAGGATGCGGCGCGCGGTTGAAGCTGAAACCGAGCACGACAGTGCGAAGACCCGCCGCGTGCGCCATTCTCGCAAACACGACTCGCTGCCGGCATTCGTACGGGCTGTAGTGTCCGTCCATGACGTCGGCACCGATGATGTAGAAATGAGTGGCATCGTGCAACGCCTGCAGCCAGTCGGCGCACGTGCTCCAGAAATCGCTGCTGAAACGGCGTGAGAGATTCAGTACGCGATCATAGCCGGGAGGCAGGGGCCAAGGCTCGTCACTTCCGTACGATACCAGCGTCGCGTGTGCGACGCCCTGCCGCGAGGCGCCGGCGCGGGCCGAGAGCACCATGGCCTCGTCGCCGATGCTGCCAAAGCGGCCCGATACCAACACGAGCACGCGGCCCCCGGCAGACGGTTGTCGCACGAGCCGCCGGGCGCGACGGCACCAGTGTTGTGTTCGCCGGGCTTCCTGGGTCAAGCGCCAGCGTTGTTTGAGACGGCGCAGCGATCCTAAAATAGTGCTCATCGAGTCTCCGCGGTGCGAGTCTGGCGGTGTCGCGGGAGCAGATGCCGGGCCAGGTCAAAGGCGTCCTTCCACAAGCTCCGGTCCACTAACAGCGCCGTGCCCGTATACACAATCAATCCTAGCGTCGCGCAGGTTAACAGGCGAAGGATATCGTCCAGATCGGCGAACAAGCGATGCTTCGCGTACCAGAGGCTGGCGCCCATGACCGCAGCCGCGATGGCTTGCGCATGGATGGCGCGCATCAAGCCACGGACCGACACCGCGCCGAGACGGCGGTTCACCAAGGTGTCGAGCGGCGACAGCAAGTACGCTCGGATCGTATAGGCCGCCGCCACCGCGACGATTCCGTGTCTGACCGCCAGCAAGAAACCGATGGTGTTGCCGAGACCGTGCGCGGCCAGCACCAACAGACGCAGATTCGCACGTCCGACGGCCATCATCGCGGCTCCGTTTACGTACTGAACGGCGAGGATGATGCCGGCGAGCGACAGCATCTGCAAGACTGGCGCGCTGTCCCGCCACTTGTCGCCGATCACGACCACGATCAACTCCTCGGCCAGGACCGCCAGCAGCATGAAGGCCGGAAACGCAACCAGGGTGATGAAACGGCAGGCTTTGTTGAACGCTGCGCGCAAGCGGGGGAGGTCGTCCTGCAGCTTCGCGAACGCCGGCATGGCGACTTGGGAGTAGCTGCCGATGAGCAGGCCGGTGGCGAGCGTCATCAAGCGTTGGGCGTTGAAGTATAAGCCAAGTGCGACGGTATCCAGGTAGCGCCCGATCAGTAGTTGATCGAGGCGCTGGTTGAGGTAACTCAGCACCCGGTTGCCCATAACCGAGAACCCGAATCCCGCGACTTCGTGAAAATGGCGGGGGGAGAACTCCCGTTGTGGGCGCCAAGGGCTCAACCGCCAGAGCACGATCACAGTAACGACCCGGGTCGTCAGTCGCTGTCCGACCAGCGCCCAGACGCCGTAGCCGCTAATCGCCATGGTGATTCCCACCACCGCGCCGGAAACGGTCGCATAGAGCGTTCGTTTGGCCAGCGCCCTGAACCGCAACTCGCGTCGCAGCAACGACGCCTGCACGCCGCAAACCATCTGTAACAGAAACCCGAGTGACAACCAGCGGATGACCGGCGGCAGAGCGGGCTCGCGGAAGAACTTCGCAATAAGCGGCGCGGCAAGCATACTCCCGGAGGTCAAGACCAGACCCAGCGCCAGGAAAGCCCAGAACACCGCGTTGATATGCTGCGGCGCGAGGTCCTTGCGCTGCTCGATGGCCGCACCGAAGCTGACATCCAGGAAGATGTCGAGCATCATGATGAACACGCCGGCGAGCGCGATCAGACC
>Ga0334882_1004235_pt1 | contig 12349 bp, 10 predicted proteins | sample GraSluR1_MG_5_FD_207226 | JGI IMG/M metagenome (GOLD analysis project Ga0334882, IMG submission 207226) | Sludge microbial communities from methane-producing bioreactor in Wageningen University, Netherlands - Granular Sludge_15_04-R1 | ecosystem: Engineered > Bioreactor > Anaerobic >... | reverse complement strand
AAGAGCGTCGGCAACCTGACCGGGACCCTGTCCGGGGCCGGCGCGTCGTCGCAGGAGTCCGCGATGACCGCCTGGATCGACGGCTTCAAGGCTGTCCAGCCCGGCCTGACCGTGCAGTACAACCCGACCGGCTCGGGCGCCGGCCGCACCCAGTTCCTGGCCGGCTCGGTGAACTTCGCCGGCTCCGACGCCTCGCTGAAGTCCGACGAGTGGGAGAAGTCGAAGTCCATCTGTGGCACCGACGGCGCCTTCAGCGTCCCGGCCTACATCTCCCCGATCGCGGTGGCCTACAACCTGCCGTCGGTCAAGGAGAGCATCAACATGGATGCCGACACCATCGCCAAGGTGTTCTCCGGCAAGATCACCACCTGGAACGATCCGGCCATCGCCGCGCTGAACTCCGGTGTCACCCTGCCCAGCACCAAGATCACCGTCGTGCACCGCGCCGATGACTCCGGCACCACCGAGAACTTCACCGACTACCTGCACGCCGCTGCCCCGAGCTCCTGGGCCGACGCCAAGGCCCAGGCCTGGCCGAAGCAGCTGACCGGCCAGGAGTCGGCCCAGCAGACCACCGGTGTCGTCTCGCTGACCCAGTCCACCGAGGGTGCCATCACCTACGCCGACGCCTCGGCGGTCGGCACCCTGGGCACCGTGGCCGTCAAGGTCGGCAACGACTTCGTGAAGTACTCCCCGGAGGCCGCCGCCAAGACCGTCTCCGCCGCAACCAAGGTCGGTGGCCAGGCCCCGCAGGACATGGGCCTGAAGCTCGACCGGACCTCCACCACGGCCGGGACCTACCCGATCGTCCTGGTCTCGTACCACATCTTCTGCTCCACCTACAAGGACCAGGCGACCGCTGACGCCGCCAAGGCCTTCGGCGAGTACGTGCTCTCCTCCGACGGTCAGCAGGCCGCCGCCAAGGCCGCCGGCTCCGCCCCGATCGGTGGCGACACCGAGCAGCAGGCCCTGGCCGCCATCGCGACCATCAAGGCCGGCGCCTGAGCGATCCTGGATCGCTCATCCGTGATCGGATAGTTCCTCCGGACAGCCGTCGAACGCCCTCTGACGTCCGACGGCTGTCCGGCCTTCCCGTCTCGTCACTCCACACCCTGTAAAGGAGGAAACCTTGTCCGAGACCACTGTGACTCCGCCTGACGCCCCTGGCGATCTCGCCCGGCGCGGCGCCGCAGGACGTGCGAGCGACAGGATCTTCAACGGCCTGACCCTGGGCGCTGGCATCCTCATCTTCGTCGTGCTGGCCCTGGTCACGCTCTATCTGATCCTGCAGTCCATCCCCGCCATGACGGCGGCCCCCGACCAGATCTCCACCAAGACGTCGTTCTGGACGTACGTCGCCCCGCTCGTCGTCGGCACCCTGATCGCCTCGCTGATCGCCCTGCTCGTCTCCACCCCGGTGGCGGTCGGCGTGGCGCTGTTCATCTCGCACTACGCCCCGGCCCGGATCTCGAAGGGCGTCGGCTACGTCATCGACCTGCTGGCCGCCATCCCGTCGGTCGTCTTCGGCGCCTGGGGCTTCACCGTGTTCGGCCCGGGCCTCGTCCCGGCCTATCGGTGGCTGAACGAGAACCTGGGCTTCATCCCGATCTTCGGGACCCCGTCGACCACCGGCCGTACGTTGCTGACCGCCTCCCTGGTGCTGGCGGTGATGATCCTGCCGATCATCACCTCGCAGTGCCGGGAGATCTTCATCCAGACGCCGGCCCTGCACCAGGAGGCCGCCCTGGCGCTGGGCGCCACCAAGTGGGACATGATCCGGGCCTCGGTCTTCCCGTTCGCCCGCAACGGCATCGTGTCCGCCATCATGCTCGGTCTCGGCCGCGCGCTCGGTGAGACGATGGCCGTCACCCTGGTCCTCTCCCGCGGTGCGCTCACGCCGAACCTGATCGGCGTCGGCAACAACACCATCCCCGCCGAGATCGCGCTGAACTTCCCCGAGGCCTTCGGGATGCGTCAGAGCGAGCTGATCGCCGCCGGTCTGGTGCTGTTCATCATCACCTTCCTGGTGAACATGATCGCCCGGTGGATCGTGGGCCGTTACTCCGAGTTCTCGGGAGCCAACTGATGTCGTCGACCGCTACCCCCACCTCCAACCAGGACCCGCGTCCGCAGCGGTCCGCCGGCCCGGTCAACGAGCTCACCGCCGGCCAGCTGCCCCGCTGGTCCCGACCCGTCGCGCTGGCCGCGGCGATCGTCGTCTCCGCCCTGATCGTCCTGCTCATCGGCTGGAGCTGGGTCGGTTTCGCCGTCATCGCGGCGCTGCTCTTCCTGATCGGCTACGCCGTCTGGGCGTACGTCACCGAGGGCTACCGCCACAGCCTCGACACCTTCTGGGGCACCCTGGTCTGGCTGGCCTTCTTCCTGGCCCTCGTCCCGCTGGTCTCGATCATCTGGACCGTGGTCTCCGTCGGCGGACCGACCCTGATCAAGCCCGGCTTCCTCGTCTCCGACATGGCCGGGGTCTCCGGCCTGCAGGACGCGGCCGCCGTCAAGGGCACCGGGCCGCTGATGGGCGGCATCGGGCATGCGCTGATCGGCTCGCTGCTGATCACCGTGGCGGCAACCATCATCTCGGTGCCGATCGGCCTGCTCACCTCGATCTGGCTGGTCGAGTACAGCCGGGGCGGCTGGTTCACCCGGACCACCACCTTCCTGGTGGACGTGATGACCGGCATCCCGTCGATCGTCGCCGGTCTGTTCGCCGCCGGCATCATGCTGACCTTCTTCAACTGGGCCAACAACGGCGTCTCCGGCGGCAAGCACATCATGGGCATCACCGCCGCCATCGCGTTGTCCGTGCTGATGATCCCGGTCGTCGTCCGGACCACCGAGGAGATGCTCCGGGTGGTGCCGAACGAGCTGCGGGAGGCGTCGTACGCCCTCGGCATCCGCAAGTGGCGGACGATCTTCAAGGTCGTCATCCCGACCGCCATCTCCGGCATCGCCTCCGGGGTCACCCTGGCGATCGCCCGAGTGATCGGGGAGACCGCCCCGATCCTCGTCACGGCGGGAGTTGCGACGTCCATAAACTGGAATCTGTTCAGTGGCTGGATGATGACCCTGCCGGTCTTCATCTACCGCCAGTTGATGAACCCGACGGCCCCAGCGGCGCCGCAGCCGTCGACGGACCGGGCCTGGGGTGCGGCGCTGGTGCTGATCATCGTGGTGATGCTGCTCAACCTCATCGCCCGGCTGGTCGCCCAGCGGTTCGCCCCGAAGACCTCGGGCCGCTGAGCTCCGACGACACAGAAGGAAAGTCAATGTCCAAGCGAATCCAAGCCAAGGGCGTCAACGTCTACTACGGCGACTTCCTCGCCGTCGAGGGCGTCGACATCGAGATCGAGCCGCGTACGGTGACCGCCTTCATCGGCCCGTCCGGCTGTGGCAAGACCACCTTCCTGCGCACCATCAACCGGATGCACGAGGTCATCCCCGGTGCGCACGTCAGCGGGGAACTGCTGCTCGACGAGGACGACATCTACGGCCCCGGCGTCGATCCGGTGAACGTCCGCGGCATGGTCGGCATGGTGTTCCAGCGGCCCAACCCGTTCCCGACGATGTCCATCCGTGACAACGTGCTCGCCGGCTACAAGATCAACGGCCGGCGGCTGAGCAGCTCCCGCGCCGACGAGATCGTCGAGCGCTCGCTCACCGGTGCCAACCTGTGGAACGAGGTCAAGGACCGGCTCGACAAGCCCGGCTCCGGCCTGTCCGGCGGCCAGCAGCAGCGCCTCTGCATCGCCCGCACCATCGCGGTCGAGCCCGAGGTGATCCTGATGGACGAGCCCTGCTCGGCCCTCGACCCGATCTCCACCCTCGCGATCGAGGACCTGATCGAGGAGCTCAAGGAGCAGTACACCGTCGTCATCGTGACGCACAACATGCAGCAGGCGGCCCGGGTCTCCGACAAGACCGGCTTCTTCAACATCGCCGGCACCGGCAAGCCGGGTCACCTGATCGAGTACGACGACACCGAGCGGATCTTCTCCAACCCGTCGAACAAGCAGACCGAGGACTACGTCTCCGGCCGGTTCGGCTGATCGGCGCTGCTTCCAGCTGCGGCAGGCGCCGCCGGGCCCCACGGCTCGGCGGCGCCTGTTGGCTGTCCGCTGCACTTCGCTGCTCCGGCCAGGCCCGGGGTGGGTGCTTCCCCGGCCCGTAGACTCGGCCCGTGAGCACTCAGGCCGGCTGGTATCCGGATCCCTCCGGGCGACCGGGGATGTACCGCTTCTGGGACGGCGTCCGGTGGACCACCGCGGTGTCCCGGGACCCGTTCACTCCTCCGCCCGGCGCGCAGCCGTACGCCTCGCCGACCGATCCGCGGCACCCCGACCCGCAGCACCCCGACCCGCAGCACCCGGGGCCGCCGTCGGCCGGCACCCGATCCGCCACCCCGCGGACGGACCGCCGTCGTGCGGTCGGCTGGTGGCTGGCCGCTGCGGCCGTCGTGGTGGTGATGGCGCTGGTGATCGTCGGCGCCGTACGCCTCGGCCGGGGCCTCGTCCCGTGGGCGAGTCCCGACGGGGAGGCCACCACCCAGGTCTGCCCACCCAGCACCGGGGAGACCCCCAGCGCCCAGGCCCAGCCCGCGGACGGCCGGGTGCACGGCGGGAAGCTGTCCTTCCCGGAGCTCGCGGAGCCGTTCGGCGCGGTGCTCCCGGAGACCGAGGTCCCGTTCGCCCGCGACACCCACCAGCAGCTGGTGCTGGTGCAGTCGAACTTCGACGGCCGGGGCAGCTCCTGGGTGGCCACCGTGATGGTCGGCGACCTGTTCGCCGGCGACGGCTTCTTCACCCCGCAGGACGGTTCCCGGATCGTCGTCGACTGTGTCATCGGCCGGTTCTACGGTGACGCGCAGGTCACCCGCCACGACGTCCGCAACGCAGCCACCACGATCGACGGGCACGACGCCTGGGTGGTCGAGTCCCAGCTCTCCTTCGACATCAAGGGCCTGACCACGAAGGGTGAGCGGCTGATCGTGGCGATCGTCAGCACCGGGCCGTCCAGTTCGGGCATCTTCTACGCCTCCATCCCGGACACCACCCCGGAGCTGGTCGAGCCGGCGCGGCAGGCGCTGGCCGGGCTCACGGTCTCCGGCTGACCGGCGATCAGGCCGGCCGGCAGTGCGCGCGCTGCCGCTCGGCCTTGAGATCGAGGACCCGCAGCGCGCTCGCCCGCACCGTGGCGGCGAACGCCGGGTCGGACCGGGCCCGGTCGGCGATGGCGCTCACCATGTCGTCGGCGAGCGCCGGGTCGACGGTCACCGCGATGTCGCCACCGGCCTCGATGAACCGGACGGCCCGCTCCCCCGCCGGGACGGAGCTGACCTGCGCCGCCACGCCGAGGTCGTCGGAGACCACCACGCCCTGCCAGCCGAGGTCCCCGCGGAGCATGTCCTTGATCACCACCGAGGACCAGACGGCCGGATGGTCCGGGTCGATCCGGGTGTAGCGGGCCGAGGAGACCATCACCATGTCGGTGCCGGCGGAGATCCCGTCGGCGAAGGGCCGCAACAGGGCGTCGTGACGGGTGGTCCGGGTGTCGGTGACGTCGGCGGTGACGTCGGTGTTGCCGACGACCTGGCCCAGCCCCGGGAAGTGCTTGACGGCCGTCCCGGTGCCGCCGGCGCGCATCCCGGTGACGAAGGCGGTCACGTGCGCCCCCACCGCGGTGGTGTCGGTCCCGAAGCCGCGGTCGTAGCGCGCGATCGGCTGGTTGACCGACACCAGATCGGGCGGGACGACGTCGGCCACCGGGGCCAGGTCGATGTCGACGCCGGCGCTGTGCAGGTCCTGTCCCCACCGGCGGGCCGAGCCGGTCAGCGCGTCGGTGGCCATCCGGCCCTGCTCGGCCGCCGACGGCATCGACGCGAAGCCGGAGCCGGACAGCCGCTTCACCTGGCCGCCCTCCTGGTCGACGGCGATGAACAGCCCGGCCCCGTCGGAGCCCGCGGCGGCGCGCAGGGCGTCGGTGACGGCCCGGACCCCGGTCACCCCGCCGGTGGTGGTGTTCATCAGCAGCACCGAGCCGAGGTGCTGGGAGGCGATCAGCTTCCCGGTGCCGCTGGTGGTGTCCCCCTTCAGGTCGTAGCCGACCATCACCAGCTGGCCGGCCTGTTCGGCCGGGGTCATCGCGTCCACGGCGAGTCGGCAGCTGTCCGCCGGGAGCACGCTCGGGACCGACAGCACCCCGCCGGACGGGACCGGGGACGGCGAGCCCGACGTGGCGGCTGTCGGGCCGGGGCTCGGGCTGCCGGTCGGGGTGAGAGGGCCGGCCGGGCGCCCGCCGATCCCGCCACAGGCGGTCAGGCCGAGCGCGGCCAGGGCGAGCCCGAGCGGGAGCAGTGTCCGACGGATGACGGGGACCATGGCGATCACTCCCAGGGAAGGGCGAGCAGGGCGTTCTCGACGACCTCGGCGAGCGCCGGGTGGATCCAGTACTGGCTGCGGGCGAGCGTACGGGCGTCGAGGTCGAAGCTCATCGCCTGCAGCAGCGGCTGGATCAGCACCGATGCCTCCGGCCCGATGATGTGCGCCCCCAGCAGCCGTCCGGTGTCCGGATGGGCCAGCAGCTTGCAGAAGTGGCCCTCGTCCTCCAGCGCCCATCCGTACGCCACGTCCCGGTAGTCCTGGGTGGCGGTGATGTAGCGGACACCCCGCCGACGGGCCTCCTGCTCGGTGAGGCCCACCGATGCGATCTGCGGCGACCCGAAGACCGCGTGCGGCACGAACCGGTGGTCCGTGGCGACCGGGTCATCGGGGTGCAGCAGGTTGTGCTGCACCGTCCGTGCCTCGGCGTTCGCCACATGCTTGAGCAGGTACTGCGAGGAGACGTCCCCCAGCGCCCAGATGCCGTCGACCGGGGTCCGCTGGTACGCGTCGACGGGGACCCGGCAGTCCTCGGTGAGGGTCAGGCCGGCGGCCTCGACGCCCAGGGTGTCGCCGTTCGGGATCCGGCCGATCGCGACGAGCACCAGCTCGGTGTCGTACCTGTGCGGGCCGCTCGGCCCGGTCGCGGAGACCCGGATCCGGCCGTCCGGCAACGGCTCGAAGGAGTCCAGCTGCTGGTGGAGCTTGACCCGGCAGCGCTCCGAGACGAACTGCGTCGCGCGCCGGGCGACATCCTCGTCCTCGCGGTGCAGCAGCACCCCGGAGCGGTTGAGGATGGTGACGTCGACCCCGAAGGAGGCGAAGACGTGGGCGAACTCCATCCCGACGAATCCGCCGCCGAGGATGACCATCTCGCGCGGCAGCTCGTCGATCCGCATCACCGTCTCACTGGTGTGCAGCACGACCCGGTCGGCACCCGGCACGTCGGGCAGCCGGACCCGGGAGCCGGCGGCGATGACGATCTGGTCGGCGGTGAGGTCGGCGGTGGTGCCGTCCGCGGCGACCACCCGGAGGGCCCGCGGCCCGGTGAAGTGGGCCCGGCCCGACAGCAGCTCGACGTTCGGCAGGCCGGCGGCGCGCCACTCGCGCCCGGCCTCGGCGATCGGGTCGAGCCGACCGAAGATCCGGTCGCGGATGCCCCGCCACCGTACGCCGTCGAGGCGCAGGTCGACGCCGAGCTCGCGGGCGTGGTCGACCTGGGCGGCCAGGTCGGCCGGGTGGACGTACATCTTGGTCGGGATGCATCCCAGGTTGAGGCAGGTCCCGCCGAAGACCCGGTGCGGCCCGACCCCGGCGTCGACGATCGCGACCCGGCGGTCGGCGAACCGTTCGTCGACGATGCTGTTGCCGGAGCCGGTGCCGATCACACACAGGTCGAAGTGACGCATGGGCTCCATGCTAGTGAGTGCCGTGAGGCCCGGCCGCGGGTGACCGGCCCGCGCCTAGAGTGGGGACATGCTCTGGGCCGAGAACCTCCTGCTGCTGCTGACGGACCAGCGCACCGGCCGCCTCGTCGTCCCGTGGAACATGGCGGACCTGGCGCTGGCCGGGTCCGTGCTCGGCCAGCTCTGGCGGACCGGCCGGATCGACGTGGACGACCCCGACCGGCCCCGGCACCCCGGTCGGATCCGGGTGATCGACGCCGCGCCGACCGGTGACGACGTCCTCGACCGGGTGCTGGTCGCGCTGGCCGGCACCGACCGTCGGCCGGTGGCGGCGCTGCACCGGATCAAGGCGGGGATCCGTCGCGCCCTCTACGAGCGGCTCGAGCAGCGCGGCGTCGTGTCGCACCGGGTGGGCCGGGTGCTGATCGTGCTCCCGATCGACGAGTGGCCGTCGCGGACCCCCGACACCCGCGAGCCGTTCGAGGAGCGGCTGGGGCACTGGTGGACCTCCCCCACCTATCGGGAGGCGACCGGCGACGTGGAGTGCGCCTCGACCACCGCCCTGCTCAGCGCCGTCGGCGCGATCACGCCGGTGGCGCGCAGGATGGGCCTCGGCCCGCGGATCCGGTCGATCCAGCGGCTGGCGGCGCAGGTGCGCGAGGCGTCCTGGGTCGCCACCGCGGTCAACCAGATCCGGACCGCCCAGCAGGCCGCCGCCACGGCCTGACCGGACCCGGCGGACCCTGCCGTGGGGTGGGGTCAGATGCCGGCGTACGAGTGCAGGCCGGCGAAGATCAGGTTCACGCCGATGAAGTTGAACCAGAACGACACCAGCACGATGATCGACAGGATCGCCGCCCGGGAGCCCTTCCAGCCGGCGGTCAGCCGGGCGTGCAGGTAGGCCGCGACGATCACCCAGGTGACCAGGGAGAAGGTCTCCTTGGGGTCCCAGCCCCAGAACCGGCCCCAGGCGTACTGCGCCCAGACGGCGCCCGCCGCCACGGCGAAGGTCCACAGCGGGAAGCCGATCGCGGTGGTCCGGTAGGCCCACAGGTCGAGGGTCTGCTGACCGGGCAGCTGGGCCAGCCAGCCGCGGGTGGTGCCCTTCTCGTCGGCGCGGCGGCGCAGCAGGTAGAGGATCGACAGCAGGCTGCCGAGGTTGAACAGCGCCCCGGCGATGGAGGCGGCGACGATGTGCACGACGAACCACACCGAGTGCAGCGCCGGCACCAGGTCGGCGACGGCGACGTAGAACACCTCGACGGCCAGCCCGAGGCCGATGGTGGCGAGCAGGGTCACCGGCAGGCCGAGCCACCGCATCCGGAAGCGCTGGGCCAGCACCAGGTAGGCCAGCACGATGAACGCGATCGTGGTGATCGTGAACTCGTACATGTTGCCCCAGGGGAAACGCTGGGCGGCAATGCCGCGGAACACCGCACCCAGGGTGTTCGACAGCCAGGCGATCGCCGTCAGGGCCATCGCCAGGCGTCCCCACCGGTCGCTGCGTTCGGGGGCGGGCGCCGGGGCGGCCTCCACCGAGGTGCGGACGTTGCGGGGGGCGGCCCCTCCGGTGGTGCCGGCGGGCGGCTCGGTGGCCTGCGCGCCGGTGGCGCCGGCGCCGACCAGCACCGCGGACCGCTCGGCGGGCGCCTTCGCCGTCTCGGTCGAGGCCGGCAGCCGACGGGCCATCGCCCACTCCACGCCGAAGACGGCCATGGCCACCAGGTACAGCAGCCAGGCGGTCACCATGGCCAGGTTCGAATAGGCCGCGAAGTCCATCTACTTCATCCTCCCGGACGTCGTCGTCACCGCACCCTCGGTCGGCGATCCCTCGTCGGCCGGCGTCTCCGGTACATCCTCCACCGGATCATCCATGACCGCCAGCACCGCCGCCACTTCGTCATCCAGTCCGGTCCGCGCGTCGGCACGGTCCAGCCCGCCGACCTCGACCAGGGTGCGTCCGTCCTCCCCTGCGGTGGCCCGGGCCCAGATCCGGCGCGGCCGGATGAACAGCGACAGCATCAGGCCGAGGATCGCCGCCGCCACCGAGCCGACGGTGAGCGGCAGGCCCGGGGTGGCGGAGACCTGCAGCTTCGCCCAGCGCTGCCATCCGATGAAGGTGAGCCGGCCCCGCCCGTCGGGCAGGTCGATGTACTCGCCCTCCTTGAGCCGCACCGCGACCGGCGTACCGTCGGCGGTCTTGATCTGCTCCATCCCGGTGGTGTCGAGCGAGTAGACGCTCTGCGGGGTGCCGGTCTCGGCCTTCGGCGCGCCGGCCCAGGCGTTGAGGAACAGTTCGGGCACCAGGGCGTCGGGGAACAGCGAGTGCGGGCCGCTGGCGTCGACGGTCGCCGTCGGCAGGAAGAAGCCCTGGAAGCCGAGCGCCTCGGGGCGGGCGTCGGGGGCCTTGATCGCCCCGGTCGAGGTGAAGTTGCCGTCCTGCGGCAGGAAGACCACCGGGCCGTTGAAGGCGACGTTGCCGTTCCCGTCGGTCACGGTGACCACCGGGGCGTAGCCGTGGGCGATCAGGTGCACCGCGGTGCCGTTGATGTTCAGCGGGTGGTTGACCTCGATCACCTCCTGGTGCGGAGTCGCGCCGGGCCGGTCGGTGACGGTGACGTTCGCGGTGAACTGTCGGGCCGCGCCGGTCTGCACCGGGCCGGTCTCGAACCGTACGGTGAAGGCGTCCAGGGTCAGCGAGAACGGGGTGAGGGCGCTGTCCCGGAACAGTCCCCCGCCGGTGAAGTCGTCGTACTGGGTGACGTTGTTGGAGAAGCCCTGGCCGGTGACCACGATCGAGGAGCCCTTGTAGCCGAACAGGTTGCTCCAGGCGATGCCGACCAGCAGCACCAGCATGCTGAGGTGGAACAGCAGGTTGCCGAACTCGCGCAGATAGCCGCGCTCCGCGGCGACCGACCCGGCGCGGCGGACCACCCGGAACCGTTTGCGGCGCAGCACCGTCGCGGCCGCGTCGAGCACCTCGTCGGCGTTGCGGACGGTGCTGGAGGTGGCCGACTCCGGCAGCCGGTCCAGCCGGCTCGGGGTGACCGGCGGCTCGGCCCGCAGGGCCCGTACGTAGACCCGGATCCGCGGCAGGATGCAGCCGACCAGCGAGATGAAGAGCAGCAGGTAGATCGCGGAGAACCACGGCGAGGTGTAGACGTTGAACAGGCCGAGCGCGTCGTAGACCTTGGACAGCTCCGGGTTGGCGCTGCGGAAGTCGAGCACCTTGGCCGGGGCGATCGACTTCTGCGGCACGATCGCCCCGGGGATCGCCGCCAGCGCGAGCAGGAACAGCAGGATCAGCGCGGTCCGCATCGACGTCAGCTGGGTCCAGGCCCACCGGCCGGACTCCTTCAGTGTCAGCGCGGCCGGCCGTTCGGCCGCACCGGTGCGGTCCTTCCGGCTCCTCTTGTCCTTCCGCCCCCTCCGGTCCTTCTTGTCCTTCCGGTCCGTCCGGTCGCTCACAGCAGCGTCGCCCACATCACCCTCGCTCACAGCACGGTCCCGAATCCGGCGGCCCAGATCCGCATCATCGCCATCAGTCGCTCCCACAGTCCGGTCACCAGCAGCACCCCGACCAGTGCCATCGAGATCCCGCCGATCCGCAGCACCGCCAGCTGGTGACGGCGGACGAAGCCGACGACCCGCTGCATCCGGGTGAACGCGAGCGCCGCGGCGACGAACGGGATCCCCAGGCCGAGCACGTACATGAACGCCAGCAGGCCGCCGCGCACCGCACTGCCCTCGTTCATCGCCAGGGTCAGCACCATCGACAGGGTCGGGCCGATGCACGGCGTCCAGCCCAGGCCGAAAACGAACCCGAGCACCGGCGCGGCCGCCAGGCCGGCCCGGGGCAGCCGATGGATCCGCAGGTCGCGGTCGCCCAGCGGGATCACCCCGGCGAAGATCAGGCCCAGCAGGATCGCCAGCACCCCGATCACCCGGGAGATCACCTCCTGGTGGGTGAGCAGGGCCCGTCCCAGGGTGCCGGCGGCGACCCCGGCGGCGACGAACACGACGGCGAAGCCCAGCACGAACAGCGAGCTGCCGAGCAGCATCCGGCCGCGGTGGCTGCGGCCGTCCTGGAGCACGTCGGCGGCCCCCAGGCCGGTGGCGTACGACAGGTAGCCCGGCAGCAGCGGGACGACGCACGGCGAGAAGAACGACACCAGCCCGGCCAGCACCGCCACCGGGACAGCCAGCAGCATCGACCCGCCGACCGCCTGGGTCGCCCACCCGGCCAGGTCGAGCGGGATCACTTCCCGGCCGCCACGTCGTCGATGACCCCGACCAGGGTCGCCTCGGTGGTCTTGCCGATGATCCGCGCAGCGACCTTGCCGTCCTTGTCGACGACCAGGGTGGACGGGATGCCGGACGGGGGCAGCTGGCTGGAGAAGTCCAGCAGCAGCCGGCCGGAGGGGTCATAGATGCTGGGGTAGCTGATCCCGAAGCTGCGGACGAACGCCTGCGCCGGGAGCGGGTCGAGGTCGCGGGTGTTGAGACCGATGAAGTCGGCCCGGTCCTTGGTCTGCTCGGCGGCCCGGACGAGGT
>Ga0334882_1004231_pt1 | contig 12358 bp, 5 predicted proteins | sample GraSluR1_MG_5_FD_207226 | JGI IMG/M metagenome (GOLD analysis project Ga0334882, IMG submission 207226) | Sludge microbial communities from methane-producing bioreactor in Wageningen University, Netherlands - Granular Sludge_15_04-R1 | ecosystem: Engineered > Bioreactor > Anaerobic > Unclassified... | reverse complement strand
CCGTGGTAAAGAAGGTGTGGAACTCAAGCTCCCGGTCCGACGGCTTCCTGAAGAAGCATGAGCTGAAATCTTCGGTATCGAACAGCAGGGATTGAAGAGAAGAGGTGTTTGGTGTAGAATATGCCATAGAAAGGAACTCCTTTTCTGACGATATAGTGTGGTAACTACATCTTAGCAGGAAAGGGTTCTTTTTTCTATATATAGCAAGCAATTATGTACAATATTCCGGCCAATTCGCCAAGAATCGATCCCCGTACGGGTAAGTCGAAGCCTGGGAAGGTGAATCTGTATATTTATGCAGATATCATCTCTTCAGAGACCATTGTCGAGTAGACACATGAAGGTGGCAATCTCCAGTACCACCAGCCTTCATATGCCCCTCACAGAACCGTACGTGCGCTACTAACGCATACGGCTCTTCATTCCATTCTTCGGGTCAGTGCCAGATGTCCACACAAATTCTAGGCTTTGCAATTCCATAGGCATTGATTATTCTATTATAGGTTGTCCAGTTGATTTTCCTCTTCTGTCCCCTACGTCTCAATACCCTAAACAAAGTCGTAACACAGTAATAGTGATACTTGTCCAAACTCTTGCTGTTACCGCTAATGCCATAGTACCTATAGTGTCCCAAAAGCCTCAAATTAAGACCTCTGATGATATCACTGACAGGACTGTGCATGTTCAGTCTCAGCCATTGTTTCATAGCCTTTCGTTTGGCAATCAACTTCTTCTTGCTTGTCCGATGCATTACACGGTAGCATCCCTTTCGGCTTTTCCCATTGATATGGGTGAAACCAAGGAAATCAAAGGTCTCCTTTGAACCCGAGTTCCTTCCAAAAGGAATCAGTCTGGTCTTTTCTTGGGCAACCTCAAGGTTGAATTTGCCCAATCTCATAGGCAGTACATCGTAGTACTTACGGGCATCATCCTCAAACTCAAACAGAGCCAAAAAATCATCGGCATAGCGAAACAAGTACGCTTTGCCCTTCATCCGAGGTTTCACCACCTTCTCAAACCAGATATCCAGCACATAATGCAGATATACATTGGCAAGAATAGGTGAAATGAGGCCTCCTTGAGGTGAACCGCTCTCGCTGTCGAGGTATTGCCCGTCCTCCATGATTCCTGCCTTGAGGAACCTGACAATGTAACGGAGAAAGTTCTTGTCCTGAATGTCATGCTCTAGGAATTTCATCAGCCATGAATGGTCGATGTTATCGAAATATCCCTTGATGTCGGCCTCCACCACCCAGCCGATTGGCTGTCTACCAATGGTGGAGTTGATTTCCCTAATCACGTCATGACAACTTCTATTGGGACGGAACCCGTACGAACAGTCCATGAACCTAGGCTCATACACACCGTTCAGCACCTTCGCCATCACACCCTGTACCAGCTTGTCCTCATAGGATGGTATTCCCAGTGGACGCATCTTGCCGCCTAGCTTGGGAATATAGGTTCTCCTTGCCGGTTTCGGCCGGTATGAGAAGGACTTCATCCTCTTCAGAAGGTCATCGATGTTATCATCGAGGTGCCTTGAGTACTCAGCCTTCGTCATCCCATCGATACCAGAGGCCTTGCTCCCGCTCTGACGCTGGTGCTCCTCTTTCAGACTGTCCTTGCTCACATAGTGAATAAGGGTCTGCAACCGCTTATGGGTGCCGGACAGCTCCCATATCTCCTTCTCTTCGTTTTCCACTTTTACCAGGGCCTCCAGTGTCCCAAGTGTTTCATCAAAGGAAACGAACGAAATGTCTTCCCCTTCGCTCCACCTGCTTTCACAGGCTTCATCACTACTATGAGAAGATCCGACTACTTGCATCCACCCTTGGCCTTGGCCTTCCAAAGCCTTGTACCAATGGCTTCCACCCTTAGGTGGCAAGATGCAAGCCCTCCCAGGTACACCATACATACCTTGCACACTCGCCATGCCTTAAAACCCCGGAGGAATTTCCCAATCCTTACCAATACGGGTTGTTCTTGCTGCCTACTGTTTTTCAAACAACATCGGCTTCCTCTTGTTGGAATTACGTGGCTAATACGGCTTCAGGAAACCTCCTTACGGCTCTTGTGCTTTCCTGCCTACGCTTAAACCTAATCTCACGGTTTCGGCTCCAAGGCTGGATACTGACTGTTGGTCAGACTTTGTCAGGTCGGGAGTTTCACCCGACTATATGTACAGCGCCGAACTGGCGCACTTGAAATTGGCTCTTTAAGCAGGACTTTTCTAGCAGTTGTTCAAATCCAATCAGTGCCCATAGTATCGCTAGCATCCCAAAAGGAGACTTTTCTCTCCTAAACCTGAAGCAAAACCCAAAGCATTCTCCCTTAGAAGGTATCAACCATAAGGGAGGAAACCTACATGCAGTTTCAACAAGCACTCATCCATGCCATGGAGTACCAGGGCATCACCCAAGCAGAACTTGCCGCGCGATCGGAAGCAAACCCACGCTGGATACTCCACATCACCACCAATACCGATTGGGTACCAAAGCTGGACACCGTGCTACGGCTCTGCTATGCCCTCAGATTCGACGTTCTCAGCTTTCTGGAGTATGCAGAGGTCGGATCGCGCGGCAATGAGTTCCCAGTTCCCAGTTCCCAGTTCCCAGTTCCCAGTTCCCAGTTCCCAGTTCCCAGTTCCCAGTTCCCAGTTCCCAGTTCCCAGGGCCTCAGGCAACAGAGCAACAGAGGCTGCTGCTTGACCTCAAGCCCCGGCACATTGCAAAGGCGTTGAAGACCCTGCGTTTGGAGCACGGACTCTCACAACGAAAATTAAATACACTTACCCAGTTCTCCATCTGCAGTATCAGCATGCGAGAGGGAGAACGGTACCAGAATTACCCCACCATCACCACACTGAAACTCTACTGCGATGCATTTCACATACACCTATCATCATTGGTAGCAAGAGCATTATCGTACGTGTAGTTCGTGGTATTCATACAAGGGATACTTACATTTTTTAGCCTAATAAGAATCATCATTACGTGGATTTTCTTCTTTCCATACCATGGAATCAGATCCAACCTGATGGTAATGAGCTACTCCCATGTGGTGTATCCTTGCAAGCGTGGCTTGGAAATATAAACGCCTTTTTCTCTTGCTCGTTTCAGACCACAGTGCTGCCTTTCCGGAAGAAAAAATCGAGGAAGGCAGCACAATCACGTACAAGGTGTTTCTTTCAACTTCAAGCATAGTCAATTCATGCTTTGGACAAGAAGCAGGATTCATCTGGGTTCTCTTCAGCATATGTATGGACTCGAGCCAAGGTCACTGCTGCAACGCTTCGAAAGCCCCCAAGGAGTGGGGATACTGGTTGGCAAAGAGGGGCACTGTAGCCATGAGGAATAGTACTGCTATCAGCAGACAACTACGGTGAACTTTCATACACACAGCGTAGCACCAGTTTGTTGGTTTGTCTTTAGCAGTAGTCCTACTAGAAAGCACGGGCTGCACGGAGTTTGAATGTGTAGGTCTTCGGTATATCCGACTTTATCTTGTCTGTTACATTGATGAAATACGCATTCCCTGCAGTCTTTTCACTACTGCTCCAATAGGTATTGCTTAGCAAAGTAAAGGCACCTGACTTCGTATCGGAAAGTTTGCCCATCAGATCCAGCTCCTCATAGCTGGGCAAGAACCAATTAGAATAGCCGCCCTGCTTGAATCCTTCACTACAGAATCTTGCAGCACTGCCGGCTAAGGGATGCAACGTTGCAATGGTAGTTGTATTCGCTTCTCCTGTCCCAACAGCCTGTGAAGTTCCACCCACCAAGGTATTGTTGATTGTTGTACCAGTGCTCCCACCCCACGTGAAAGTAGTTCCACTCGTAGTTGGATGAATGACATCAGTGGAAGCAGCTTCCAGGTAGCGCCAACCATTGGAGTAGGTGCCCTTGTCATGGAAGACCACCCCGCCTGCAGGACCTATATCGCCTACTACTCCAGACCACCACTTGGCATAGATGGTGGTGTTGGCTGTTATGGTTTGGGTGGCAAACTCAAAACGCTGGGTAAGGGCACTATCAGCATACCAGAGGTTGAAGACATAGCCGCTTCTGGTGGGGTCGGCAGGAGCACTGATGGTTGCACCATGGCGAACACCCGTGTAGGAGGAGACTGCCGACCCACCATTGCTCTGGAAGGTGACGGTATAGGTCTTGCGATCATAGTAGAGCTTCAGCACCAATGAACCATTCGCTGTAATAGTACCGCTTACCGTACTGATGCCGCTGTTGTACGTATAGTTTGCATAGGTCTTCGCAGTTGCAGTGACCTGGGTTGCCGTGGTACCTGTCTTGTTCTCTGTCTCAAACAGGGTATACCCTGCCCCACTCACATCCTGCTGGTAGTGTTCCACCTTGTAGGCAGTGTTGGTATTGGGTGTCCATTTTGCATAGAGATAATGCCAGTTGGTTGCGGTTACCTTGGTGGTACTGAAAATCTGAGTCCCTGTTCCATTATCTCCTGTCCACCAACCCGCAAAGGTGTAACCAACTTTCGTCGTAGTGGGAAGCGTACCATAGGCAGTGTTGTAGTCTCGGTAAATAGTCTCAGGATCAGTAGGCGTTCCCCCTTCCTCATCAAAGGTGATGCTGATAGTCCAAGGTGTCCATTTGGCATAGAGGGTGGCGTTAGCTGCCCCTATGGAGTAGTTGGCCTTGTCAGCATACACCACACTGCCACTGCTGGTGGTTGCCCAGCCACTGAAGGTATAGCCGGTACGGGTATAGGTATTGGCAGTAAGCGGAGTACTGGTGGCATACAGCAGGCTCTGGGTTACGGTGGTGCCGGTTCCACCGTTACTGTTGAAAGTAAGGGTGTAGGTATTCTTCTGCCACTGGGCATAGAGGTTCACATCGGCACCACCGATGGTATAGAGAGCCTGGTTGGAATATGAAGTACCACCCCCATTGGATTGGGTATTCCAACCGGTGAACGAGTAGCCGGTGCGGGTGAAGGTATTAGCCGTAAGGTTTGCCTGGGTGTTGTAGGGTATGGCTTGGCTTGCCATGGTTCCGCTGCCACCATTGGTATTGAAGATGACATAGTAGTTAGTCAACGTCCACTTGGCATAGAAGGTTTTGTCCCCAGTGGAACCGATAGCTATGGTAGTAATGGCACTATCAGAGAAATCATCTGCTGCATACCAACCGCCAAAGTCATAATGGAGCCTGGTAGGAGAAGCAAGACTGATGGTTGGGGTCTCTATGGTGTAGGAGGCAGGGTTGGCACTTGCATTTGTTCCGTCGTTCAGCACATACATGATGGAGTAGGAATCAGGAATCCACTTGGCATTGAAAGTCTTGTCACCGAACGAACCGCTTGGGATGGTCGTAACAGCACTACCTGTGAAGCCACTGGAGGTGTACCACCCACCAAAGGTGTAGTGGCTTCTGGTAGGATTGAGCAAGGTGATTGTGCTGTCAAGTATGGTATAAGAGGTTGGATTACTTGAGTCATTGGTCCCACTGTCCAACTCGTAGCGCACGAAATAGGTAGCCACACTCCACTTGGCATACAGGGTTTTGTTTCCCATCGAGCCCTTGGGAATAGTGGTTACCACGGTACTGAAGGTGTCTTCAGCATACCAACCAACAAAGTCATACCCGTCACGGGTGGGAGCAGCAAGCGTAATGGTTTCGCTCTCTATGCTGTAGTGCGCTGGGTTGTCTTGGCTGTTGGTTCCGCCGTTGAGGGTGTAGGTAAGGTCGTAGGTGATGGCATCCCAATGGGCCAAAAGGGTGTGATTCTCAGCCAAGGCAACCAGCGAGCTCTCGGTAAAGAGCGAACTGCTTCCGATGCTGGAGTGGTACCACCCTGCCAAGGTATAGCCATCGCGTGAAGAGGTTGCAAAGCTTCCATAGGCAGAACCAAAGCTTACCTGCTTGGAGGAAGGGTCGGGAGCACTTCCACCCTGGGCGTCGAACGTGACGGTATAGGTGTTGGCTTTCCAACGAGCATAGAGGGTATGGTCTGCTGCGGTGGAGACGGTGGTAGTGCTCTCAATCTTGTCTCCTTCGCTTGCTGCACTATACCAACCTTCAAAGGTGTAACCGCTTCTCGTGGTGGTTGCCAACGTACCATAGGTGTTGTTGTACGTGACAAACTTGGTAAGGGGACTCGGTGTAGTTCCACTTTGGGCATCAAAGGTCACGGTATAGGTCTTGGCTGTCCATTGGGCATAGAGGGTATGGTTAGAGGAAGTTGAGACGGTGGTAGTGCTCTCCACATTGTCTCCCCCACTTGCTGCAGTATACCAACCGGCAAAGGTATAGCCGGTTCTACTGGTGGTTGGCAGGATACCGTAAGAACTTCCGAAGGTAGCATCCTTGGATGTAGGATCGGGAACAGACCCGCCTTGTGCGTCAAAGCTTACGGTATAGGTGTTTCCTGTCCATTGGGCATAGAGGGTGAAGTTCTCGCTTCCCATCGTGATACTTGCCTGATCTGCATAGCTGGTACCCAAGCCGTCGGCTTGGGTATTCCAGCCAGCAAAGCTGTAACCGGTACGGGTAAAGGCATTGGCATTGAGCGCTGCCTGGTAGGTGTAGCGTATGGATTGGTCGTCCATGAAGCTACTGCCACCATTGGCTTTGAAAAGAACGAGGTAGTAGGTGGGAAGCCACTTTGCAAAGAGTGTTTTGTTTCCGGAGGATCCATTCGCTATGGTACTGACAACACTACCTGAGAAGTCAGAAGTTTCGTACCAACCCCAGAAGTCATAGTGAGTCTTGGTGGGAGCAGCAAGTGTTATAGTTGCTGTTTCTATGGTGTAGGTCGCGGGGTTCGTTCCTGCATTGGTTCCACCATCCAGGTTGTAAGTGATGGAATAGGAGTCAGCAGTCCACTTGGCATAGAAGGTCTTTGCCCCTGTTGACCCCTTGGGTATGGTGGTAACCGGAGAACCTGAGAACGTACTGCTCGCATACCAACCCTCGAAGGTGTAGTGCGTCTTGGTGGGTGAAGCAAGAGCTATGTCTGCTGTTTCAATGGTATAGGAAGCAGGGTTTGCTTCTGCATTGGTCCCGCCATCCAGGTTGTAGGTGATGGAATAGGAGTCAGCAGTCCACTTTGCATAGAGCGTGGTATCGCCTTGGACGGTATCAGAAGCAAAGGTCCAAGGAGTGGTAAGTCCTGCTTCCTTGTACCAGCCAGAGAAGGTGTAGCCTTGTTTGGCTGGGTCATTGGGCTTTGTTATCGTTGCCCCATAGGGTTGGTTGGTCAGGTCGCTGACGCTCGATCCACCATTGCTTGCAAAGGAAACGGTATAGGTATTTCGGGTGTAGTACAGCTTCAGGACAAGCGAGCCATTTCCTGCAATGGTGCCACTTTCCACCGCACTGACATAGCTTGAGTTCTTGGTGAATCCAGTATAGGTTTTATAGACTGCTGTTGCAGTGGTATCGGTAACCCCGGAGAGATGTTCAGTCTCAAACAGGGTGTAGCCGGCATCATTGAGATTTTGCTTGTAGTGCTGTGTCTTGTAGGCGGTCGTGGCGTTTGCTGTCCAGCGAGCATACAAGCTATGGCTTGAAGCAGTGGAAACAATGGTAATAGTTTCAACCTTGTCTCCCCCGCTAGTTTGGGTGTACCAGCCAGAGAAGGTGTAGCCGTCTCTGCTGGTTGTTGCCAAGGTGCCATAGGTGCTGTCGTAGGTGACAGTTATCGTTGCTGGAACTGGAGTAGTACCACCTTGCTTGTCAAAGGTCACGGTGTAGGTTTTGGCTGTCCACTTTGCATAGAGGGTGGCATTGCCATCATTGATGGAGTAGTTTGCACCATCCGCATAGGCTACACTGCCGCTGCTGGTGGTAGCCCAGCCACTGAAGGTATAGCCGGTTCGTGTATATGCGTTGGTGGTCAATGCGGTACTAGTCTGGTATTTAAGGTTCTGGGTAACCGTGTTCCCCGATCCTCCGTTTGCATTGAAGGTAAGTGTGTAGGTATTCCGGTCATAGTAGCGCTCCAGGACAAGAGAACCGTCTGCAAGAATGGCTGAAGAGATCAGCCGCTCACTGTGCGTGGTGTTCTCTGTGAAGCCGGTGTAAGTCTTGGCCTCCGAGGTACCGGTGGTTGCTGTGGTGCCGGTCTTAGCTATTGTCTCCTGCAAGGTGTAGGTAGTGCCATTGGTATCTTGCAGGTAGTACTTGACGGTATAGGGGGTCGTTGTGTTGGGTGTCCACTTGGCATAAAGCGTAGTATTACCTTGGACGGTATCAGAAGCAAAGGTCCAAGGAGTGGTAAGTCCTGCTTCCTTGTACCAGCCAGAGAAGGTGTAGCCTTGTTTGGCTGGGTCATTTGGTTTTGCTATCGTTGCCCCAAAGGGTTGGCCGGTCAGGTCGCTGATCGTCACTGTGCTGTTTGTCTGGAAGGAGACGGTATAGGTATTTCGGGTGTAGTACAGCTTCAGGGTAAGCGAGCCATTCCCTGCTATGGTGCCGCTTTTTTGGGTGTTTGCATTGCTCTCGTCTTTGGTGAAGCCTGTGTAGGTTTTATAGATTGCTGTTGCAGTGGTATCGGTAACCCCAGAGAGATTCTCTGTCTCAAAAAGAGCATACAGAGTATCACTGAGATTCTGCCTGTGGTGTTCAGTCTTATAAGCAGTGGTGTTGTCTGCTGTCCATTGGGCATAGAGGTTGTGATTTTCAGCCGTTGAAACAACGGTTGTATCCTTAATCTCGGTTCCCCCGCTTGCCTGGGTATACCAGCCAGCGAAGGTATAGCCATCCCTGCTGGTTGTTGCCAAAGGACCATAGGCATTGCCATACGTAACTGTCCTGCTGGTTGGATTCGGAGTAGTCCCACCTTGCTTGTCAAAGGTCACGGTGTAGGATTTTGGTGCCCACTGCGCATAGAGATTGGTGTTTGTTCCTCCCATGGTGAAACTGGCTTGGTTTGCATAGCTGGTACCCGTGCCATTGGGTTGGATATTCCAAGAAGCAAAGGTATAGCCGGTTCTGGAGAAGCTGTTGGCAGAAAGCGTTGCCTGGGTGTTGTAGGGTATGGCTTGGTTGGTCATGCTGCCACTACCACCATTGGCATTGAAGATGACTGAGTAAGAAGCCGGTGTCCACTTGGCATAGAAGGTCTTTGCCCCTGTAGAACCTTCTGGTATTGAGGTAACCGGGGAACCAGTGAAACCACTGCTTGCATACCAACCAGCGAAGGTGTAGTGCGTCTTGGTGGGTGAAGCAAGAGTTATGTCTGCTGTTTCAATGGTATAGGAAGCAGGGTTTGCTCCTGCATTGGTTCCACCATCCAGGTTGTAAGTAATGGAATAGGAATCAGCAGTCCACTGGGCGTAGAGCGTGGAGTGGGCATCATTGATGGAATAGTTTGCACCGTCTGCATAGGCAACACTGCCGCTGCTGGTGGTAGCCCAGCCATTGAAGGTATAGCCAGCTCGTGTGTAGCTGTTGGCCGTAAGTGCGGTGCTGGTCTGGTATTTTAGGTTCTGGGTAACCGCGTTCCCCGATCCTCCGTTTGCATTGAAGGTGAGTGTGTAGGTATTCCTGTCATAGAAGCGCTCCAGGACAAGAGAACCGTCTGCAAGAATGGCTGAAGAAATCAGTCGCTCACTGTGCGTGGTGTTCTCGGTGAAGCCGGTATAGGCTTTGGCCTCTGAGGTACCGGTGGTTGCTGTGGTACCGGTCTTTTCTACCGTCTCCTGCAAGGTGTAGGTGGTGCCATTGGTATCTTGCAGGTAGTAGTTGACGGAATAAGGTGTATCAGTATTGGCTGTCCACTTGGCATAGAGCGTGGTATTGGTTTGGATAGTATCATGTGTGAAGTCCCATGGTGTGGTAAGCGTTGTTTCCTTGTACCAGCCAGAGAAGGAGTAACCTTGTTTGGCTGGGTCATTGGGCTTTGCTATCGTTGCCCCATAGGGTTGGCCGGTCAGGTCGCTGATCGTTGCCGTGCTGTTTGTCTGGAAAGAGACGGTATAGGTATTTCGGGTGTAGTACAGCTTCAGGATCAGAGAACCATCTCCTGTAATGGTACCGCTTTTCTGGGTGTTTGCATTGCTTTCGTCTTTGGTGAAGCCTGAGTAGGTTTTGTAGGTGGCGTTCGCTGTGGTATCGGTTGGGCCAGAGAGACTCTCTAGTTCTGCTTTGGAATAGGTGGAGAGGTTCAGGTCCTGGGTATAGTGCTCCACTGTATAGGCGGTGGTATTGCTTACTGCCCACTTGGCATAGAGCTTTGTATCTTCTGTAACGGTGTCAGAAGCAAAGAACCACTGTGTGCTTAATGCTGCTTCCTTGTACCAGCCTGAGAACACATATCCGCTCTTCGTTGGATCGGTAGGAGAGTTTATCGTTGCACCATGGCGAACACCCGTGCTGTCAGAGACTGCCGATCCACCGTTACTTTCAAAGGAAACAGTGAAGGTGTTTCTGGTGTAGTAGAGCTTGAGCACCAGCGAGCCATCGGCTGCGATGGTTCCTGAAGATACGGTGTTTGGGTGGTTGGTGTATTCGGTGAAGCCCGTATAGATCTTGTGCACCGGGTTTGCAGCGGTATTGGCTGCACCACTGAGATTTTCAGTCTCATGGAGCGTGTAATCATCATTGTCTGCATTCTGTCGGTAGTACTCAGTCTTGTAGCTGGGATAGGGACTCCACTGTGCATAGAGCACGACGTCTTGTCGTGGCAGGGTGAAGGTGTTGCCAGGAAGATAGGTGGTTCCACTACCATCTTGTTTGGTATTCCAATTGCTGAAGGAAAAACCTGTTTTGTTTAGGTTGCCGGTATTGCCGGCTACGGTAATGGTGGAACCACCTTTGTTCATTGAAGCAGGAGCAGGAAGGTCACCACTCTGGGCCCCATTGGCATCATAGGAGAAGCTGAACATGGGAGGATCGAGCTCACAGGCAAGCAGAACCAGCACTAGCACTACTGCAAGCAATACTTTCAACAGGGTGGGTACTGGGTTTTGCTGCACTCAGAAGTCCTCATAGTCGATCAGTAGTCACCGTTTCACATTCGCCCTATCTCCAGCTTATGAGTGCAAAGAAAAAACCGGCAAGGGGCCAACCCTTGCCTTATGACATAAATATGGGTTTTTTTCAGGATTTTTCTAGACAAAATAGGGATTATGACTCATTGTACAGGTATCTATACTTAAAGATATGTCATATCTTTTGGCCAGCTTTGTCTTATCGTTGAAACATTCGCCAGGCAATTGCCTCGCCCTTGAGCAGGTGGATATCCATCGCATCTTCGGCCTTCTGCGGTTGTCTTGCCTTCATTGCATCAAGAATGGCCAGATGCTCATCCACCGTGATCACCAGGTTCTCTTTGGGGAAGCGGTGCTCATAGCTCCAGAGGCGCAGCAAGTGGCACTGCTCATTCACCGGGGAAGCCAGGCTGAGCAGCCGTTCATTGCCGGTGCTCTTGGCCAGCATGGTATGGAACTCAATATCGAAGGCAATGAACTGGCTCAGGTCGATGTCCTGCTTCTTACGCCATACAAACTGAAATTCGTAGAGTTCTTGCAGCTGCTCATCGGTGGCATTCCTGGCTGCAGCATTGGCCGAAAGCTTCTCCAAGTAGCGGCGGATATCGAACATATCCTGGATCTGCTGGTTGGTGGGGTTGAGCACCGCATAGCTCTTGCCGTCATACTCCACGATCCCCTGGTTGACGAGCTGCTTCAGCCCCTCGCGTATCGGGGTCATGCTGACTCCCAGCTGTTCTGCCAAGGATTCAACGATGAGGCGCTCGCCACGACGAAACCGCAAATCAAATATCATCTCTTTGATGGTGCGGGAAACCTCATCACTGAGATGGCGCTTGGAAATTGGTTTTTGTGTCAGTTCATTCATGGCTAATCCCCGGCATGGTGCGTATATCTGTTCTGCCCTACTATTCTACCCGATATTTACCAAGGAACAACAACAATTTGCAAGGTTCTTCAATTAGTTCTGTACCAATAGTAAATATTTATAGCAAATTTTGCGGTATACAATATCTAGAAAAACAAAATACACTCGTTCTTCTTCTCCAATACTGGGAAAGAAGAGCCGAACATGCCTCTTTCTCTGCCGTATTCCCCTTGTTGTGCTGGGGCACTACTCACAAACTAGTATATTTAGTATACAGTATGTAATATCTTTACCAATTATTCTAGTAAGACTTTTATCTTCTTTTATGATATATTTTTATACACTTTTGTAAAGAATCTATAATTATAACATCTCAATTTTGTTCTATAATTATGTATAATACAATACATTAATCTGCTCACAGATTCTCAATTTTGTTGTTGACTTCAGACATTGTATACTATATTCTGGATTTCAACCAGTACCCTTTGGTATTGCAAACACACTCTCTCGGAGGTTCTCCA
>Ga0334882_1004228_pt1 | contig 12361 bp, 12 predicted proteins | sample GraSluR1_MG_5_FD_207226 | JGI IMG/M metagenome (GOLD analysis project Ga0334882, IMG submission 207226) | Sludge microbial communities from methane-producing bioreactor in Wageningen University, Netherlands - Granular Sludge_15_04-R1 | ecosystem: Engineered > Bioreactor > Anaerobic >... | reverse complement strand
CTTGGCGGCCACCGGCATGGGCGCCACCCTCACCGTCGCCCCCGGGGAGAGGATCCAGGCCGCCCTCGACGAGGCGAGGTCCGGGGACGCCGTCCTGGTGGAGGGCGGAGTCTACAGGGAGAGGCTGATCGTATCGGAGGGGATAGCCCTCCAGGGGAGCGGAAGGCCCCAGATCGACGCCGGAGGCTCTGGATCGGGGGTGACCCTCCAGGGGGAGGGGGCGCGGATCCAGGGCTTTTTGGTCACAGGCTCCGGCTCCGAGGAGATGGACGCCGGGGTCCGGGTCCTGGGGGAGGGGTGCACCGTGGAGGATAACCTCTTATCAGGAAACAGGATCGGAATCCTCCTCCAGAGCGTCACGGGCAGCGCCATAAGGAACAACTCCGTCGAGGGGAACGGGATCGGAATCCTCCTCGAAAGGAGCTGGGATAACGAGATCGCCGGAAACAGGATCGCCGAGAACGGCGTCGGGATCAAAGCTCTGAGGCAGAACGCCTCTGAGAGCATAACGGCGTCCGACTCCGGCGGCGTATCGATAAAGTACAGGCCTAAGACAGAGGCTGCGACCCTGGAGGTGAGCAAGATCGGCTTTGCCGGAGGGCTGAAGGAGAACAGAATCTACGGGAACGAGCTCCTGGATAACGGCGAGAACGCCCTCGACGACGGCGAGAACCTCTGGGACGACGGGAGGGGAGGAAACCACTACGACGACTTCGACGCCATCGAGGAGGGGTGCAGGGACAGGGACAGAGACGGCCTCTGCGACGCCCCCCGGAAGATCCCCGGCGGCCCGAGCATCGACGAGCGGCCGATCGCCTCCGAGGACGCCGTCAGGAAGTACGCCGCCTCCGCCGGCGACTTCAAGCTCTTCCTCTACCGATCGACCTTCTCCCCCGGCGCGGAGATGCCCCTCTGCTTCGCCGCCCCCGAGAACTTCACCGGGCGGGCGGTCCTCGCTGCCCCCTCCCCCGGCTCTGGATCGATGACGGGAGAGGCCGGGACGGGGCCGAAGACCGATATGGAGACGGATACAGAGCCGATGGCGGTCGCGATATCCAGCCAGCCCCTGGCGGGGAGGAGCGGGACCGTCACCTTCACCGCCCCCGAGGGTGAGGGGAGCTACGTCCTGAGGATGGAGGACGGCTCCGGCTCCGAGGTCGTATCCCTCCCCTTCGCCGTGGCGACCCCCGAGGTCAAAGTCGCCAACGCCTCGGCCGGGACCTGCGACCGGGTGAACGTCAGCTACAGCGGAGCCCCCGGCTTTGAAGGGGACTGGATCGGCCTCTACCCCGTCGGCGCCGGGGACGATCGACCCATCTCAAGAGAGTACCTGGACGGAACGAGCCGCGGAACCCTCCCCTTCGTCATCCCCTCCTCGGCAGGAAGCTACGAGTTTCGGATGTTTGAGGACGACGGATTCACGAGGATCGCGGTCAGCCAGCCTATCGAGGTCGCCGTCTCCGCGGGGGTGAGGGTGGAGGCGTCGCCCGCGGCGGCCCGCCCCGGGGAGGCCATCACCGTCTCCTTCTGGGGGGCGAAGCCCGCCTCGGCGATAGGGATGTACGAGATGACCCGCCCCGACAAGTACATGATCGGGATGCAGTGGACGAACGGCAGGGCCTGCGGGACGATGACCTTCGCCGCGCCCCGGACGCCGGGGAGGTACGACTTCCGGCTCTTCGAGGACAACGTCCACCGGAAGCTGATGGGGGCGAGCAACGTCGTCGTGGTGGGGTGAATCTGAGGGTTACCGAAGAGAAAAAGAGGGGAGAGGGTTCGATGGATGGGCTCAGGCTCAACCACCTCTTTTTTTTGAAGCTGATCTTGCGCCCAAATGGAGTTGAGAGTAAGACGAGGCTAACTTTTGAAAGACGGATCAAAATTGTGTTTGGTAGCGGGGAGTAGATTTGAACTACTGATCTACGGGTTATGAGCCCGTCGGGATTTCCTGACTACCCCACCCCGCTTCGCTGGCATGGGAACGACAGTTCCCAAACCCGCTCCGATCATATAAAGCTTGTGCATCGCCCCCTTCCGCGCGAGGGATGAAAGCCGATCGATCGGGAACCGGGACCGGGAGGTCGATTTGAGGTCTCGCCCCCCCCCAGACCCCCTGGGGAGGAGAGGGGGCGCTGCCATCGGATCTCCCGCCGTTCCGCCGCTCCCGCCGGAAGACCGGGCCGTCCTTGCGGCCTCCTCCCGCCTCACCTCAGGATCTCCATCGCCTCCTCGACGGTCCGGTCGAGGTGGACGATGGCGGATATCGCCCTCGTCATCTTCGTCGGGTTCTCGTGCTGGAAGACGTTTCTTCCGATGGCGACGCCCCGCCCCCCGGCGTCGATGGCGCCCCGGATCATCTCGAGGAACTCCTCGTCCGTCTCGGTCTTGGGGCCGCCGGCGATGACCACCGGGACGGGGCATCCGGCGACGACCTCCCTGAAGGTCTCGGGGTCGCCGGTGTAGTTGGTCTTGATGATGTCGGCCCCCAGCTCCGCCCCGGCCCGGGCCGCCAGGGAGACGACGTCGACGCCGTTGGGGTCGGCGATCTTGTCTCCCCGGGGGTACATCATGGCGATGAGGGGCATCCCCCAGAAGTCGCACCTCTCGGCGACGCTTCCGAGCTTCTTGAGCTGATCGGCCTCGGTTTCAGAGCCGATGTTGATGTGGACGGAGACGGCGTCGGCCCCCACCTTCAGGGCCTCCTCCACCTGACAGACCTGGACCTTGTTGTTGGGGTCGGGGCCGAGGGCGGTGCTGGCGGACATGTGGACGATCAGGCCGATGTCGCTTCCGTAGCCGCGATGGCCGTGCTTCACCATCCCCTTCTGCTGGAGGACGGCGTTCGCGCCCCCCTCGGCCACCCTGTCCACCATCTCCGAGAGGTTGACGAGCCCCTTGACGGGGCCGACGGATATCCCGTGGTCCATGGGGATGATGACGGTGTTTCCGCTGTTCCTATCGATGATCCTCTCCATCCGCACCCTCTTGCCAATCTCGCTCAATTCCGAATCTCCTTCGTGTTAACATGGCTCACGATAGCATATATCATATTTAAGCCTGACGCCGAGATATTTATAAGGTGGCCCCCGATACCCCTCGGAGCTGATGCTATGGAGCAGGAGTTCGGGAGGATCAGAAAGAGCGAGACGACGGAGCTGGTAGTCCGAAGGACCGAGTTCCGAGGCTCGGCGGGGATCGACATCCGGGAGTACGTCACCAGCGATAGGTACACCGGCTGGTCGAAGAACGGTATCCGGATACCGGTGGAGCAGTGGCGGTCCTTCCGGGAGATCCTGGATAAGATCGAGGTCCCCGAGGGAGGAGAAGGAGATTAACCGGGACGGCTTTGAGCGGGAGTACAGGGGCTGGCTCGTCTCGGTGGCCAAGGACGTCGCCCAACACCTCGCCTCCGCCAGCCCCGGCGACCGGGACCGGATCCTCCAGAGGTGCCGGGAGATGGAGGAGCCGAGGAGGGTGTTTCGCCCCCTCTCGGACCCGGCCCGGATCCGCCGCCTCGGGGGCGAGGAGGCGGAGGGCTACATCCTGGTGGAGACGGACGCCGTCACCTTCTTCCCCTCCCTCTCTCCTTCGAGCCCAGACGCCCTCGACTTCGCCGTGGCGATGAACCGACGCTACTACTTCAGGGGGCTCTGGTTCTCCCTCATATCCCTCAACTCCGAATACCTGAGGCGGGTCTCCGACCGGGTCCTGGGGTACGCCCTGGAGCACGAGTTTGAGATGGGGAGGCTCTACCAGCAGGCCTTCGTCGAGATGAGGAAGCTCTCCCCCGGGGAGAAGCTGGAGATCAGCCAGCTCGCCCACCAGACCTCGGTGAAGAAGGCGAGGATCTCCCTGGAGGACCTGATCGATGAGGAGCGGCTGATGCTGACCCTATCCCACTCCCAGCCCGCCATCCCCAAGCCCTACGCCGAGACCGCCCTCCTCCTCCATCTGGAGGAGAACTTCTCGGATCTGGAGGAGTACGGCACCAGGAGCTTGGACCCGGAGGAGGACGCCTTCGGGGCCGAGCTCTACGACGAGTTCGAGGGGTGGTCGGAGTTCTCGATCCGGTCCTACCGCCTCTTCGTCCGGGAGGCGGTCGAAGGCTTGAGGGAGGCCCATCGGGGGTACGTCTGATCGGCACCATCCAGATCATTTGGTGGGGGTGGATCTATCCGCCTCATCGTCCCCCCCATCTCTCTTCAATCCAACCCGTAAGACCCCAATATTCCGCGTCTCCAAATAATCCATCCTCCCCGAGCCGGCCTGCAGATCCAGGGAGGTCGAAACCTCTGTCGAGGGGTGGAGGGCACCGCCCCCAGGATCAGGCGATGATATCGAGGTCGAGGAGGCCGCCGCATCCAGTCCTGAGCATTTAAATAGTAGTCACTCCCAGGGAGGAGTCATCAAGATCATTCGAGGAACCCGATTTGTCCAGCCAACCCAACTTGCACGAAAAACCGGCCGTGAACATAGGCATGGTGGGCCATGTCGACCACGGCAAAACGACCCTGGTGAGGGCCCTCTCCGGGGTCTGGACCGACCAGCACAGCGAGGAGATCAAGAGGGGTATCTCCATCAGGCTAGGCTATGCCGACGCCACCTTCAGAAAATGTCCCAACTGCCCGGCGCCGGAGGCGTACACCGTCGAGAAGACCTGTCCGGGATGCGGATCGCCGAGCGAGGTCCTCCGGACCGTCTCCTTCGTCGACTCCCCCGGCCACGAGACCCTGATGGCGACGATGCTCTCGGGGGCGGCCATCATGGACGGCGCCGTCCTGATCATCGCCGCCAGCGAGCCCTGCCCCCAGCCCCAGACGAAGGAGCACCTCATGGCCCTGGACATCACCGGGATCGACAGGATCGTCATCGTCCAGAACAAGATCGACCTCGTCTCCAAGGAGAGGCTGATCGAGCACTACAACGAGATCAAGAAGTTCGTTAAAGGGACCGTCGCCGAGAACGCTCCCATCGTCCCCATATCCGCCCAGCAGAACGTCAACGTCGACATGGTGATCGAGGCGATCGAGGAGACGATCCCGACCCCCGTAAGGGACCTGGAGAAGCCGCCCCTCCTAAAGATCGCCAGGTCCTTCGACGTCAACCGCCCGGGGACGCCGCCGGAGAAGATCGTCGGCGGGGTCATCGGCGGCACCCTCACCCAGGGGGTCCTCCAGCCCGACGACCCCATCGAGATCAAGCCCGGAAGGTCGGTGGAGTCGGAGGGGAGGAAGCAGTGGGTCCCCATCGATACGAAGGTGACGGCGCTGATGGCCGGCGGCGGCCCCCAGGAGGAGGTGACCCCCGGCGGCCTCATCGGAGTTGGAACCCAGCTCGACCCCGCCCTCACCAAGAGCGACCTTCTGGTGGGGCAGGTGGCGGGAGAGCCGGGGACCCTGCCCCCCGTCTGGAACTCCTTCACCATGAAGATCAGGCTCCTGGAGAGGGTCGTCGGCGCCACCGACGAGGCCGACGTCGAGCCGATCCACACCAGCGAGCCGTTGATGCTGAACGTCGGGACCGCCACCACCGTCGGCGTCGTATCGAGCGCGAGGGAGGGGGGGATGGTGGAGGTCCAGCTGAGAAGGCCGGTATGCGCCGCCGCCGGGGACCGGGTGGCGGTCAGCAGGCGGGTCGGCGCCCGGTGGCGGCTCATCGGCGTCGGCACCATCAACAAGTAGAGGCTCCAGCGTGCTGATGGGGGGGTGCTCCGACCGCATGAAGGTCCTCCTGGACACCAACGCCCTCATGGTCCCCGGCCAGTTCGGGGTGGACCTCTTCGAAGGGCTGGAGGAGCTGGGGTTCCGGGAGCTCCTCGTCCCCCGCCCCGTCCTCCGGGAGCTCGCGGCCTTGGCCTGCCTAGCCGAATCCCGGCGGGACCGGACCGCCGCCAGGATCGGCATCGCCTTGGCAGGAAGGTGCGAGATCCTCGAGGCATCCGAGGAGGCGGACGACGCCCTCGTCGACCTGGCCCTGAAATCGGGGGCCGCGGTCTTCACCAACGATAAGGAACTGAAGAAAAAGTTATCTACTAGAGGTGTTACCGTTATACACCTGCGCCAGAGGCGACGGCTGGAGATCGCCAACAGAAAGGAGTTCTGATGTATAAGAAGATGAAGCTGGAGGGGATAGTCAGGATACCTCCTGGCCAGATGGGCGACCCCCTCGAAGAAGCGGTGGAGATGGCGCTGCGGAACAAGTACGAGGCGAGGGTGGACAAGACCCTGGGCACCGTCGTCGCGGTGCTGGGGGTCGACGACATAGGCGAGGGGAGGATTCTGGCGGGAGACGGGGCGGTCTACTACGATGCCACCTTCGATGCGATAGTCTTCAAGCCCGAGATGCAGGAGATCGTCGAGGGGGAGGTGGTGGAGATCGTCAAGTTCGGCGCCTTCATAGGGATCGGGCCCTTCGACGGCCTCCTTCACGTGAGCCAGATAACCAACGAGTATATATCGTACGATGAGAAGAACTCGCGGCTCGCGAGCAAGGACTCGAACAAATCTCTCGGCGAGGGCGACCGGGTCCGGGCGCGGATCATCGCCATCAGCTTAAACGAGAAGGAGCCCCGGGAGAGCAAGATCGGCCTCACCATGAGGCAGACGGGCCTCGGGAAGATCGAGTGGCTGGAGGCGGCCCGGCGGAAGGAAGAGGCAGAGGTCGAGGCGAGATGACAGAGCAGGCTTGCAGGGAGTGCCACAGGATCGTCGAGGGCCTGGTCTGTCCGATCTGCGGCTCTGCCTCCCTCAGCAAGGACTGGACCGGGTACGTCGTGATCATCGACCCGAAGGAGTCGGAGGTCGCAAAGAAGCTGGGGATAACCCTTCCCGGAAGGTACGCCCTGAAGGTGCGGTAGATTTGAAGATATTGCGTCTTCCCGAAGAGCTCCGCTCCGAGCTGAAGCCCCCCCTGGGAACCCTCTTCCGGGGAAGGGGTCAGGAGTGCATAGGGCCGATGCAGGACCTCCTCCGGCCCGCCCCCAAGGTGATCGCCGTCGGCGACGTCACCACCTTCTGCCTCCTCTCCTCTTCCGGAAGGAAGCCCGACATCTGCATCGTCGACCACAAGACGAAGAGGATGCCCGTCCCCGACCACGTCCAGCAGGGGATCGGCGACCGTGACGAATACGATACGATCGAGGTCTATAATCCCGCGGCGACCCTCACCCAGGAGCTCGTCGACGTGATAAGGGAGCGGCTCGCCGGCAACGGCCGGGTCAAGATCGTCGTCGACGGCGAGGAGGATCTCGCCACCCTCCCCGCCATCCTCTACGCCCCCCTCGGCTCGACGGTCGTCTACGGCCAGCCTAACGAGGGGAGCGTGGCGGTGGTGGTCACCCCCGAGAGGAAGGAATACGCTAAGAGCATCATGGACAAGATGATAGTGGAGGATTGAGATGGAAATCAAGGTCATCGAGGAGAAGAACAACCCTCTGTTGAAGAGGAGAGAGGTCAAGTTCGTCGTATCCCACGACGGGCCCACCCCCTCCAGGAAGAGCATCATAGATAAGATCGCCGCCACCATGAACTCGAAGGTAGCCCTGGTGATGGTCGATAGCTTGAAGTCCGAGTTCGGCAAGCGCGAGACGATCGGGTACGCCAAGATCTACGAGAACGAGGAGAGGGCGAAAGAGGTCGAGAGGGCCCACGTCATAGAGAGGAACGTCCCGGCCCCCGCAGCCCAGGCCGAGGAGTCGGGTTAGAATGGCGGCGAAAGAGTACTACGACCTCGCTGGCGACGCCATCAAGAGGAAGAGGCAGATCTGTCCCCGGTGCGGAAACGGGGTCTTCCTCGGGGAGCACAAGGACAGGCTCGCCTGCGGAAAGTGCGGATATACCGAGTTCAAGAAGTGACCTCTTTTCGCGCCCCTTCCTCCCTGGGAAGGGGGCATGCCGCACCCTTTTGATTTTGTATCCTCCCCCATCCCGTCGATTATTTAAACGCTGGGGTTTAACTACTTGAGGGTGTCATCATGGTAGACATATTATCCGTAGGCTTATTGCCTCTGCTCATAGTTCTCTTCATCCTTTACCAGGGCATCAGGATCCCCCGCGAGTATGAAAGGCTGGTCATCTTCAGGCTGGGCCGCTACAGCGGGATCAAGGGTCCTGGGCTAACGATAATCATCCCGGTGATAGATAAGGCCATGACCATCGACCTCCGGGTCGTGACGATAGACGTCCAGAAGCAGGCGGTCATCACCAAGGACAACGTCACCGTCGCCGTCGACGCGATCCTCTATTACCGGGTTGTGGAGCCGGACAGGGCCGTCATCCAGGTCGAGAACTACAAGGTGGCGACGAGCCTCCTCGCCCAGACGACCTTGAGGGACGTCCTCGGAGAGATCGAGCTCGACGACCTCCTCTCGAAGCGGGAGGAGCTGAACGTCAAGCTCCAGGAGATCCTCGACCGGCAGACCGACCCCTGGGGGATCAAGATCACTGCCGTAACCCTCCGGGACGTCAGCCTCCCCGAGTCGATGCTCCGGGCGATAGCCAAGCAGGCTGAAGCCGAGAGGGAGAAGAGGTCGCGGATCATCCTCGCCGAGGGGGAGTTCCAGGCCTCGGCGCGGATGGTGGAGGCGGCTAAGCTCTACCAGGACGCGCCCGTCGCGATAAAGCTGAGGGAGCTTCAGACCCTCGCCGAGATTGCGAGGGAGAAGAACCTGATCGTCGTCACCTCCGGCGGAGAGGTCGGCGAGGCGACGGGGGCTGTAGCGGGACTCACCAAGGCCTTCGGTGAGAGATGAATAACTCACCGTCGAAGGGGAGGAAGGTGGGGCGGCCCTCCTCCTCGAGACCAGAGCCCGCGGCCCATCTCGGGCCGCTTCCTTTCCACCTCGCCCTCCTCGCCCTCCTATCCATCGGCCTCCTCGCTCTAGCAGGCGCGGCCGCAGGCCAGGGGTGCGTGATGGTGGTAGCCCTGGATGGCGCCATAACCCCGGCCTCCGACGACATCGTCCGGGAGGCGATAGCAGAGGCGGAGGGGCGGGGGTGCGAGGCCCTGGTGATCACCCTGGACACCCCCGGCGGGGGCCTCACCGAGACGAAGGAGATCACAGGCCTCATCGAGAGGACGAGCCTTCCCGTCATCGGGTACGTCTACCCCTCCGGCGCCACCGCCTGGAGCGCGGGGACGATCATCCTCCTCTCTTCGGACATAGCCGCCATGGTCCCGGGGACGATCATCGGCTCCGCCCAGCCGGTTCAGATCGGGCCGACGGGGATGGAGGCGGTCAACGACACCAAGGTGATCAACGCCGTCGTCGCCCTCGTCGAGGAGAAGGCGAGGAATAACAACAGGAACACGACGGCGGCCCGGGAGTTCGTCCTCTCGAACCTCAACCTCAACGCCGAGGACGCCCTGAGATACGGCGTCATCGAGCACGTCAGCCCCAGCCTCGGGGCCCTCTTGGAGGAGGTCGACGGCACCGAAGCGAAGAACAGGACCCTCGCCACCAGGGGCGCCGAGGTCGTCCGCTTCGAGCCAGGCCTAAGCCTACGGGTTCTCGCCGTCCTCTCCGATCCGCTGCTGGCGGGGCTCCTCCTCATCGTCGGCCTCTACGCCCTCATCTTCGGCCTCTCCAACCCCGGCCTCGGGGCGGAGCTCGTCGGGGTGATCGTCCTCGCCCTCGGCCTCATCGGCCTCGGCTTCTCCGTCAACCTGGGGGCCCTCTTCCTCATCGCCCTCGGGATCGTCCTCCTCCTGGTGGAGCTGAACAGCCCCGGCTTCGGCCTCCTGGGGGCGGCGGGGCTCGCCTGCATGGTCATCGGATCGGTCCTCCTCGTCCCCATCGGGTCGCCGGAGTGGTACACCCCCGCCTCTTACAAGCGGGACGCCTTCGTCGCCCTCGTCGCCCCAACGATCGTCATCGGGGCCTTCTTCGTCTTCGCCCTCTACAAGGTGGCGGAGGCGCGGCGCAGGCCCACCTACTCCGAGGTGATGGAGGCAGAGGTCGCCGAGGCCCTGGACAGGATCGACCTCAGAGGCCACGTCATCTACAACGGCGAGTACTGGGCCGCCGAGGCGGAGGAGCCGATCGAGGCGGGGGAGACGGTCGAGGTGGTGGGAAAAGAGAGGATGGTGCTGAAGGTGAGGCGGAGGAAGTAGGCGCCAGGCCCCTGGGGGGGCCTTCCGCCTCTTGCCACTATTTTGGGCGATCGCCGGGCGGCGCAGACTGAGTTTGGCTGAAGTCTCGCTCAGAAATCTGAGCGGACAACACTCGCCCTATTTCCCGTTTTGACGAAACTTTTATGATAAATGGGCTCACTCGATAGCCTCAGTGAAAGACTTCTTCATCAGCTACAACAGCGCCGACAAGGGCTGGGCCGAGTGGATAGCCTGGCAGCTGGAGGAGGCGGGGTATACCACCATCCTCCAGGCCTGGGATTTTCGGTGGCGATCTAATTTAACCTTTGGTGGAATATTATGGAAGAGTCTGCTACCCAACCTATAGAAATAGAATTTAAGCGTCTTGTTTACGAGGCCGTAAGGGAAGGGCTTCAGCGACTAAAACTTATTATTTCAGATGGGGGATATATTGGTACATATTTTGATTGGCCCCAAATATCCACTCTGCCGGGATGTGGCCTACCCAGTTTCTATGAAAGTGATTTCTCGGGTCCCGTTGATTACAAGATGGCATTTCAAGGAAGTAAACCTCTTGTACCTCCGGATGAATTGGGTTCATTTAAAAATTTAGTACATTTTATAAAGACGAATGAGGATATTTTATTTCGATTTTTCCCAAAAGGAATGGTTAAAAGAATCGAGGGAGATTCTGAATTTAAACATATTATAGATAGAATGATTTATTCATTTGCAGAAGAGTTGATCGATCGTTATATCCATATCGGAAACACATGCGAGTTTTATGAGTTCATCGCCGATGATATTTATAAGAATTATGCCCGAAGTATATTTCAAGATGAACTTTTTGTCGATGTATATGTCCCCATCCTTTTTCTAAAATTCAGTTTTGATGAGATCAAGTTGGCACCAAATATAAAAATACAAAAAATGGATCAGGAGTTTCAATTGGCTAGAGCTAAGATTAAATCATATAATCGTGGCGTTCATGATTCTGTACTATCTGCTGCAACGCATGCTTTGGTTTTGAAGAATTGGAGAATTAATAACCAAAATCGATTATCACTATCCGATCTGTTCTCAGACTTTAATATATATGCAAATTTGAACATGGAAATAGAGGACTTCTTTGCAGCGTTGCGGATAATTACTGGCGCGTATACAGGCTATGCTCAAATTTTAATAAGTCCACGTGGTTGGGCACTTCATTATAAAGCTAACTTAGTTCCGCTGGAGGGGACGTCAATAAATGCATATCCTAAGTGGTTCGAGAATTATTATTGGTTAAACGAAGAATTACAAGAATTGAATGAAGATATTATCACAGAGATAAGCATGATATTCTTAACATTAAATAATAATGAGCAGAATTCAATACATATCGCAGCCAACAGATTAAATCTTTGTTTTTTACGAGACGACGAAGATGATATAGTATTAGATGCTGCGATCGGTCTTGATGCGTTATTGCTATCCGAAAATGAGCGATCCGAAACTACACATAAACTTGCGATGAGAGCAGGAGCACTAGCGAAGATCTCGAAATGGGATTCAAAATCTCCATATGATGTATTCAAAGAAGTAAAAGGGATTTACGATTATCGCTCAAAAATAGTCCATGGGAGTAAAAATGCATCCAAAAAAAGAGAAATCACCTCAAAGGACAAAGAACGTATACCGGCACCACAACTGGCAGTAAAATATTTAAGGGCAGTGTTGTTGGTATTAATAAATAATCCAAAATACCTAAATCCCATAAAAATCGATAGCGAATTGCTGCTTGGAAGTTGTTCTCAGGATCGGGATATTTAACGATTACTTATTGAATCTAAGAATTTATAATATATATCGAAGTTAAATCTATGAAGAACTAATCGAGATGTGCTGGCTCAAGTCACGACTATGCCATGATCTATAGCTACTAAAGCCACTTTTCTCCCATTTCTCCGCGACATCGATAACCTTTAAACTATCCCCCTCCTTACCCTCCCCTTACCCATGGTCGAAGATCCCGTAGCGAAGTGGGAGGAGTTCATCCGGTCCAGGTACTGGGACGAGCTCCTGGAGCTCGCCGACTCCTACCCCTTGCGCCGAAGCCTCTCCATCAAGTTCCCCGACGTCGACCGGTACGACCCGGAGTTCGCCGACGAGCTCCTGGAGCGGCCCGAGCCCCTCCTGGAGGCGGCGGAGACCGCCCTCCTGGAGATCGATCTCCCCATCGACGTAGTCCTCGAGAAGGCCCACTTCCGGATCGTGGGCCTTCCGCGGCGCC
>Ga0334882_1004226_pt1 | contig 12367 bp, 12 predicted proteins | sample GraSluR1_MG_5_FD_207226 | JGI IMG/M metagenome (GOLD analysis project Ga0334882, IMG submission 207226) | Sludge microbial communities from methane-producing bioreactor in Wageningen University, Netherlands - Granular Sludge_15_04-R1 | ecosystem: Engineered > Bioreactor > Anaerobic >... | reverse complement strand
ATCTTCCTGCTGCTGTTTGCCTACTTCGGGTTCATCGCCAAGGGCAACTGGTTCGGGGTGCCCGCCACCGATGGGCTGGGCGTGCGGATCGTCTGCCTGCTCGTCGCGGTCTGGTACCTCGTCTTCGCCATCCCGGTGCTGCTCGCCGTGCCCGACCCGCACGCCGGTCCGCGCCCCACCCGGACCGGCGTCATCGCCTCCTACCGGCGGCTCATCGGCGACGTCCGCGACCTGTGGCACGCCGACCCTGATGCCGTCCGCTTCCTGATCGCCTCGGCGATCTACCGCGACGGCCTGGCCGCGGTGTTCACCTTCGGGGCGGTGCTCGCGGTCAGCGTGTACGGGATGCCGGCGAGCGCGGTGCTCCTCTTCGGCGTCGCGGCCAACATCGTCGCCGCGGTCGGGGCCGGTGCGGGCGGATTGCTGGAGGACCGTCTCGGGGCCCGGCCGGTGATCCTGGGCTGCATCGTCGGTCTGGTCGGGTCGGCCACGGTGCTGCTGTTCGTCCATGGCCTCGGCCTGTTCTGGGTCTTCGGTCTGGCCCTGTGTCTCTTCGTCGGCCCGGCGCAGTCGTCGTCCCGTTCGATGATGGCCCGGATGGCGCCGGCGGAACGCCAGGGCCAGATGTTCGGTCTCTACACCACCTCCGGCCGGGCGGTGTCGTTCCTCTCCCCTGCACTGTTCGCGCTGTTCGCCGGCGTCACCCACCAGGACCGCTGGGGCATCGTGGCGATCATCCTGGTCCTCGCCGCGGGCGCGCTGCTGTTGTTGCAGGTGCCGGCCGCCAAGGGGAGGTCCGGCGCGGTCTTGGCCCGGACCGCTAGTCTGGACGACGACCGGTAGACCATGGGCGGGGGAACAACCGCGCCCTCGCACGCGTTGACCGGTCGCGCCAGCAATCCTAGGAGGTAGCACATGGCTGATCGTTCTCTGCGCGGATCCGGCCTCGGGTCCAAGAGTTTCGAGGACGAGGTGGGTGTGGACTTCGCCCCGCGCCAGGAAGTGGGCTTCGACTGCCCCCAGGGACACCACTTCGAGCTGACCTTCGCCGAGGAGGCCGAACTGCCGACCGTGTGGGAGTGCCCGCGGTGCGGTCATGAGGCCAAGCGGTCCGACGGCGTCGAGCCCGAGGTGAAGGAGGCGAAGCCTCCCCGTACGCACTGGGACATGCTCCTGGAGCGTCGCTCGCTCGCCGATCTGGAGGAACTCCTCTCGGAGCGGCTGGAGGAGGTCCGGACCACCGGTGCGATCAGCACCGACGAGTACATGCGCCGGACCACCCCGCCGTCGAAGAAGCACCGCTGACCCCGGCGCCGACCGGCACTGCAGCGAGCCCCGGACCGTCCGGTCCGGGGCTCCGTCATGTCAGGACTCGGGCAGCTCAGGCTCGGTCACGCCACCTCAGGCGGCGGGGGTGACGCCGCGCGGTCCCCTGCCGACCAGTCGCCGCAGCTGGGCGCCGCGCCGCTTCAGCCCCCAGGCGGTGGTCCGGGCCAGCGACTCGAAGAAGATGCTCCGGTCCAGCTTCGACTCACCGTACTGGCGCTCCTCGAAGGTGATCGGCACCTCGACCACGGAGTGACCGGTTTCGAGGGTGTTGATCGTCATGTCGGTCTGGAAGAAATAGCCGGCTGCGGCGATGTTGTCCAGACCGATGTCGCGCAGCGTCTGGGCCCGGAACACGTTGTAGCCCCCGGTGACGTCCTTGACGCGTACGCCCAGCAGGATCCGGGTGTAGAGGTTGCCGGCGCGGGAGAGGTACTCGCGCGACTTCGGCCAGTTCACCACCGTGCCACCCGGCACCCACCGGGACCCCTTGACCATGTCGGCGCGGTCGAGCGCCGCCAGCAGCCGGGGCAGTTCCTCCGGGCGGTGCGACCCGTCGGCGTCCATCTCCACCAGAACGTCGAAGCCCTGCTCCAGCCCCCACCGGAAGGCGGCGACGTACGCCGCCGCCAAGCCCTCCTTGCCCTGGCGGTGCAGCACGTGGATCCGGCTGTCCGCGCCCGCCAGGCGATCGGCGATGTCGCCGGTGCCGTCCGGGGAGTTGTCGTCCACCACGACCACATCGGCCGACGGGACGGCGGCACGCAGCCGGCCGACGATCGGCTCGATGTTCTGGGCTTCGTTGTAGGTGGGGATGCAGACCAGGACCTTGCGATCAGACCCTTCCGGGATCTGCTGGGCGGTGCTGGTCCGGGTGGTGGGTTGCGTCATCGTCGTCTGTCATTCCTCGTTGTGGTCGGTGGCGGTGTGGTCGGTGGCGGCCTGAGTGCGCGACCGCAGCTCCGCGGCGCGCTTCTCGATCTGTTCCCGAGCATCCCGCGTCCACCGCAGCCAGGTCTCCTGGAGGTCCCGCAGTCCTGCCCTGGGATCGAGCTCGGGGCGGTCGGGCACCTCGGCCACCTGGGTGCCCCACGGCGTCGGCGGCTCCGGCAGCGGATTCGCCACCACCACCGTCGCGTTCGCCCGGGCGACCACCAGCGGTCGCTCCAGCACGTACGAGGCGGTGGGGGGCAGCTTCGGATTGTCCTCGTCGAGGCGCTGCGCCTCCCGACAGGTCACCCTGGCCTCCATCCCCAACTCGCGGCTGGTGCTGCCGACGCCCACGACGACGGCCTCGACCTCCAGCACGTCGCCCGCATAGATCGGGGCGAGGAAGTCGATCTCGTCGTACGCCACGATGGCGCCCTCGTCGGCATCGGTGCGGATGCACACCTCGGTGGCCGCATCGGAGAGCAACGACATCGTGTACGAATGATCGACCTGGCTGCCCGAGTAGTGGGTGTGGTTGTGGCCGACGTACCGACTGTGGGTGACGGTGAGGCCGATGCGGGGATCGCTCATGGCACCACGATACCGGTCGTCACCCCGGCGTCCGGTCCGGCTCTCCGGGAGGGATCGTCTGCACGGACAGGTCGCGCGGTCGCCGCCTCGGCGCGCTCCTCGGGGCGCTCCTCGGGGCTGATCCGGTGGGCCCGCCGCGATGGATCAGTGGGCTGACGGGAGGTGCTCGCGGGCGGCAGGATGGGCCCATGGCCGCGCCGCAGCTGCTCGTCGTCGACACCTCCTATCTCTTCTTCCGGGCGTTCCATGGGGTGCCCGGAACGCTCCGGGGGCCCTCCGGGGAACCGATCAACGCGATCCGCGGCACGCTGGACACCATCGCCCGGCTGGTGGAGGAACGCCGTCCCACACACCTGGCCTGCGCCTGGGACCAGGACTGGCGGCCCCGCTGGCGGGTCGACCTGCTGGCCTCCTACAAGACTCATCGGGTCGCCGCCGACGGGCATTCCGAGGAGATCCCCGAGGAGCTGCTGCCGCAGATCCCGGTGATCCGCCAGCTGCTGACCGCCCTCGGGCTGCCCGTCCTCGGTGCCGCCGGGGCGGAGGCCGACGATGTGATCGGCACCCTGGTGACGCTCTTCGCCGGGACCGGGACGGTGACGGTGGCCAGCGCGGACCGTGACTTCACCCAGCTCGTCGACGACACCGCCGGTGTCGGGCTGCTCACCCCGGTGGGACGGACCCCCGGGTGGCGAGAGATCCACGAGGCGGAGGCCCGCGAGGCGTACGGCGTCGACCCGGCGGCGTACGTGGAGCTGGCCAGCCTGCGTGGCGACAGCTCGGACGGCATCCCCGGGGTTGCCGGGATCGGCGACCGGACGGCGGCGCGGCTGCTGGCCCGTTACGGTGACCTCGCCGGCGTCCGGCGGGCCGCGGCGGACGGCGCGGTCGAGAAGGGCGGCCTCAGCGCGCGCCAGGCCGCGTCGATCCGGGCCGCGACGGACTACCTCGAGGTGGCGCCGCGGGTGATCCGGATCCGGCGGGACCTGCCGCTCGGCGTCACCGCCGAGGAGCTGGCGCTGCCCCGCGAGGTGGCCGATCCGGCCGTCTGGGCACAGCTCGTCGAGGCGTACGGCCTCGGCTCTCCCGCGACCCGGCTGGCCGAGGCCCTCGGCCTCCCGATCAGGAAGGCACCACGATGAGTCACCCCACCCCCGAACCGGCGGCGATCACCCGGATCGCGACCCGCTACGCGAAGCCGGGACACGAACACGAGTACGAGGAGATGGCCCGCGAGATGTTCTCGCTGATGCGGCAGAAGCCGGGCTTCCTCGGTGCCGACCTGATCCCGCCGGAGCAGCCGGGCGATCCGTACCACGTGGTGGTGCGCTACCACGACGACACCGGGTTCGCGGCCTGGGACGCCAGCCCGGAACGGGCCGGGATCCTGGACCGGATGCACGCAGTCGCCCTGGGCGAGCCGGTCCACCGTCGGCTGTCCGGCCTGGAGGCGTGGTTCGAACCGGCGGTGGTGCCGGCGAGCATGAACCCGCCGAAACACCGGATGGCCCTGGTGACCTGGGTCGGGATCTGGCCCACCGCCACCTTCTTCATCTGGCTGCTCAGTACTCTGCCGCTGTTGCCGGGTGGCCTTCCCCTGCTGGCGCCGGTGCCGTTCCTGGTCCGGACCGCCGTGATCACGATCTGCATCACCGTGGCGATGACCTATCTGGTGATGCCGCGCCTGCTGACCCCGTTGTTCAAGGGCTGGCTGGTCGCCGGCGCCCGGAAGGCCGCTGCGAAGCAGCAGACCGAGGCGCGGCCGGCCGGCCGGCAGCCCGACGGTGGGCCGGCGGTCGGGCACTAGATCCGCGAGCGGGACCGGCGAGGATCCCACAGAAACGGAGACGGTGGTGAGCGTCCGGTCCGAACCCGGAGCTCACCACCATCGACAGGGCTGGTCGAACAGGCTCACGACACCTCTGACGAGGCGCCCCATACCTGTCCGCCGGACCCTGATTTCGCCGATCTCCTTGCGGGGATCGCCCCCCGAGCACGCAAGACTCTATGGATTCGGATCGACCATGAACAGCTTCGGGGGCGAAAACCCCCCGAACGGGGGGCATGACCTCCGGGATTCAGACGGTGCGCTCGCCGCTGAGATGCTCTGACCTGTCGTCGGCCGCCGCGGATCGCCGTCTGTCGGTCCCGCCGGCCAGCGGGATACGGACGGTCACCAGCCATCGCCTGTCGTCCACGCCGGCATGGAAGAAGCCACCCAACCGGACAGCACGGGCCTCCATGTTCAACAGCCCGTGGTGTCCCCCCGGCCCCAGCGCACTCTCGGGCTGCACGTCGTCCTCCCGGATGGTGTTGGACACATCCATCGCCACCGCTTCCTCGGTCACCTGGACCGTCATCCCCACCCGGGCTGACGGGGGTGAATAACGCAGGATGTTCGTCGTGCACTCCTGGAGGATCCGGATGCACTCGATCTGGATCAAGGGCGACAACTCCGAGGCCGCAGCGGCATCGCCGGTGAGGCTGACCCTGCGTCCGCTGCTGCGCAGTACCGCGACCAGGTCTGACAGCTCCTTGTCGACATCGATCGATGCGACGGCCCTGTCGAGCGGTGCGCGGTTCTCCAACACATCGACGATGTGGTGCATCGACAGGATGGCTTCGTCCAGAGCCGCGCGCACGGCCGAAAGGTCTGTGGTCGCCGTCGACGGTGTGGTCAGCTCACGTGCGGCACCTCCATCGGCCGGATCGGAACTGGTGAGTCTCTGCACCTGCAGGGCGGCGCGCGTGAGGGCGTGCCCGATCGAGTCGTGGATGTCCTGAGCCAGGAGCAGCAATTCCTGCTCGTACGACTGCTGCTCGAGCTCCTGCACACGCGCCACCTGGTGGGCGTGCTGCTCACGTTGGAAGAAATATCTTCGGGCGAAGATGCCGATCGATGTGGCCAGGAAGACGACAGCAAGGATGAGTGCCAGGAATTGGAGTCTGTGCGCCGGGGTGAACACTGCGGTGGTGGCGGTCACCCATGCTGCTGCCCACACCCAGACGAGCGCCACCCATTTACGTCCGCCCAGCGCGGTGATCGTCAGCAGGCCGGTCAGGATCAGCACGGGGGTCCACTCGTAGTCCGTCCAGTAGAAGCTCAGCGCGATGGACGGCACGGTGGACAGCAAGAACCATCGGGGTGTCCACACCGCGATGAGGAACGATGCGTACGCGAACACCCAGAGGCTGATGACCTCCAGAGGTGACCTGCCGCTGAGACCGCCGACGGTGAAGAACACCAGTCCGGTGTCGGCGATGAGAACGGCCACGATCAGCGCGGTCATGGTGATCTTGAGTTTCCGGTCGGCGCGGCGCATCCCCCAGCCGGGCATCGGGCTCGTGTGCATGGTCTCCATCACCATCCATCAGTATCAGTTGTCGCCTGGGGGCACAGCCACGGAAAGATCAGGCACAGGTCGGGCGAATCGACGTCGGTGGCCACCACGACCGATGGTGACCCGGACCACCGTTCCGGTGTCCCCGGAGGCGCAGCGACCACGGGCTGGCCCGCGGCCATCCACATGCTGAGTACCACGACGACCATCTTCATGACTGTTTCCCCCCGGGATCAGATCATCATCAGCGATGCAGACGTCCGCCCTGACGGATTCCCTGCCGGCTCTCGATTCCCCGGGCGCGTGCTGCGGATCCTGCCCGTCGAGGTACGAGCCCGTCGCTCGGCATTCTTCCACGACTCGGCGCGGCGCGAATCTCACCCCCACCAGGGGTGTTTCCGAAGCCGGGCCATCGCTATCGAAAAGCTAGGCTCATCGGTATGGACAAGATTCTGGTCGTCGAGGACGAGGATGATCTGCGCGCCCTCATGGTCGACCTGGTCCATCGTGAGGTGCCGGTTGCCGACGTCCGAGGCGCCGCGTCCGGGGAGGAGGCCATCGCGGCCTGCGACAAGGAGGCGTGGGACCTGGTGCTGATGGACATCAGGATGCCGGGCATCGGCGGGGTCGAGGCCACCAAACGGATCGTGGCCCGTCATCCGGACGCCCGGGTGGTGATGATGACCAGCGTCGAGGACTCCCGCACCGTCCGCCTCAGCGTCGCCGCCGGGGCGCGGGGCTACGTGGTCAAGGGGCTGTCCGGCAGGCTGGAGGCGGTGGTGCACCGGGCACTCGGCGACGTCCCGGTGTCGGCCGAGGCCCTGGACACGCTGATGGACCACGCCCGGCAGACCACCTATGCGTTGACGCCCGGGTTCAAGCCGCTCAGTGCCCGCGAGCGGGAGGTCTTCTGGCTGATGGCCGACGGCCTGTCCAACAAACAGATCGCGCATCGCCTGGTCCTCAGCCCGAACACGGTCAAGGACCACATCACGAGCATCCTGGTGAAGTGCCGGGTCTCCACCCGCACCGCCGCCATCGTCGCCGCCCGCGAGAACGGGCTGGTCGATCTCACCGAACGGTCCCGGGGTCGGCAGGCCGGGAATCCCGCGGGGTGAGCACGTAGATGGCGTTGGCCGCCATCAGGTTCGCCCAGCGAGCCGGGTAGTCCCGCTGCCGGCCGTCGGGGGTGGACAGCTGGCGTTCCCAGACGTCCAGTCCGACCACGTCGAACAGGTCCTCCAGGTCGGTGAGCGTGGACAGGTGGATGTTGGGCGTGTCGTACCAGGCGTGCGGCAGCTCCTTCGACATCGGCATCCGGCCACGCAGCAGCACCCAGCGGTGCCGCCAGTAGCCGAAGTTCGGCACCGAGACGATGCACCGCGAGCCGATCCGGGCCATCTGGGTCAGCACATCGCGGGGCTTGTAGGTGGCCTGCAGCACGCGGGACAGGATCACCACGTCGTACGATCTGTCGCCGAACTGGTCGAGTTGGTGGTCGATGTCGAGCTCGATCAGCGGGACACCCTTGGCGATGGTGTCCAGCGCCGCGTCGGGGGCGATCTCGACGCCGGTGCCGGTGCAGCCGCGCCGGTCCATCAGGTAGCGCATCAGGCTGCCGTGTCCGCAGCCGAGGTCGAGCACCCGCGAGCCGTCCGGCACGAAGCGGGTGACGACCGTCTGGTCCGGTCGCAGGGTCATCGGTCCGCCTTCCCGGCCGCCCGGTCGGCGGCGGCCCGCTCGTACGCCACCCGCCGCAGGAAGGCCGCCACCGTGCGATGGTAGTCGTCGATGGTCAGCAGGAAGGAGTCGTGCCCCCACGGGGAGCGGATCTCCCGGAAGCTCACCGGCACCCGTTGGCGTTCCAGCTGCCGGACGATGGCCCGGGAGTGGGTGGTGTCGAAGCGCCAGTCGGTGTCGAAGGAGAGCACCAGACACGGCGACCCGGCGGCGGCCAGCGCCGCGGCGGCGTCCTCCTCCGCGAACGGGTCGAAGTAGTCCATCACCCGGGTGAGGTAGAGGTAGGACAGCGCGTCGAACCGGGACAGGAAGACCCGGCCCTGGTGGTCGAGGTAGCTCTCCACGGCGAAGTCCACTCCGAAGCCGCGCCGGGCGTCCTCGCCGAACTGGTAGCGGCGGCCGAACTTCTGGTCCATGCCGGCCTCGGACTGGTAGGTGATGTGGGCCATCATCCGGGCGATCGACAGCCCGGTGTCGGGGCTGGAGCCGACCTCCAGGTAGCGGCCACCGGCGAACCCGGGGTCGCGCATGATCGACTCCCGTGCCACCGCGGAGAAGGCGATGTTCTGGGCATTCAGCCGGCTGGACGCGGCGATGATCACCGCGCTGCCGACCTGCTCGGGATACGACAGTGCCCACTGCAGGGACTGCATGCCGCCCATCGATCCGCCGACGACGGACAGCAGGTGGTCCACCCCGAGGTGGGCCAACAGTTCGCGGTGCACGGTGACGAAGTCGGCGATCTGGAGCAGCGGGAAGTCGAGGCCGTACGGACGGCCGGTGGTCGGGTCGGTCGACGCCGGTCCGGTCGTGCCCTGACAGCCGCCGAGCAGGTTGTCGGCGATGACGAAGTAGTGGTCGGTGTCGATCGGCTTACCGGGACCGATCATCGTGTCCCACCACCCCGGCCGATGGTCGTCCTTCCGGTGCCGGCCGGCGGCATGGGCGTCACCGGTGAGGGCATGGCAGATGAAGACGGCATTGTCCCGGGAGGCGTTGAGGGTGCCGTACGTCTCGTACGCGACGTCGACCTCGGGCAGCACGGCGCCGCTGGCCAGCACGAGGGGGTGGTCCCCCTCGAACAGTCGTACGGTGTGTTGCTCGACGATCCCCACCGAATCCTCGGCGGACGGGGGGCGGGAAGTCATGGTGGGTATTGTGTCACCTCCGCCTCACCGGGGGCCGGGCGTCCGTGAGCCGGAGCGCGGGTGCCCGGACGCCGGCGGCACTCGCTGGACGGCCGGCCCCACCCGGGTCGATCCCGGGCGCCGACGACCACCGCAGGATCACCCGGCGCGGGGGAGGCCGCCGTGACCGGGCGCCCCTATGCTGAGGCCGACTCAGGCAGGACACAGGGGGGACGTGATGTCGGTGAGTGACGGCAACGCAGGACAGCGGGTGGGCGGCCCCGACCTGGCGTGGTTGCGTCGGGCGGGAATGACGAGCTGGTTGGCCCTCGGGGTCATCGCCCTCGTCGTCGTGTTGGCCGGGGCGGTGAGCTCCATCAGTGGCATCGTGATCCCTGCCGTCATCGCCGTGATCCTCGGCACCGTCCTGGAACCGCTCGTCAGCTGGCTCAGACGCCACAAGGTGTCATCCACGCTGGCGACCGTCACCGGACTGGTCGTGGCGCTGCTGGTGGGTGTCGGCCTGGTCGCTGTGGTGGTCTGGGGCTTCATCCGGCAGCTGCCGGAGATCACCAGGCAGCTCCTGATCGGCTGGGAGTCCTTCCTGCAGTGGGGGCGCAGCCTGGAGATCGATTCCGTGTGGCTGGACCACGCCCGTGCCGCCGTCCAGCAGTATGCGCCGTATCTGGGGCAGGGCGTTCTGGGAGCGGTGACCAGCACCTTCTCCGGCGCGGTGTCCTTCGGGGTGGGCACCTTCTTCTCCGTGTTCATCCTCTTCTTCGTGCTCCAGGACGGCCATCAGTTCCCCGGCTGGCTCGCCCGGGTGACGAAGCTCGACGCCGGGCTGGTCCAGGAGGTGGACGACCTGGTCAAGGATTCGCTGCAGGGCTACTTCAGGGGCGTCGCCCTCACCGCGCTGATCACGGCACCCGTCTTCATGATTCCGCTGCTCGTGATGCGCGTCCCGCTGGCCGTTCCCATCTTCATCCTGTACTTCTTCCTGTCCTTCCTCCCCTACATCGGGCCGTGGATCACCGGTGCATTCGCGGTGCTGATCGCCTTCGGGTCCGGCGGTGCCCTCGCCGCGCTCGTCATCGCTGTCAGCCTGCTGGCGTCCAACGGCACGATCCAGAGTGCGGTCAGTTCCTGGGCACTCGGTTCGGCGCTCGAGGTGCATCCGGTCGCCGTGCTGCTCGCGACGATCGTCGGTGGCACCGCCGCCGGCATTCTCGGCATGATCCTCGGCCCGCCGCTGCTGGCGGCCATCATCCGGTCGGTGGCGGCGGTCCGGGCGCACCGGACTGCCGCCACCGAGGACGACGGTGATCCCGCGGCGGACGGGGTCGCTGCGGGGTCGGCTGCCACCGCCTGACCGTCGCGATGATCGACCGGGCGTTTCGGAGGCGAATCGTGGGCCGCACAAAGCACGCTCGACTAGGATGAATGGTCCCCGGTGGCAGTGCGGCCGCTGGGTCGACGGGAGGAGGCAGCCATGTTTGAGCACCCGCTGCTGGAGTTCGGCGAGCGCTGTGCCGAGGCGGGCTTCGTGCCGATCGGTGCCCGGGCCGAGCTGTGGACGGCGATCGGGGCCGAGGAACGTGCCTGCTCCCCCGAGTCGGAGCCCACCGAGGGGGTGCTGTCGATCGACGGTGTCGGCCCGGGGCGGTGGGACGGCTGGCACGGCCGGATCGCGACGGTGACCGCCAGCCTCCCGGTCGGGCCGGAGCAGGTCGATGCCGAACAGCAGGAACTCGTTCGGGAGATGTCGACGATCTTCGGCGACCCGCACGTCCTGACCGGGCAGCGCGACCGCGTCTACCGATGGCCGCTGGAGCAGTGGACAGTCGAGGTGAGCATCGACGGTGTGGAGCGCAACCGGGTGGAACTCACCCTCGCCGACCCCGAACTCCTCCCCCGCTGAGCGCCCGGCCCGAGCAGGCCGACGTCGTGCCGGGCTCGGGGGCGGATCGGCACCCGGTCAGGGAGTGACGCCCCGGGAAGCCAGCCAGACCAGCGGATCGGTCGCCGAGTAGGGCGTCAGCAGGCTGCCGCCCCGCGGGTAGTACTCGAAGTGGAGGTGCGGGCCGAAGGTCCGGCCGGTCAGGCCGACGAACCCGATGATGTCCCCGGCTTTCACCTTCTGGCCGGGTCGCACCGTCGAGGCGAGCAGGTGGGCGTAGAGGGTGGAGCCGTCGGTGTGGGTGAGGATCACGTGGGTGCCCGCCCAGTCACCGGCCACCGGCACCGTCACGGTGCCGTCGGCGGCAGCGCGGACCGGGGTGCCGATCGGAGCCCCGAAATCGACGCCGGTGTGATAGCTGGCCCAGGTGCCGACTGCGCCCCAGCGGGCGCCGACCGTGTACTGGCCCCTCGCGATCGGCGTCAGAGTCCGGCCGGTGGCGGCGCCGATCGTCCGACCGAGTCGGTTCAGCTCGGCCGGTACCGACGCCGGCCGGCTGCCATCGGCCAGGGGACGGACGAGGGTGCCGTCGGGCAACCGGATCCCCGTGTCGCCGGAGAGCTTGCCCGCATCGAGGGCAGCCTGCTGGGCCTGGAGCAAAGCGGCTTCGTCCGCGGCCCTGTTCTTCTCGTCCACCAGGCGGGTCTGCTCGGTCCGGATCCCCTTGGCCGCATCGGCCTGGGCGGCCACCCGCTTCGCCTGCTCGCGCGAGGTGTTCTCCCGGGTCTCCTGCTCGGCGCGGGCCTGCTGGTCCGCGACCCGCTGAGCGGCCGAGAGATCGACCAGGGCACGGTCGAAGTCCGGCGCGGCCGGGCCGTTCGCGGTCTTGGCCGCCACCGCGGCGCCCGAGTCCAGGTAGCCCGGGGAACCCTCTGTCGCGGTCGTGGTGACGGTACCGGCCGCCGCCGGCGCCGGGGCGACGGCCGCCCCGGAACCGGACGGTGCCGGCGATGGCGCAGGGCCGTCGCCGGCCGATGATGCGGGGGATGATGATCCGCCATCCGACGATGATCCGCCCGAGCCGGCGGGCCGGCCGGCCGGCTGCGGGGTATTGCCGTGTCCGGCGGGGGTGAGACCGCCCGAGCCGGCGGTGACGGCCACCAGATGATCCCCAGGGGCCGGTGTGACCGACCTCACGTCACGGTCGGCGCCGTGGGCGTCGTTGGCCTGGTGGGTGAGGCCGAGACCGCCCGCGACCAGCAGCCCGATCAGTGCGATCGCGACCGCCAGCAGGCCGGCGCGGCCCCATCCGCCGGGCGAGCGTGGAGTGATCGGTTGCGCTCCTGCCATGCCGTTCCCCCTGGGTCGGCGCGGCCCCCCGCCGCGTACGGTATCAGCCTAGAGCGGAGGGG
>Ga0334882_1004224_pt1 | contig 12376 bp, 8 predicted proteins | sample GraSluR1_MG_5_FD_207226 | JGI IMG/M metagenome (GOLD analysis project Ga0334882, IMG submission 207226) | Sludge microbial communities from methane-producing bioreactor in Wageningen University, Netherlands - Granular Sludge_15_04-R1 | ecosystem: Engineered > Bioreactor > Anaerobic > Unclassified... | reverse complement strand
TCATCGGTGACTGGAACAGTGATGGGAAGGATACGATAGGGCGAGTCGTGGCATCTGGCGGCAAGAACCTGTATTACATGGACTACAATAACGATGGCAGTAGTGACAAAGTAATCACCTACGGATCAAGCGTTGATATCCCAATCATCGGTGACTGGAACAGTGATGGGAAGGATACGATAGGGCGAGTCGTGGCATCTGGCGGCAAGAACCTGTATTACATGGACTACAATAACGATGGCAGTAGTGACAAAGTAATCACCTACGGATCCAGTTTAGATAAGCCAATAGTAGGGGATTGGTTAAAAAAGATTTAATTATGGGGAGTTTAACTATCTCCCCGTATTTTTTCCAATACCACAGTTCTGCACGATTAGCATTGCTGCCTATTTGGAGGTTGATGTATCTTTAGAGTTTTGGTTGTAGATTGATCTAAAATTTGAATACTATTTTAAAAAACAAAATCTAAGGAAACAATTTAACAATGATGAAGGATTGCGTTACTCCCAGTAAGCTAAGTACTAGCGGAACGCTTATCATTAGGAAGATGATTTCAAGTACATGGAATGATATAGGACATGATCTCGATCGTTGATCTAACAGTTATCGGAAGAAGCTGAAATGTATCACAAGAGAACAAGGTTTTATTCGAAGGGATATTGATGAGAAAAGCATCGCTCATGAAAATGGGCTTAACTATTATCCTTTTTATCGTGCTATTTATTAAGATTGATATTTCAGAAGTATTAGTCATATTGTCTTCTCTGCATATAGGTTATTATGTCTTAGCTTTAATTTTCATTCCTTTACTATATGTAATTAGAACATTTAGATGGGAGATTTTATTGAGGGCAATGAAAATAAAACGTCCTTTTAGTAATTTATTATTGGTATTAATAATTGGTGTTTTTTATGGCTTGATCACCCCTGGAAAAGTTGGTGAACTGGGGAGGGCATACCATTTGAAAGAGAAGAAGACTAAGACAGTTCCTACAATCTTAATAGAAAAGATCACCGATATAATTACATTATTTGTATTAAGCATTTTGACAATTAGTTTGTTTTTTAATAATTATTCTGGTTTTGAGTATGTAATTTTTGCTGGTGCTTTAGCAATTATTTTAGTTACATGGTCACTTACAAGCAAGAATCTCATCTCATTATTTATTAAACCATTTAAACTTGCAAATGAGCAGGTCGACGAATTTGTTGATAGTTTTTTACACATCTTTAAAAATAGACAGATTATGTATAAAACGTTTTTTTTAGCTATTTGTTACTATGTTATCAATTACATTTCTGCTTACTTCTTATTACTAGCTTTAGATATAGATCCCTCAACAGTTATCGCACTTCCGCTCGTTGTCCTTATGGGTAATATTCCCGTCACAATATCTGGTTTAGGATTAAGGGAATCAATGGGAGCTATTTGCTTCATATTACTTGGTGAATCTGGAGCTAATGGAGTTTCATTTTCTATGATGCTATTTGTAACGACAACTTTGTTACCAGGTTTTTTTGGATACCTATTTTTATTAGCAGAACGGAAGTCAGATATGTCAAGTGGGAATTGAGTTTATATTAATTGTATTAGTTTGAAAACGTGTCGAATTCTGCTACCTTATGAATTAGTGTGGGTTGATTGAAGTCTAATATTCGTTTAATTGATATGCTACCATCTATTTTTATAGTTTTGCTTTGAGTTTTATTATACACAGTATTTATCTGAAAGAATCTCGAAGAAGCAGTATGCCTGAGAGATAATCCCGGAGACAATCTCGCCAATACAGTTTTATTTCCTACATTAATATTATCTAAAATTACTATTCTATTGTTCTCCAAATGAACTTCTCTAATCAGAAACATATCTTTGGCACTCTTTCCGTCAAAGATCATCACTTTTTTTGTCAATTTGGTCGCATTAAAACCCAAAGCGATCGACATTAACCTCAGGAGAACTAATTTTGAGGCAGATTGTCGAATAAATCCTTTTTTTGTAAAATAAGATTCGATTTTCAGCCCGTAATCACGAAAATTATATCGATTCATTTTGATCCATTCTGATATGTATAGATTTCCATTATGTTTAATTCTATATCCACAATCGGTAGTAACTTCATGGGTATTTTTATTTATAACTTTGAATACACCACCTTTTGATATATTACATATATAATAATAGTTGTCAGTGCTCTTGATGTATATTTGAGACTCATTGAAAAAGTGATCAAATGAAAGTTGGAAGGGCAATTTCTCGTCGCATTTATGCTCCTTATAAATCAGCAACGCTTTTACAAACGAATGGTTGGTGTAATGCAAAACATATCTCTCATCTAAACAAAGATTGAGATACCTATTCTGTTGATTTATATAATCCATCAATTTAAAAATGATACAATTTGCTATATTACAATGAATTTTAAGAAATTCTATTCCATAAGGCAAAAAATATTCAGTATTCCGTGTGCAGTATTCACCACCCAAACTCCCATCAGGATGTATGAAATATTTGATTAAATCTATGATTTTCTTTGCTGAATTTAAAGCGTTTTCATCTCCACTTATTTCATAATATCTAATCATATAATCCAGATTGACTGTTAAATAACCAATATCTAAGCCACCATATTCCGAAAACCATCCCTCCTCCGTTTGTTTCTCCAATAAACTATTAAACTTATCTTTTGACATCTCCACCATTTCAGAGTCGCCAAGAAGCTTCGCAGCATATCTAATAGCTGCAATTGATGCCATCTCCTGATTCAATGCTTCAGGTTCTTCATGTTCTTTTAAGAAATTAACTGCTTTTTTAATACATACAATCATATCCGCCGGAAGATATCCCAGAATATCGCTCGATTCACAGATTGCATATAACGCAAACGCTGTTGAGGGTATGCTACGTTCTCCTGCCCAGTACTCATCAAATGATCCGTCATTATGCTGTATTTTTGTGCAAAAATCAATACCGGCAATCGCGAGATCCCTAATTAACGAATTATTATAATACATATTATACTTGAAGTTATATTTATAAATTAGTGCCAATGTAAGCATTGACTGCTGGAGAATGGCGCTTGAATAATCGTGTACTTTATAGTGCCAATAATTCCTATCGAAACATCCGTAAGTGGGCGAGTCCTCGTCTCGATCCAAGTTAGTGAGAATTCTAGGAATCATATGCAATACTACTGGATGATATGGAGTTTCTATTTCCATGTTATCTCACCTAATTTTCAAATTTTTTTACAAAAAATTTGTCTACAACCGGATTGATTACTTTTTTAATAATCGTGGGAAGTCTATAATACAATCTCCTTATACTAGATTTAATAATGGGTTTTTTAGTAATAGATGTAACATTCTTAAATCGGAATTTATTTACGGAAACAATATCGTCAATTTTATACTTTCTAGGTACTATCTTAGCATCGTTTGCCGGATATCCCAATAAAATATATGCAATTGGATCATAGGCGGCCGGAATATCAAATAGACTCCGTAAATCAGATTTACGTGGAAGGTGTGCAACCCAACATGTAGCTAAACCCTTAGAATATGAATACAACAATATATTTTGAATAGTTGCTGATGCGCTCTGGATATAATCTAAATACTCTTTATTGTCAGAGGAGTTGTTATAAATCACCAGAATACCGACCGGCGCATTTTTAATGATAACTGATCCACCCATATCTACAATATTCTGTTTTATAGCATCATCATCCACAATGATGAACCTGATTTCTTGTGTATTACAATGTGTTGGTGCCCATCTTGAAACATCCAATATATCCAAAATCAGATCAGCATCGGGGGCATTTTGTTTAAATCTCCTTATACTTCTTCTTTCTAGTATTGCCTCTCTTAGATCCACTTCCCAATTCCTCCTTGTGTATACTTACTGATTTCATATTATAACATGAAATAATAAGATAAAATGATTTGCCCTATTCATTTAATTTCCATCTTTTTCATCCTATAAAGCATCTCCTCCTGGATCACCCTCTGTGTCTTGAGCATATCTGCCATGAATCCAAATATTATTATCTGGGTGCCCACTATAAGCAACACCGCTGTCAAGACTGCAGAGGGAAGATAAGGTGTCACCATCCCCGTGGTGAGATAATGGATCAATACCCTCGCGCCGATCAAGACCCCCAACCCGAGTATGACAGCACCGATCCCAGCGAAGACCGCAAAGGGCCGGTAATCCCTGTAACTTCGAAGTATTGTGATTCCGGCTAGCTTTGCGTATCTGAAGATGTTTGATATGAGCCTTGAGGGACCCTCCCTCTTCCTGAATTCGATCGGTATCTGCTCCACCAACAGCCTCTTGTTCCCAGCCTCGATCAGGGTCTCCTGGACGTAGGTATACGATCCGCTCACAAGCGTCATCCTCAGGGCCGCCTCCCTAGAAAAGGCCCTAAAGCCAGTCTGAGCATCGGCGATTGGGAGGCCCGTCACCCTCCGAGTCACCCAGGTGGCCATCTTGTTTCCCGCCTTCTTCTGCCAGGGCATGTGATCCAGGTCGTCGATCTGCCGGTTTCCTATGACGACGTCCGCCTCTTCCTTGAGGATCGGCTCGATGAGCCGAGGGATCTCGGCCCCGTTGTACTGGCCGTCGGCGTCGGTGTTCACGATGACGTCGGCGCCCATCCTCAGCGCCTCATCCAGGCCGTCTTTGAAGGTGACGCCCAGGCCCATGTTCTTCTTGTGGGAGATCACCCGGTCCGCGCCAGCCTTCTTTGCGACCTCGACGGTGGCGTCGGTGGAGCCGTCGTTTATGACCAGGACCTCCACCTGGTCCACGCCGGGGATCTCGCGGGGGATCTCGCGGATGACGGCTGCGAGGCTGTTTTCTTCGTTGTAGGCTGGGATCATTACTACTAGTTTCATGCGATAGTCTCCGATTATACCTAAGCTGTCAACTCAGCTATAAGCTCAGTTTCAGTTGATATCTTAACTTTTTTAAGATTCAACGGCTGCTTTTTCAGTTCGTGGATGTGCAATAGCAGACGATCTGGTTCCCTGGTAATTGTATATGTTGATCGTGTATCATTTTTCCCAATCAGATATATCTCCCCGCTTCTATGGAATCTGCCGTCATAATGATCATAAATGACAAAGATATTATCAGAATCTTCTTGGAATTCTAAATCAATATAAATAGGAGAATCGAACTCTTTCAAGTCATTGCGATCATATCTCAAAGAAGTTAAATAAACTTTGTCATCAAGAATCCCGTGATCTTCAATTATGATGGGACTTTCTTTTTTTCCGAGTATGATTACTTGTCTCGTGCTCGTCCAAACTGCCGCGTGATATCCTTTATTTTTTATATCATAAATCGAGTAGTTTAACAAAATTTCAGGAGGCAAAACGCGTTCGTCTATTAACGCTTGATCAGTAACAATTATGATATAAGGCTTCTCTGATTGCTTGATCGATCTTAGATAATTTTTATATTCCATATTATTCTGTATAGTTATTATATTTAATTCTATATTCGATTTGCTGTAGTAGTTTACCCACACCGGGGCAAATACCTCAAACTGATGGATTCTAAAGCTCTCTATAAAGAACGGCTTTTCTGGCAGGTATACTACATCGAACTCCTCTATTTTTAAATTTTCCATTTCTTCAACAGTTTCTTTTACGTTAATTTGTGAATGAGTTATCGACATCGGGTAGAATACAAGCAAAGCGATTATTAAACCCGAGATGAAGACGTTTAGCGTAACGAACCTCTGTATATCGTCGTATTTAAAATTGTAAATAACGTATCCACAAGTGAGAGCTATGGCTGGATATGCTGGTTGTAGGTATTTATACATAACATGCGGCAAGAGAAATATGGGGACAAATACCCACAATATTATAGGTAACATCTTAGTGGTTTCTCTATTTTTAACAATTAGTGCAAGTGATGAAAACAGGAGAATTGACGGAACTATACCCACGGCATTAGGAAGTGATCTGAGATAGAAGAAATGGTTTCCAAAATCGGATATAAATGCTAAAATTATAATTACATATATAAATATCAAAATGGGATACTTATAATTATGGGCCGTAGTTTTAATCCTCCAGCCTAAATTATATGTAAAAAATTTATATAATATGGAGACCGATGCTAGACTTGCCACTACAACACCGATCAATGTAAATTCGAAATAATTGTTACTTATATTTATGCCGGTTTTAGAATATAATAAATTTAACGCAGTTATTTTATAAAAATCACTAATTATAATCATATATGATAAAACTAACGAAGACGACAGCGATAAGAATAGAATCGGACGCCTATTTGACTTTTTGTTCTCCGATAATAAATTAAATAAATGTATTATTATTATTCCCATTATTATAGGAACGATAAAAAAAAGAGATAAAATTTTAGAAAAAAATGCTATAAAAAGCAAAGTTGCAGGCATGACTAAATAAAAGCATATCCTTTCGTCGTCGTGATATTTATATAAGACATAAGCAAGAGCTGTAATGTAGAGCGTAGATATGATATCGATTAAAAGTAGTGGGACCTGACTGAGCATAAAGGGGAAGGAAAGAAAGACAACGCTCGAAATGATACCCATCTTAGCGTTAAACATGTGTGATCCTAGCAAAAATATTATATAAGATGTTAAAAACAACACCAGACACATAAATATTTGAATGTAGATTCTCTCAGAGCCAAATAAAGAAAATATTATGCCAAATGGTAGACTTCCCATTGGCAGATCCACGTGTGCCCCAAATCCAGTTCCCCACTCGCCTAAATAATAAAGTAAACCATGATTTTTTAAAATTTCTGAATATTGATAATACCTAATAAAATCTGGATTGGTCTCAGGAATATTTAAAAAGGCTATCTGAGGAGCAAATGCCAGCAATAATAGCAGGATAATTATACGTAGTTTGTCTTTTGGCACCTCGATGTTTATCTTTTGGTAGTATACTAAGATACATATATATGAAAATACAAATACTATTAAGGGAGTGAGCATGTCAATATCACTTGTATAAAATAGCATATTCCTATATCCTGTGAAATCCTTACCCTCCTTTATTAATAGTAAATTAATTATAAATAACAATGGAAACATCGCATACAATAAAATATACAGGTTTCTATTTATGAAAGCCCCTCTAAAACATATAATTGAATCCACTTTATCACCATGATCATACTCTAATTGAAAAATCCTCTCTATCCCTCGTCAGATTCGGATTGTAGTATGGATCGTTGTCCAGCACCTCGCCCCATTTCTCTCTCATGTATGCCACCTCTCTCTGGAACCTCTTCTGCTTTTCCGGGGTATCGTCATACCCCCTGCTCAGGGATTCATGATGGTACAGCTCTGCGTAGGGCGTATATACTATTAGATATCCTTTGCGCCTCAGCTTCAAGCAGTAATCGACGTCGTTGAATGCGACTGCCAGGTTCTTCTCGTCGAACCCTCCCACCTCCTCGAATAAGGACTTCTTCGTCATCATACATGCCGCCGTGACTGCCGAGAAATTTCTAATCATATTAATTGTTCCAAAATATCCATGGTGATTTGGATATTTGTAATAATGATGTATTGCAGCAAAATTATAATTTAAAATAACGCCACAATGCTGAATCAAATGATTGGGAAATACTAGTTTTGCTCCCACAGCACCAGTATTATTTTTTTGTGCACATTCGACCATGGCATTAAGCCATTCTTCTGATATTACTTCTATATCATTATTTAAGAATAGTATATATTCCGATTTGCATAGCGATACGGCTAGATTATTCATCTTAGCGTAGTTGAAGGGCTCATTGAAATTCAGTATTTTAATCAAGTCGTTATCAATTGTTCGGTAATATTCGAACGTCTCATCTCTAACGCTCTGATTATCGATAAGTAATATATCATAATTTCTGTATAATGTCTTTTGGATTATAGAGTCAACGCATTTCCTGAGCATTTTAACATTATCTTTGGTTGGAATTATGATAGAAACTCTTGGTTCTACCTCAATTTTGTATTTTATTCTATAACTTCCTGTCCAAAATCCATCAAGAACATCGTCGATTTTTACCCCGCTTCTCACCATCGCGTCTTTCAAAGCCTTCTTTGCCGCGATATAGGCATAAGGTTTAGCCTGGCATGAAGTCGCCGCCGATTCCGGTATCATCCTCCAGTGGTAGAGGATCTTAGGGATGTGCCCGATTCCGCCGTCTCCGATCCTCTCGGTCACCCTCAGAAAGAGGTCGTAGTCCTGAGACCCGTCATAACCAGCTCTGAAGCCGCCGACTTCGTCAACGACCTTCTTTCTTATAACGGAGAGGTGGCAGAGGTAGTTGCAGGAGAGGAACATGTCCGGGGACCAGTCCGGCTTGAAGAAGGGGTCGCGCCTCTCTCCCTTCTCATCGATCTTATCCTCATCAGAGTAGATGTAATCGAGGAACGGATCTTCGTTCAACCGCTTGACGACCTCGAAGAGGGCGAAGGGAGCTAGCTCGTCGTCGTGGTCCAGGAACGCGACGAACTCGCCGCTGGCCATGGATAGGGCCTCGTTGGAGTTTCCGGCGATCCCCTCGTTCTCCGATAGGAACCTGACCTTGATCCTCGGATCCTTCTTTTCGTACTCCTCAAGGACGGTCTTGACGTGAGGCTTAAGGGAGTTTCCGTCGGCGATGCACAGCTCCCAGTTGTCGTATATCTGGCCTAATGCGGACTCGATCGCAAGCCTCAGCCACCTCTCGTCGGTATTCCAGACCGGGGTTATGATGCTGATCTTCGGCCGATATTTGAGCGCCGCTGCCTTTCTCTTCAGTTCATTTAGCTCCTCTTGCGTGGGCTCGTTTTTGAGGCGCCAAAGGTGGTATCTGTCTTCCAAGAACGGAGTCCTGGACGACACTCTTCTCCTAGCCCTGAATAAGAAGCTCCTGAACCCCTCGTTTACAAGGACTCTCCCCCCCTCCAGGGCCAGATTGTAGCAGCCCCGCCGCCCCGTCCCTGGCGGCATACAGCGCTCCACAAATCCGACGTGGTACCTCATCAGAAGCTGCCAGACGATGCTCCGCCTCATATCGGAGATCTCCCTCTCCAGTCGCTGGGCCTCGTTCTCTGAATGGCGGAGCTGCTCAGCCAATCCTTCGATCTTTCCGTCCCGCTCCGATAAGGCCAGGTTGAGGATCGAAGCTCTCCGCTCCAGCTTTGATATCATCGATTCGGCATACAGCCGTGAATAATCTAAACCCATCTCTTCCAGGGTCTTGTGCTCGATGGAAGCTATCTTATCTTTTGCGGCATGATACATCTTGGGATCCGAAAGGACCTCCTCGATTCTATCTTTGAAGCTCGCAGCGTTGGGCGAAGCCGTCCATCCGCCACCCTTCCTCTCCACCCTCTCTTTTAAGGCCCCGAGGTCTGATGCTATGACGGGGATCCCGGCTATCCAGGCCTCGGAGAGCGCATAAGAGTATGTCTCCAGCCCGAGGGCGGGAAATACCGCCAAATGGATGCGTCTGGCTTTTAAAATATCAAAAAGCTCTTTTTCGCCTTTAAAAACGCCGATTATATTTATGTTATATTCTGGATAATATCCTGGCTCTGAGAATTTGGCCGAGATCCCTATTATGAACCAGTTGATCTTCTCATCGAGAAGGGTTATTCTGGGGCAGATCGAATAAAAATCGTGTATGGTGAACAAGGTCGGAATGTCGTTCTCTTCGGCGACCTCTACCACGTCAAACGTATGCCCGATCAGATGATGAATATGAATTATATCTATCTCAAATCTATTAATTATTTCTTCCAGCATCGACCTGTAGTCCTGAGAATGAAACGGCGAAATGTCGCCTTTAGTTAAATTCCACTTAAAATCACAGCTAAAATTATGTTTCTTATATATTTCTTCTTCATCGTCGAGTTCTTCAACTTCAAATCCATCACCGGCCGGCTTTAAAATGTAGACATTATAGATAGAGCCCAACGTAGCTCTCAGGTCATGGACGTGCTTTTCAGTGCCGCCCCCCCAGTGGTGCAATATATTTAATATGTTAAGCTTCTTGCATCCCTCAGCATCCAGATTATCACCCCATAATTTTAAACATACACCTTCCATCGCTGTCACAAGTATCTCATCTCCGCTTTCGGTTATTTCTTATTTCGCCTTTATCTTCTGACATTCATCTCAATCTGCATAGCTTCTTTAAGTCATAGTTGTTCATCGGCGAATAGCAGATAAAGCAAATGCAGGCCCGTTTGGATGTTGGGGGTGATCAAAGCCAACTTTAACATCGTCGAATCCGAAGTGCTCGAGAGAAGCTAGGATATCACCTCGGCTCATCCAGTTGCTAAAGACGTCGCTGCCATCGCAGAAGCCCATAGAATCTAGAGCCATATCATAATAATATCTGTGCAGCTCGTGCTGAAAGCCATCGAATTCAAACGTGGTCGTTTCTCCGAATTTATTCCTTGGAATATATGAATTGTTAGATATTATATCATAATCATAGTAATGCGTCCAGATGAAGATATTATCAGTGACCTTGGATAAAAGAGCGATCAGCTCAACGGGATTCTTCATGTGGTATGGCACCCCAGAGGCTATAGCCACGTCAAACCTTTGGTCGTTGTTTCTCAAGTACTCGACAAAATCGCCACACAAGAAGTGCGCTCGTTTCATCCCTAAGATCTCCTTCGCGATCAGACACTTGAGAAACGCGCGGGTGTTCGCCTCTATCGAAAGAATGGAAGCCGCTCCAAGCTGCTCGAGCATGTAAGTATGCCCTCCTTCCAGTGGGCCTAGTTCCAACACATTTTTTCCTTCAACTCCACCAAGCTGTTCTGCAGCCCATGATATGCGCGGATCTCCAAAGAGAAGGCTGGACCCCGCCTTCAGGTCTTCAAAAGGCTCGGGAAATTTTGAAGCCCATTCTCCCTCAAAGATATCGACGGCGTTTTGGGGGTTTGGAGCGAACTTAACGTAATGATCAAGGACTATGGTTCGGACCTTCGCCGGGCTTTGCTCGGTCGCATGTCCTTCTTTTTCGCTGGAATTGGATTCATTTGAAGAAACGCACTCTTCACCAACGATTGAGAAATCTGTAATACAACCTATTTTTGCTTTAATTGAACTAAGTAATTTCATCATAAATCATCTTTGATGTGCATTATGATACATATGCCATATGTTCTTTTATCCGGTTCGGTCCATGACCCTCATATACTCGTCAACAACCTCATCTGCCTCGCCCAAAGCTATTATCCTCCCTTCATCAAGGAGGATACATCTCTCGCATAAATCCCTTACCGTTCCCAGGGCGTGAGATACAAAGACTATGGTCTTCCCCGCCCGCCTTATCTCCTCGATCTTCTCGCCACACTTCTTTTGGAAGGCCTCGTCCCCCACCGAAAGGACCTCGTCCACCAGGAGGATGTCGGGGTCGGTCTGGATCGCCGTCGAGAAGGCGAGCTTGACGTACATACCGCTGGAGAAGTTCTTCAACTTCATATTCTCAAAGCGCTTCAGCTCGGAAAATTCCAGGATCTCCTCGCGCTTTCCCTCGATCTGTTTTCTTGTGAGCCCCATCACGGCGCCGTAGAGGCGTATGTTCTCAAGAGCTGTGAGATCCGGCTGAAAACCCACCCCCAGCTCCAGGAAGGGCGCGATCTTCCCATCGATCTTGACATGTCCCGAGTCGGGATAAAGGACTCCCGCCAGGATCTTCAGAAGGGTGCTCTTCCCGCAGCCATTGGGGCCGATCACCCCGAAGGTCTCGCCTTTGTTCACAGAGAAGCTCACGTCGTTGAGAGCCAAAAACTCCTCGTAAGAGTAGCTCCCGCCCTTCGCAAGCCCAATCAGGTGGTCGAAGAAGGTCACCTTCTTCTCATGGGGAATCCGAAACCTCTTCGAGACGTTCTCGACTACGATGGCCCTTTCCCTCACCTTCTCTCCCTCCCTCTCTCCCCCCCTCTCGCGATCGAGGCCTTTGGTCCGGTTTGCCAGAGCCATAGCCTTTATGGATCCCATCTAGATCTCCTCCGCAAACCTTCTCTCAAGACGCCCGAAAAGGGAGCTTCCGGCCAGGAACATCAGGCCGGCTGCAGCGACGATTAATCCGATATCTATAACGGATGGAGTCTTGGCGTATAGCAGAACTTCTCTATACATCTCGATTACGACCGTCACGGGGTTGATCATATAGTAGCCGAGGTACTTTTCGGGGACTATAGATATCGGATATACTATGGGAGATAAGAAGAACCCCGCCTGGAGGAGGACGTCCCAGATCTGGTTGAGATCCCGATAATAGACGTATAAAGACGCCAGGATCAGGCTCAGCCCGTAGACCAGGACCAGAAAGATCGCATGTATCAGAGGAAAG
>Ga0334882_1004223_pt1 | contig 12378 bp, 17 predicted proteins | sample GraSluR1_MG_5_FD_207226 | JGI IMG/M metagenome (GOLD analysis project Ga0334882, IMG submission 207226) | Sludge microbial communities from methane-producing bioreactor in Wageningen University, Netherlands - Granular Sludge_15_04-R1 | ecosystem: Engineered > Bioreactor > Anaerobic >... | reverse complement strand
AACGTCAATTAATCCTCTCCCCTTTACTCTCATAGAAAGCCTTTTTTATGTATATTCTCGGCATTGATACCAGCTGCGACGATACCAGCGCTGCCATCACTCATCAACACACCATTATTAGCAATGTAGTCTCCTCCCAAATTAGCCTTCATCAACCTTATGGCGGCGTCTTTCCCACCGTCGCCAAACTCGCTCACCAGCAAAACATCGCTCCGATTGTTACCATTGCTCTCAAAAAAGCCAAAATCACCCCCTCGCAATTAAGCGCCGTCGCTGTTACTTATGGTCCAGGACTCGCTCCGGCTCTAGAAATAGGCATCCAATACGCTCAAGAATTTTCGCACCAACACCAACTCCCCCTGATTGGTATTAATCATCTCGAAGGTCATTTACTTTCACCTTTACTTACTCGTCAATCTCGCTCATCTTCCCACGCTCTTACCGCTAAACCCACTTTTCCTTTCCTCGGCATTATCATCTCTGGCGGACATTCACTTTTCGTTCAAGTTGACAATTATGGTCAATATCAAATTCTTGGCGAAACTCTTGATGATGCCGCTGGCGAATGCCTAGATAAAATTGGTCGTCTCCTTAATCTCGGTTATCCTGCTGCTCCTGTTCTTGAGCAATTTGCCAAAAAAGGCGATCCACATCGTTTTCGCTATCCTTTGCCACTCACCACTCATCGCAATTTTAATTTGAGTTTTAGCGGCCTAAAAACTCACGCGCACCATCTCATCCAGCAATTACAAAAAGATAATTTATTAGACCAGCAAACTTTTTACGATTTATGCGCTAGCACTCAAACTGGCGTTTTTAAACACTTAAATTATAAATTAAATAAACTTCTTACTCAATTACCGCATTTTTCCTGCATTTTAGTTGGTGGCGGCGTCGCCGCTAATATGACCTTAAGAAAAAACTTCCGCCAATTAGCTAAAACACATCATTTGTCTATTTATTTTCCCTACTCACGCAAATTATGCGGTGATAATGCGGCTATGATTGCTTATGCTGGTTCTTTTCATTTTTTATATCAGCACTTTTCTCCCAATCTTGATCGTCAACCAAATTTAAAATTAGAGTCGTGGCGATAACCTAACATTTTTATATAAATGGCTTAAAAAGCACAATCAATTGCCAGCCTAAAGATAACATCACATGAGTTCTCGATCTCTTTAACGAATGACAAGCTAAAGCCAATTAACTTGATTAATCTTGATAAAAACAATCATATAAATCATAGTTCAAAAAAAAGCTTAATCTTTTAGGTATCTTATGCTATGTCCATAGCGTTTATAATAGTAATTGCTAGAATAAACAACACTCGAATTAAAAAACATACGATAAGCATTAATCGTGCTATAAGGCTTGCTACTCCACCAATAGTCAATGCTGCCCTGACTACTCAAGTCTCCTGTCAAATTACAAAAGCCAGAAAACGGCCCTTTCCAATTACTAGGTGTCTGCCAAAAACCAATCGCTGGTGAACCAGCAGCGACATGAAGGACATCGAAGTCTCCGCCTACATTACCAGTCGGCAAGCGCCAGCCTTCAGGACATAAACCTTGCACATTGGTGGTAGGACCAGTGTAGGTAGTATTGTAATAGGCAGTTGAATGTTGCATGGCCGCTTGCCAGTTGTAGTAATAACCACAGGTAGTAGAACCAGCCGTACAAGGAGCGGAACCACCAACCCGGGGATCACGACAGTCACCATAGGTGTCAATGCCAAATTGATTGGAGGGCGTGGCAGAACCGTTGCCATCAAAGATAGATTTGTCAGCACAAGCATTAGTATCACCCCCATACATTAAATTATCCACCATCCAACATTTACCATCAGCGAATTTTCTGATTTCATATTGTTTATTATCTCTAATGTCAGTTAGAATTGGTCCTTGAGTGAAGTTAGTCCCAGAGTAGCTAATGAGGCACAATCGTCCCAACCTTGCATGGTAGCATTACTTAAGGCATTCCATTTAACTAAATCGACAAATTTACCAGTTTTAGTAACTTTAATTACCTCCCGACCATTAATGGTGGTGGTAGCCCCAACGGGCATGGAAAAGGGAGAAAAGCGACGAGCATGAATTGAAGCTGAAGAAAGAAATAAACAAAAGAATAAACTAAAAATTAAACAAGCGGTTGAGCGGTTGAGCGGTTGAGAGGTTGAAACATATTCTTCATATGAATACATTATAACAAAGCAATTATTGAATGTCAATTACAATCTCTCAATCTCTTTCTTAAAATCTTCCACCGAATTAAAATCTCGATATACACAAGCAAAAAGCAAATATGACAAGCTATCCAAACTTCGTAATTTTTCTATCACCATATTCCCTATTTCCATACTTGGAATTTCTAATTTACCACTCACTCTAATCTCTTTTTCTACCTCATCCAATAAATTTTCAATTTTTTCTCTAGAAATTGGTCGCTTCCAAGTTGCCTTCACCACCCCTCTTCTCATTTTTTCCCGATCAAAATTTTCTTTCCGACCATTTTTTTTGATTACTTTAATTGCCATATCATCCACTCGTTCATAAGTAGTGAATCTCCGCCCACAACTTTCACATTGCCTTCTTCTTCGCACCGCTTCATTATCTGGTGTTTCTCTCGAATCTAGCACCACTCCTTGCAAACAATGACAAAATGGACACTTCATTTTTTTAATACTCCTTCTACCGCAATTAATTCTCCCTTCATTACATCCAGCCTTGCTTTCTGACTATCACTCATAAAAATCCGCAAATCATTATAATCATTTTTAAATTCTTTTTGAATTTCCCGCCATTTTTTTATCTGAGCTTGATTTTCAACAATTTTACTAATACTTGTATTGGCATTTAATAAATACTGATGTGCTTTACCTAAAGTCACAAAAGCCAACTCACCTTTTTCTTGATAAAAAAGCGCTTTCGCTGCCTGCATTCTTTTTTTAGCATAATTCATTTCCAATTCCGCCGTTTCTTCTTTATCCGCCATTTTCAATTCCAAACGATCTATTGCCACCACTAAAGGATATAATAAATGATCTGGTAAAATTTTTTGATCGAAGTATACCACTTTATTTTTCGCACTGATTTCACTTCTTCCAATCGACATGGTTGCTAATAATGAAATTAAAAACACCAATACTCCCAAAAAAATCGTAATAATTGCAAACCACCAAAATGTTTTTCGATTTTCTAACATATTTTATTTATTATAGCACATCAAAACCAATCTCAACCATGATATAATATCATCAATTGTTGCCCCGATGGCGGAATTGGTAGACGCGCTAGACTCAAAATCTGGTGGGCTTTACGCTCATGAGGGTTCGATTCCCTCTTGGGGCACCAGCAAAACACCTACACAGGTGTTTTTTTATGACAGACGAGACTCTGAATAATTACTCCATAAGTTAAAATTAACTCCGCTTGCTCCCTCGATTCAACTTCAAATTCCATTTGACGCAATCTTTGCAAAATTTTAGCCAAATAATCTGGCTGTTCATATTTTTCTAAAGCAAGCAACCATTTTCGGCTTTCAACCCAAAATCTCTCCGCCGCTTTCACTGATCCGCTAGCTATGAAATTTGCTATTCTAAATAAATCTTGGGACAACGAACCTAAAAGTATTTGCTCTTCGCTCATAATATTTCCTTAAAAAAATATTCTGTCAACTCTTTATACTTTTTTCGAATTTCTGCATCCAAAATTTCATTCTTAGAATTATTGTCTCTTGGTCTGATATTAATAAATGAGTTGTAATCGATTTCTTTCGTTTCTAAATTCAAACCTCCACCCCAAATACTAGCTTGTTTCGAACCACTTTCCAACAATATTTTCTCACCTTCATAATGAAGACGCATCCCGGCCACACAAATCTTTTTTTCAATATCTATTACCGTCTTAATATAAACTTCAAATTCCTCTTTTAATTTTTCAATTTCACTGACAATAAATGGCTCTTTTTTCAATATAATCATCCAACAATTATATCACAACCACATTCCCCCAAAAAAGCCCTACTATTTCAGTAGGGCTAACTCAATAAAACAACTATCTTCTCCTCTCTTCCATCGTCTGTCTTTGTATTTTTTGCCAACATTGCTTACAAAAATGTGGCGGCTGACGATTCAAGGGATTTATTTTCATCAAAAATCCACATTCTTTACAATAAACTATTCTATACTTCCTCCTTTTCCCCATATTCGCTTCATCTTGAACTTTTGGCCAACACTCCGCGCAATAAAGCGCCGTCTGCTTTTTTACTCCCTTTGCCGTAACTAATGCCTTACCACAACTCAAGCACCTTGTTTCCCAGCGTTTATAATTATAACCATTACCACCGCAATATTTACAATGCTTTATTACCAAAGACTTCTTTCCAGCTACTCTTTCTTTTAAAACATATCCCTTTCCTCCACACACTTTGCACAACACATACTGCGTCAATTTCACCACCTCCATTTAGTTGTTTTAAAGAACGTAATGACCCTTTAAGTCATTTTATGTGATATTGTATCACACTCTCCTGTCGGAGTGACAGGACTCGAACCTGCGACCTCTGCGTTCCGAACACAGCGCGCTACCATCTGCGCTACACTCCGTTTTAATTCATTGTATGTGTCACATCCAAATCCGCAAATCTCATCTTATTTCCAATGAAAGCTACTGCTACTTCACCCACTGCTCCATTACGATGTTTGGCAATTTTTACATCCACAATATCCCGCACCTCCTCATTTTTACGATACAAAAACACCACTACATCAGCATCTTGTTCAATACTACCAGATTCACGCAAATCAGACAATTGCGGTACCTTCTCTCCACCTCTATTTTCTACTTGCCGCGATAATTGCGACAATGCCAAAACCGGTATTCTCAACTCTCTGGCAATATTTTTCAAACCCTGAGAAATCTCCGCCACCTCCTGCACCCGATTATCTTTGGTTCTACCATGCGCTAATTGTAAATAATCTACCACCAAAAAGTCAATTTGTTGCTGCATCATTAACCTTCTCGCTTGCGTTCTCATGTCAAAAATAGACAAACCAGGAGTATCATCGATAAATATATCAGCTTCCGCCAAAATCCCCATCGCTTCAGAAAGTTTTGGAATGTCAAAATTAGCATCTAATCTCCCTGTTTTCATTTTAAAAGCATCAACGTCGGCCTGATTTATCAGCAACCGATCCACTAATTCCTCTTTACTCATTTCCAAAGAAAAAAACGCCACTTTCTTCTTCTGTTTCACTGCCAAATGATGAGCAATATTAAGTGCAAAAGCCGTCTTCCCAGTCGCTGGTCTCGCTGCCAAAATAATCAAGTTGGAAGGATGCATGCCAGATAAAATATTATCCACTCCCATCAAGCCCGTTGGCAAACCTTGAAAAGCTGCGCCCGATTGCCTAATTTTGTCAATCCGCTCGAAACTCTCCGCCAAAGTATCTTTAATATGAATAAAGTTTTTATCTTTTCTTGATTGTGAAACCGCAAAGATTTCTTGTTCAGCCTGATCCATTAAATCTCTAGCTTCTTTACTATCATCGAATCCCATTTGTGCCATCGTTGATCCTAAAGTAATTAATCGCCTTCTCATCGCTAATTCGCCAATTATTTTCGCATGAGTGGTCGCATTGGCTGCCGAAATTACCTCATTTGCCAGTTCAGTTAAATAAGCTGTCCCTCCAGCCATTTTTAATTCTCGATTTTTTTTCAACTGATCACTTAAAGTCACTACATCAATCGGTTTATTCAATTCATATAATTGTCTCATCGCTTTATAAATTAACTGATGTTCATGATTATAAAAACTCTCTTCCGCCACCAAATCATCCACTTTGAAAATCGTCTCCGTTTCTGTCAAAATCGCTCCCAAAAGAGCCTTTTCCGCTTCTAAATCTTGTGGTGGTAATTTATAATCTGCCATTTTTTTACTCAAAGACAACTATCTCTGTTTCTGCTGGTAGTCTATCCTTGCCCACTTCCAATTTTTTCACTGGAGTTGGCGCAATACCATACTCATTATTAAAATTATCTAGTTTAGCTAATTGTCCAAATTTTTCCTGATTATGACTATCAGTGCGATAATGCATCGGAATAAAAATTTTCGGCTCTAAGCTGTTCATGACTCCAATTGCTCCCTTAGCATCAACTGTATAATGACCTCCTACCGGACACATTAATATGTCTATTTCACCAATTCTATTTATTTGCTCTTCATCCAATTGTGAACCCAAATCACCCACATGACAAATACTCACTCCATCCATTAAAATTACCACTACTAAATTTTTTCCTCTTTCTTCGCCTTTTTTATCATCATGAAAAGCCTCAATCACAAAAAATGACACCCCTTTCGCCTCATATTCACCGGGTTTATCAATCACCATCGGCTGTTCACCCAATTTCACTCCTTCTATTCTCTCTACTGAGCTATGATCTTTATGAGCATGAGTCGACACGACGATATCAGCCACTTGCTTACCTAAATTTAAACCCACTTCTTTATCATATGGATCAATAATCACCGTTACTTTTTTATTTTTCAATTTAAAACACGCATGACCTAAATAAGTTATTTCCATATATCTTTCTATCAATTTATTGCTATTTTTTACAATTAAGGTGATTTTACCACAAATATGTGCTAAAATATCCACCATATGAAAAAAACCATGGGCAAAGAAATTACTTTCGCCATTATTAGCGGACTAATTATTGCACTTATTATTACTTTCATTATTTATTTTAAAAATAATCAAGAAGAAGTTAATCAATTCCGTCCTTCTCCTACTCCCATTCCTATTACCAGCTTACCAGATAAAGCGGATGATCCTCTCACTATCACTTTTCCAGAAAATGAAGTAGTTTTTGAAGATCGATCCCTCACTCTCACTGGTCATACTTTTCCCCTCACTCCTATAATTATTTTTCTTAATCAAAAAGATTTTTTTACTCAAAGCGACGAACAGGGTAATTTTTCTTTCGATCTTAATTTGGAATCAGGCAGCAATCATCTCATCGTCACCACCATCGATAATCAAGGCGTTAATTACTCAGACGAAAGAATTGTCATTCATACCAATAAATCACTTGAGGAAAAATTAATCTCTGAAGAGGAAATTACCACCGAAGATTTAGAATAATTATTTTAATAATTTGACATCTAGCCAAATTATGATAGAATAAGCCCATAATATGAAAAAGATTTTTACTTCAATCATTATCTTATCTTTAATCATCTTTAATCACGCTCAAGCTCAAACCGAAGAAGCCACTAGCAGTGAAATCACCATCGAAAAAAAGGTTAAAAAAGAAGAAAACACAGCTCAAATTCTTCAAAATTTAGAACGTCTGGCTCAAGATTCGCCTCAAAAAGAACAGATTAAAGAACAATATCAAGACGCGACTCTTAGGCCGCGTGGTTTTATCGCCCAAATCGTCCAATTGCGTGATGACACTTTTAAAATCCTCACCCTCGATCAAAAAGAACTTTTTATTACCCCAGATAAAAGCACCACCATCGTCAAAAAAGGGCAAAGCACCACCGGCGAAAATTACACTCTCACTGACTGGTTCGCTATTGATGACTGGCTCGTGCTTATTGGTGTCCAAAATGGCGATATTTTTCAACCTCGCCGAATTTTAATTTCCAGCGAATCATTAGCACCAGTCGAAACTTTTGTTTATCGCGGCACTATTAAAGATTTAAGAAAAGACAAAGTCGATCTCACTTTTCTCGGACAAGAAGAAGTCCAATCTTTTAAAATCGACAAAAGCATCAATTTAGTTGACACTCACAATGAAACCGTCGCCATAGCGGATTTGACCCCAGATACTCCTATTATTGCTATCGGCACCAAAAAATCAGACTCACTCCAATTGCAAACCTTACGCCTACTCTAATTTCATGATATAATAAATCACTCTTATTGCTCAGGGCCTATCGTATAGTGGTAGTACGTGGCATTCGCATTGCCAAGACGCGAGTTCGATTCTCGCTAGGTCCACCACTTTCATCCATATTTTATTCATTAATATTTTAGATTGAAATTATGTCAAAAAAAACATTCAATGCCATCTTAACTCAGTATCTAACGCAATCATTATCGACAACACTAAAACATAGTTTTTTATATGCAATTGCTTCATTTATTCTCTTGTATCCTTTATTCTTGCTTTCTATTGAAATATTAGTAATATATGGTTCAATAATATGGTTTGTTTTAGCTTATCTGTCTTATTTTTTATATTGCTATCGTTTTCGAGTTAGAATACCTGTTTATATGCCGGCCTTAATTTGTATTGGCATTACCATACTAGCATCCAACAGTGGTACTTTTGAAGGCTTTGGTATCCTAGCACTCATACCTTACATTCTTCCACTTTTGCTTTTTATTTTACCAATCAGTATCATAATTGATTTGATACTTAGTTTTTGGGCGATGAAAAATGTACTAGGAGTAATTACTAGTATACTTGTTGTAATTTTAAATACCACCGTATGGCTTGCCTTCCCTTTTTTCAGCGGCGACTCATTCATTCCACTAACAACCACCATGATTATTTTACTACCCCTGCTTATTTTACTTCCTTGGCGCTTTTATCTCCAACGCCATTCTGAAAACAAAAAATAATCTTAATTATTACTTAACTCAAAAAACTAACTAAAAAAAATATTAAAGTTTCTAAGCTCCTTACTCCATTACTATTGTGTCAGCTTAACTAACAAACCTCGGCTTAAACCCCACTTCTTTCAAATTAAACCATCTACCCCTTCACTTCTTCCGCTCTCTCAAGCTGCAATACAATTATTCAAACGAATTCTGACAAAGTCCACACCACTTGCTTCTCATGTTACAATTATCTTTAATTCTAAAAAAGGCAGGTGGGTAAAATGTCTAAAGAAACTTTTTTAATTTTTTTGAGCCTAGTAGTAGTTGCTATTCTTTTTCCTTTTACCATCAACTTCTTTAATCCTAAAAAGCAGGATTCATCAGAATTTGATACTTTTCGCCGTTATTAGAATCAACCCCCGCCGCAAGCGGGGGTTACTTATTTTCATATACTTGACAAAAATCTTTTATCAGTTACAATTACCATACTTTAAACTACAAAGGAGGCATCTTTAATGTGCGTTTGGTCATTTATTCTAGGCAGTCTCGCTGGTAGTCTCATTAGCAGCACTTTGATTATGCACTTAGGCTGGTTCACACCCAGAAAACAAGATTAGTAGTTTAATTCTTCCCCGCTCACGCGGGGTTTTTCTTCCTCTAATACTTGACAAATAACCTATAATAAGATATAGTGATGCTCCCCGCACACCGTACTACGGCTAGCAACTACTCGTTGCTTGCCGGTACTACATGCGGGGCTTCATGCTCCGCTACAGCTCTACGAGCTGTCCCTCGTCTTGCTCCCACTGATGCCTTACATAATTTTTTATCATAGTTTCGTTCAAACCCACACTTGATATAAAAAATCCTACTGACCACATAGCTTCTCTTCCACCTCGTTTTAAGAAATCAAATTTCTTTCTCATTATTCTTGATGTGTCGGCTTTAAGATTTTTAACAAAGTCTGAAATTGCATATTTTGGTGGAATAGTTATTAATATATGAACATGATCATCCATTACTTCTATCTTTTCGACTATCACGTCTTCATACCTATCGCTAATGACTCCAAGCATTACTTGTTTACAATAAACAGCCAACACCTGATTTTAATAGTTTGTATCTATATTTAGGGATAAAAACGAGGTGATATAAAAGTTTATAACAACAGTGGGCTTGAACTCTGGTTTTCATTAATAGTTTTATTATACTCTAAAATCACGCAAGAACTTGGGCCCACTTCATCCACAGACTATCGTCTGTGGTTTTAAGTAAGGAACGAATAAGACTATTAACTAAAAGGGGGTGAATAACTTGATTGATTGGTTTTTCATCGCTGGCTCCGCCCTTGGCGGCGCCATCGCTCCATGGCTAGCCATGAAGTTTGGATGGCTTTAGTTATCCACCCCGCTCACGCGGGGGTTTTTTCTTTTTTATGATACAATTAACTCATTATGTCAGAAAAGTTATCTTTTTCTTCCTCCATGGAAAACTTCTCCCTCTCCTCTGCTCTTTCGGAATTCAAACAAAACCAATTTCCTCATCCAGAAAAAAAAGCCAATCTTTCCCAACTCAAAGAAAAACAAATTCAACAAAAATATTATCTCGACCACTTAGTCTCCACCATTATCGACTTATTTGACCAAGAAACCACTCCCAACGCCCAAACTTTCATCAATTTAATCGATCAAGTCTCTGGCGACGCTTTTATCGCCGGCGTCGGTTTTGATCGAAAACAAAAAGAAAAAATCAACCACGCTCTCCAGAACTATCTTACTTATCAACGTCGCATTGCGCAACTTTTAAATTCCCAACCTACGAGTGGTGAAATTATTTTCCAACTTATCGGTCACCGTTTCCCTCCTGATTTACATCAACAACTAAAACAACTCCCTCTTCTTGCCTATCAAAAGCACGGCTTGCTGCATCTGGAAGCGACCAATAATGATGACTTCTACTTTATCATCAACCAACTCCATCCCCAAGAAAAAGCTACTCATCAAAAAACCAGCGGTCTTTTTATTAAAGCTGCCAGTCAACTCAGCACTTTAGATTTCGCCCTTTATAAAAACACCAATCTTTTCAAAACCAATCCTTACACCCGACACGAAAGCCAACATTTTTTTCAGCATTTACTCGATCATCCTCCCACTCCACCCACCACTCATGATGAACTCAAGCATTATTTAGCCGCCGGTTATCAAGGCGTTAAAGATGAGATTTTAGCCTATGCCAAACAAGGGGATATCGACTTTTCTCGACAATTTATCCAATCGCCCACCCAAGATTACGATTATCTTAAAAACTACTCTCGATCACACTCTCAACTCACCCCCAAAGAAACCATTCTCATCAAACAATACTATCATCAGCTAACGCGCAGTCAATTAGCTTTTCAAGCCTTTGCTCATCAAGATTCACTTTCGCTCAATCAAATTATCGCCTTTTTTTCTACTCTTCCTCTGCCCCAATGGGTTAAAGCCACTAAAAATTACGCTCAAGCAAAAAATCACCACCTTTTCTATAATTTTGCCCAAGAAATCAAACAAAACAACCTCAACCTCTCCACCAAAAGCTCCTATTTTCAACTTCTTCAATGGTGCGATTATGGCAATCAAACTAATTTTCATCACTATTTACAATTTGCCCAAGAAGCCAGTCAATTTTCAGACGAAGACTCATTTTTACTTACTCATAAATTTTTGTCGCGCTATCAGATACTCGCTCATCGTTTTCAACCCAACCTCTTATCTCAACCAATCACTCAAGCTCAAATTACCCAGCTGCAACAACATCTCAATCAAAATAATTATCCCAGCCTGCAACTCCTTTCCCATCTTGTCAATTCTAATTTACCCTAGTGATTCTTTTTATCATGATGTATAATAGCTTTCTATGACAACAAAAATCAAAGTCGGTCTTTTCTTCGGTGGGCAATCAGCCGAACACGAGGTCTCACTCCAATCTGCCCGTAATATTTATGCCGCCCTCAATCAAGAAAAATATCAACCTTTTCTTTTTGCTATTAGCAAAACTGGTCAATGGTATCTTGCTCCTGCTACTAATTTTCTCCTCCATCCTCACGACCCAAAAAACATCTCCCTCAATCTAGAGGCATGCCAACCCATCGCTTTCATTCCCCAAAGTCAAGGTCAATTTATCAATCTTCACACTCATGAAATTCAAACTGTCGATCTTGCCTTTCCCATTCTTCATGGTCCTTTTGGTGAAGATGGCAGCATTCAAGGCTTATTTAAAATCATCAATTTGCCCTTTGTCGGTGCCGATATTTTAGGCTCAGCTATTGGCATGGATAAAGATATTATGAAGAGGTTGCTCCAAGCCGCCAATTTGCCCGTCGCCAAATTCCTTACTTTCACTCAAAACAATACTTTGTCATACGAGCAAGTTGTCACTGAGTTAAACAATCCATTTTTTATCAAACCTGCCAATCTTGGCTCATCTATCGGCATTAGTAAAGTCAACAGTCAATCACAATATGACCAAGCTTTAACCGAAGCTTTTACCCACGACAATAAAATTATCCTAGAAACTTACATTGCGGGCAGAGAAATTGAATGCTCAGTTCTAGGCAATCAACCTCCCAAAGCCTCACTTCCAGGAGAAATTATTCCGCATCATGAATTCTATTCATATGAAGCTAAATATTTAGATGAGCAAGGTGCCACTCTGAAAATTCCTGCCAATCTTAATCCAAATCTTACCCAAAAAATCCAAACTCTCGCTCTTAAAACTTTTGA
>Ga0334882_1004221_pt1 | contig 12398 bp, 13 predicted proteins | sample GraSluR1_MG_5_FD_207226 | JGI IMG/M metagenome (GOLD analysis project Ga0334882, IMG submission 207226) | Sludge microbial communities from methane-producing bioreactor in Wageningen University, Netherlands - Granular Sludge_15_04-R1 | ecosystem: Engineered > Bioreactor > Anaerobic >... | reverse complement strand
CGGGTAGAAAGTCCTAAAGATATTGCTGCCTCTTTTACTGTTAGCTTCTCTTCTATCAGCCCAGAGATCGTCACATACCTACTAAGTTGTTTTTGAGACATCTGATAATATACCTCTTTATTCATAGTGACATTTTATCAAGATAATTAATAAGGTGACATTATCACAAATTAATCACATGGAAAGTTCATTTTCTTGACAATGATATAAAATTGATATATCATTTTTATAAAGCATTTAATTTTTAGCTAAAAAAGGGAGTTTTGTAATAATGAGTATATTGTTAAGTGATAAAGCTTATGAGTTGATAAAAGAAAAAATTAAAAATTATGAAGGTAATAATATAAGTGTAAGGAAAATAGCTAAAGAAATAAATATTGGTTACAGTCCAGCACGGGAAGCATGTAATCGTCTTACACAAGAAGGCCTGATGGAGATTATACCAGGTATGGGTTATTATATTCCAAAAGTTAAAGAGAAAATTTTAGATGAAATATTTGAATTTCGAAAGGTTGTTGAAATATATGTATTCAATAATACTTTTGATTTGATAAATCAGAGACATATTGACATGCTCTCTAAATATATTGAAAACCAGGTAAATTTTCTGAAAAAGAAAGATATAAAAAGTTTTCACCAATATGATAAAAAGTTCCACCTATTTTTTTTCAAGCTTCACAATAATTCTGTATTTACAAATCAGATGAGTAATATTATGGATCGAAGTTATTTTTGTTCATATAAAACTGTAGATAGCATGGAAAAAAATAAAAACATTGATGCAGTAGAAGAACACAAAGATATAGTTAAATGCATTGCTGCTCTCGATAAAGAAAGTGCAATAAAAAAATTTAGAGAACATATTCAGAATAATGAAAAAAGATTTAAAGAGGGATTTTTTTATAAATTGGAAAAAAGTCTTCTTTTGTAATAATTGACTTATTTTTTATATCGAAAGAATTTCAATCCCAAAGTAATTTGTTAATTAAGTTGAAGCCACTGAAAGAATTACAAATTATTTATATAGCGAAGAAAAGAAAGGATTAATAAATGATACACGTTGTTACAAATCCAAGAAGGGTATCAAAGGAATTAATTGAAAAATTTCAAAATCTTTCTTCTGCGACCATTCATGAAGCTTCTGGAAGAAAAGGGTTTATCGACTCAAAAATCAAACCATTGAAAAAAGGACTAAAATTATGTGGAACTGCCTTTACCGTTCAAACTGCTTCAGGTGACAACCTTATGCTACATAAAGCCTTAGAGATTTCGAAAAAAGGTGATGTTATTGTAGCTACTGTTGGTACTGCTTATGATTATGGTTATTGGGGGGATTTGATGGCTACCCAGGCTCTGGCTAAAGGATTAGAAGGATTGGCAATTGACGGATGTGTTAGGGATTCAGAAGATATGATAAACCAGGGATTTAAAGTTTTTTGTAGAGGAACCTGTATCAGGGGTACAGTCAAGAAAACACTGGGTTTAATCAATTACCCTATTAATTTTGGTTGGGCTACGGTTAATCCAGGAGATCTTATTTTTGGAGACGATGATGGTATGGTAGTTATTAGGTATGAAGATTGTGAAGATGTATTAAAAAAATCTTTAGAGAGGGTGGAAAAAGAAAAGATTAAAGCACAAGCTCTCAAAGAGGGCATAACAAGTGTTAAATATAATAAATTGGATGAGGTATTCAAGTCCCTAGATCTAAAAGAGGAATAAGTTAATGGTAAATCCAGAACAATTAAGAAATATTGCTAAAGAAATATTGAAGGCATATGGAGAAAATGAAACCAATGCATTATTGACTGCTGATTGTTTGGTAAAAGCAGATATGAGAGGAATTTCTACCCATGGGATCTATTTATTGATTCCAATTTTTGATCGGATTAAGGCTGGAATGTTGGACATTCCCACCAAAATAACCTTAGTGAAAGAAATTGATGCTACTACGGTTCTTGATGGAGGAAATGGTTTAGGCCAATTAGCAGCAAGAAAAGCAATGGATATCAGTATCGAAAAAGCTAAAAAATTTGGTATTGCCGTAACATCTGTAAGAAATACTAACAATATTAGTTTTTTAGGTTATTATACCGGTTTAGCTTCTCAAAAAGGAATGATTGGTTTAGCAACTAGCAATGCAGCTGCTTCAATGGCACCCTGGGGAAGTACTGAAGCATTTATCGGTACAAGCCCTTTTTCAATTTCTATTCCTGCCAAAAACCAAAAACCAATTATATTAGATATGTCATCTAGTGTTGTTGCCCGTGGAAAGATTAGGCAAGCCTCAAGAAATAAAAAAACAATCCCACTAGGGTGGTCAATTGATTCAGAAGGTAATCCCACAAATAATCCAGAAGAAGCGTTAAAAGGTACCTTACTTCCTATAGCAGGTCCCAAAGGTTCGGGAATGGCGATTGTTATTGATATCTTAGCTGGCATGTTATCTGGTTCAAAATATGGACCGGAAGTAAAGACATTTCATAAATTAGAGGGGGCAACCGGAGTAGGTGTATTTTGTATGGCTATTGATATTAACCGCTTTATAGATTTGGAGGATTTTTATTCTAAAATTGATAATTATATACAGGAGATAAAGAATTTAAAGAAAGCCAAGAACGTATCAGAAATTTACTTGCCCGGGGAGATTGAATTGCAAAAAGAAGAAAAAGCCAGTAAACAAGGGATTGAGCTTGATCCTCTTACAGTAGAAAATCTCAATGATATCCTATCCAAATTAAGTATTGATTTAAATTTAAGATTATAAATAAAAACAACAAAAGGAGAGTTATTTATGCAGTTAAAAAACAGTGTTGCGGTTGTTACTGGTGCAGGCAAAGGCTTAGGTAAAGCAATTGCCGAAGAGCTTTTCAAAGAAGGTGCTTTATTAGCTTTATTTGATATTCAATATGATTTAATAGATGATCTTGCTAAAAAATTAGATTCCTCAGGAAATAATATTATCGCCATTAAAGCCGATGTTACTAATGAAAAAGAGATAAAAAATGCAATGGAACAAGTATTCAACCGATTTAGGAAGATTGATATTCTGATCAATAATGCTGGGGTTTCCGCACACAAACCAACCAAGGAAATGTCGGTAGAAGATTTTAACAAGGTAATCAATGTAAATCTTAATGGTACATTCATCTGCAGCAAAAGTGTCATAACTTATATGGAAAAACAAAAAAAAGGCAAGATCGTTAACATTGCCTCTTTAGGTGGCAGAACTGGTCGACCGGGGGTAGGAGTTAATTATGCAGCTTCCAAGGCAGGTGTTATTGGTTTAACTCAAACTTTAGCCCGAGAACTTGGTCCAAGCGGGATTTGTGTTAACTCCATAAGTCCAGGTCCGATATTAACCGAACAGACTAAACAATATTCAAAAGAAGCTTTTGCCAGTTGGAATGTTGGTCGTGCGATTCAGAAGGATGGATTACCAGAAGATGTAGCTCAGGCAGTTGTCTTTTTGTCTTCAGGTAAGTCAGATTGGATTACTGGAATTTCGCTCGATGTCAACGGTGGAATTTTGATAAGATAAATTGAAATAAAAGAGGAGGAAAATATGTTAAAGGCAAAACTAGCTCATATAAACATAAAAGATGTTGATGAAATAAGGAAAGATGAGAATAGGACTTCTTGGGAAATAATTTCAGGGAGAACAGTAGGTTCAAGAAACATTTCTGTTGGTTTAAATGAAACCTATCCTGGTCGTATGGTTCCTGAACATAAACATGATAATGAAGAAGAGGTTATGTACTTTATTTCCGGACAGGGCAGATTTGTTACTAAAGATAAAGAATTTGATCTAATTCCGGGCACTGTTGTATATAATCCACCTGGAGATCCGCATAAAATAATAAATACTGGAAAAGAAGTATTAAGGTTTATTTGGATGTATTCCCCCCAGTTACAAAGGCAAAGAAACAAGTAAATAGACATTAATAATAAACAATATTTTATTTATTTTTCATAAAAATATGAAGGAGTAAAAGAATGAGCAAATGGAACTTGCCTCCCAAGGGAGGTCATATGGAAAAGCCTGATAAAATCTATTTTCAGACAATGACCAAGAAGGATGTGGAGGAAAGACTGAAGAAAAACGATATCTTGCTAATCCCTTTGGGCTCCACCGAGAATCACGGTGATGCCCAGCCTTATGGCGAAGATGTCTTTATTGTAACCCGTATGTGTGAGCTAATTGCTCAGAAGACTGGATGTACAGTTAGTGAGCCTGTGTGGTTTGCATCTCATCCATTTTCCCATTTGGGACAAAAAGGGACTGTTCCTATTCCTGATGATGTGAATTCGGCCTACATAAGAGCAATTATTAGCGGTTTTTGGAATACCGGATTTCGAAAACAAATTATTATGAGCAGCCACGGACAGGAATATATTATCCCTTCTGCCATTCAAGAATGGGCGAAAAGATACCAGGTTCCAGCAATTATCACGTTTTTAGATGTTCCCAAGATCATGGGAGAGGGCTTGAAGGATAAAGCCCACGGGGGAGAATTTGAAACTATTTTCCGACACGGCGATGAAGCAGAGAATTCCATTTGTTTGGCATTATTCCCGGAATTTGTACAAATGGAAAATGCAGTGGATACCAAAACCTGGGGATTTTTACCTGAAGGGCATATTGATAAAGGCGGAGATATCTATGGTTGCCCCATTCCCGGACAGAGTCATGTAGGTGGAAGTGGAATTGAATGTGTGATTTATCCCGAAGGAGTATTAGGGAAACCTTCTTTAGCAAAAGGAGAAAAAGCGTATAAGGCAATTGAAACTTATCTTGATTATGTTGTTAAATTACATGATGACATCTTAGAGAAATTTCCTCCAGGAGTTTTGCCAGAAGCAAAATACATGACTCAAAGAGACAAAGAAGAAATTGATAAACTTTTAAAAGGACCTTCAGATGGTGGCAAACATATTTACACTGTTGCCTGGCCATGCTAGTGTAATTTCAGATAAACAAGAAAAAAGAATAGCATTGCCAAAGTAGAAGGAGGTGATAATTAAAAGTATAACTAACAGAAACAGTTAAATTAATAAGTAATTAGAGAAAATTTATGGAGGTAAAAAGAATGTTTAGTAAAAAAATGATGTTATTAATATTAGGTATTTTGTTGACTTTAACTATGTTCTCTAATGCGTCACAGTATCCGAATAAGCCCATTACGATGATTATACCTTATTCTCCTGGAGGAGGGACTGATCTTAATGGTCGCGTACTCGCAACAGAAGCAGAAAAGCATATTGATCAACCTATTGTAGTAAAAAATAGACCAGGTGCAACTGGAACAATTGCATCAACAGAAGCTGCCAAGGCTAAGCCAGATGGATATACTATTTTATTTACACCTACTGATCCTATGTGTACTGTTGTTCATATGGTGGATGTTGAATATAGTATTGAAGATTTTAGAGGTGTAATGGGTGCATCCTTTGATCCGAGTGTTATAGCTGTACATACAGAATCTCCTTATGAAACTATAGAAGACGTTATTGCATTAAAAGATTCTGACAAAGTAGTTAATAGAGGTCACTCAGGAATAGGAGGAATTCACCACATCATGTTTGAGATGTTTTTCCCGGCAGCAGGAATTACTAATTATAGAGATGTTCCATTTGAAGGAGGTATGAATGCAATAACTGCATTACGTGGAGGGCATGTAGACATTGTTGGTGGTACAGCGGGTGCGATGGTACCAAGCATTGAAGCTGGAGAACTAAGATTATTGGCTGTAGCTGCTGCAGAAAGAAGTCCTTTTTATCCTGATGTGCCGACTTTAAAAGAAAAAGGATTTGATGATATAGATGTTGCTGCTAACTTCTTTTTGCTTGCACCAAAAGACACTCCTGATGAAGTAATTGAGGTTTTAGAGGAGATATTTATTAAAGCTGCAAAATCTGAAGCATTTACGAAATTTGCTGAAAACAATAATCAACAAATCTATATACGTGACGCTGAAGCAATTTATGAAAAAGTTAAAAGTGACTACCAAAAGTTTGGTGAAGTAATCAGTAGTTTTGATAAATGATCTCTACTATATAAAATGCGTAGAAAGGTGAAAAACTTTTAGTTTTGTATATTATTTACCGAGAGATAGAAGGATGAAGATTTAAATAATTTCTAAACGTTCTTCTGTTCTTCTCTCTCGGTAAATATAAATAAATAGAATAAGCAACAAATATGAGTTAATATCTAGGAAGGAGTTGATATCTTTGTCTGCTAAATTATTTAATCTAAAAAATATTTTTTCATCTATTGTCACTTTAGCTATTGCTACTGTTGTTTACCTTGCCATTCCTAATCAAATAAAAACTTCTTTATTTACCGGAGAGTTGATATTTGGACCCAGGACATTGCCTTATTTGTTGGTATATACAATTATTATATTAAGCACAGTAGATATATTTTTAGAAGTAAGAAAAAATATAATTAAAAAAGATACAAAGCCAAAATCAGATAGTAATAATATAAAAAAGCATAACTATATCGGCTTATTGATTGTGATTGTAAGCATTTTTCTCTGGATTATATTAGTTCTCTATTTTGGTTATAAACTTGCAACAATATTTTTGGTGGTTACTTCCATGCTTGTAATTGGAAACAATAAATGGTGGCAAATAATTTTTCTATCCTTGATACTAAGTTTCGGTTTTGATTATTTTATAAAGGCAGTGTTACGTGTTTATTTTCCAGAAGGAATCTTTTTTGGATAGAGGAGAATGATTTTTTATTATGTTATATGATAATATTTTAATAGCTTTAAAAAATGTTTTTGCAGTTCATAATTTGATAGCTTTGTTTATAGGTAATATGATAGGAATGTTTTTCGGAGCCATGCCCGGTCTTACCGTTACATTGTCTGTAGCTTTAGCACTTCCCTTTACTTTTAGCTTAGAGCCAGCTACAGGAATACTTTTGTTAACAGGTGCGTATTGTGCAGGAACTTATGCAGGTTCTATAACTGCAATATTAATTAATACTCCCGGGACCCCTTCTGCTGTGGCAACATGCTGGGATGGATATCCTCTTACACGACAGGGAAGATCTTATGAAGCCTTAAGTGTTGCTCTAAATTCTTCGGTTTTGGGTGGAATAATAAGCGCAATAACTTTGATATTTTTCGCACCTGAGATTGCCAAAGTAGCCTTAAGGTTTGGTCCTCCTGAGAAATTTGCCCTCACCTTTTTTGGATTGACGATAATTGCCAGGGTAAGCGGAAGATCTTTGACAAGGGGATTAATTTCAGCATTATTTGGACTTTTAATTGCTACCGTCGGGATGGACCCGATTACGGGAATACCACGCTTTGCATTTGGTCGCTATTTTTTATATGGTGGAATTGGGATGATTGAAGTTTTCATCGGCCTTTTTGCTATAGGAGAGATATTCAGGCAAATCGAAGAGCGAACTAAGGCAATAAAGGTAACGAAGTTAGGAAAAGATAGTATAAAGAGAAAAATATTTTCCTGGATGAATATTGTTCCTTACTATAAAACAATTATTAAATCTAGTATTATTGGCGTTATTATTGGTGCAATACCTGGTACCGGAGGTAGTATTGCTTCTTTTATTGCCTATGATGAGGCTAAACGCGCTTCAAAAGAACCAGAGCTTTATGGTAAGGGAAGTCTTGAGGCAGTTTCTGCTTCAGAGAGTGCTAATAACGGGGTAACTGCAGCAACCTTAATCCCTGCTTTGACGCTTGGGATACCCGGTAATACTGTTGCAGCTGTTTTCTTAGGTGCACTTATGATTCATGGCATGACTCCCGGACCACAGCTTTTTGTAGAACAAGGAGGTCTAATGTATACTCTGATGATTGGGTTTATAGTTGCCAATGTAATCATGTATATACAGGGATTATTTGCCATTAATTGGTTCGATAAAGTTATTAGCGCACCCCCCTCTATATTATTAACTACAATTCTGCTGATGTGTCTGGTTGGTGCTTATACACTATCCAATTCAATTTATTCCTGCTATATAGCGTTAGTATTTGGAGTATTAGGCTATTTAATGCAGAAATATGAATATCCAGTTGCTCCGATGGTTATTGCAATTATATTAGGACCCATGGTAGAAGAAGCTTTAAGACAATCTCTTATTTTATCAGATGGAAGCTATATGATATTTTTAATTAGGCCTATTTCATTTGTTTTTATTTTTCTTGCCATGATGGTTTCTTTCTTACCTTATATTTTTCAATATATTAAGTCAAAAAAAAGATAAGAATGTAATACCATAAGAGAGTTATAGTATAAAATCAAATGGGTAGAATATAGAAAAAAACTACATGAGGTGAGTAAAATGAGATTAAAAGGAAAGATTGCACTGATAACAGGCTCAGCCCAAGGACTGGGAGCAGCTATTGCTAAAAAATTTGCACAAGAAGGAGCTCAATTAATTATTAATGATATAAATAATGAAAAAGCTGAAATATTTTCAAAAGAACTAGAAAATTTAGGTTATACTGCAATACCATTGGCTGCAGATGTGTCTAATGCACAACAAGTGGACACTATGATTGAGAAAACAATTAAAAGATTCGGAAGTATAGATATTTTGGTAAACAATGCTGGTATTTCCTATAAAACAATGGATGGTTTTAAAATACCTCTTCTTGAAATTCCCGAAAACCAGTGGGATAGGGTATTAGCAGTGAACCTTAAAGGGATGTTTTTATGCGCTCAGAAAGCAGCTAAATTTATGATGGAAAAAAAGTATGGACAAATTGTCAATATGGCTTCTACTGCTGCAACCCTTGGGAGTTCTGGTCCTGCCGGTAATCATTATATGGCATCAAAGGCTGGTGTAATATCATTGACAAAAAGCCTTGCCTTTGATTTAGTTGATTATAACATTAGAGTTAATTGTGTTGCACCAGGATTTATAAAAACTGAATTGGCTGGAAAGAGTAATAAAAATATAAATAAAGCTGCTATAGAGAGAATTGCAATGAAGAGATTTGGAACTCCCAAAGAAGTAGCAGAGGCAGTTTTATTTCTAGCTTCAGATTCTTCAAGCTATATTACTGGAGAAACCCTTATTGTAGATGGTGGCTTCATAAGTAATGGAGTAGTCGGATTAAGGAGTATCTAACCTTTGACGTGAAATTTCAATTTTTTTATTTTAAACTTAAAATATTTAATAAACATAAACTTAATAATCTATTGTATGTAGATTGTATGTAGATGTAGAAAAAATAATTTATAGATAAACGACGGATAATAGTATGTCCAAGGTTATTCTAATACCAGGAGCTAGTACAGGTATTGGTGCTTCTACTGCCAGAGTTTTAGCACAAGATAATAATATTATTGTACATTATAATCGATCTAAAGTTGAGGCAGAGAGAGTAGCGAAAGCAGTAAAAGATGAAGGAGGCAATCCACTTTTGATACAGGCAAATTTAACTACAGAACAAGCATGTATTGACTTAGTAGCACAAATAAATGAACAGTTTCAAAAATTGGATGTTCTTGTTAACAATGTGGATGGTATTATTGAGAGACTTGCTGCTAGGGATTTGAAATGGCAAAATATGCTTGCTACTTTTAATTTAAACACATTTCCAACAATTAAATTATCTTCATTGTGTATTCCGTTACTGGAAAAAGCCGAAGGTTCTTGTATTATCAATATTACATCAATTGCAATGCGCCATGGCGCTCCATCAGTAACAATTTATGATGCTTCAAAAGGAGCGATTGATTAATTTACACGTGGATTAGCTAAATAATTAGCACCGAAAATTAGAGTTAATGCTGTAGCACCTGGTGTTATTGAAACACCATTCCATGATAAAACTCCTAAAGAAAAAATAAAAAAATGGAAAGAGGATACTCCTCTAAATAAAATAGGAGATGCAAATCATATTGCTTCCACAGTAAAATTTCTTGTTGATAATGATTTTATAACTGGAGAAACAATCGATGTTAATGGTGGACTATTTTTGCGCTAGATTTTAAAAGAAACAATAAAAAAAGTCAAATAATTTTTATTAATATATATTAGTTATTTTTCTTTTTTAAGTTGTCCCAGCAAGTAAACCTAACTAAATCTATAAAGATTAATAAAGTAAAAATGTAAAATAACTAGAAAAAAATCAATAAAGAGAAAGAATTTTACAATAGTAATTTTATGATGGAGGTAATTTTATGATGAATAAAAAAAGGAGTTTATTCCAGCATGTTGGACTATCAGTAACGGATTTGGACTTGGCGATTAGTTTTTATAAGAATGTATTTGGCCTTAAAGAATTTACTGCACCCAGTAAAAGCTACTGTAATAAAGCAAACAAAATAAAGAGACGAAAAGATATTTTTGGTAGTCAAATGAAGGAAGTTAAAATTTCGAATCTATTAACCGATGATGGAATCGGGATAGAATTATTTGAATTCAAAGATCCTAAGGCAGTTCTTAGAAAAAATTTTTTTGAATACTGGAAGTCTGGCATTTTTCATATTTCTTTTAATGTAGATAATTTGGATGAAACAATCCAAAAAATTCTTGAGAATAATGGGAAAATTATTAGCAAGGTATGGACACTTTTCCCAGGATGCCAGATGGCTTATTGCCAGGATCCATTTGCTAATGTGTTTGAAATTTTAAATTGTTCCTTTACCGAAATGGTTACTGAAAAACTGGAATAAAATTGAATATAATAATTCTTAGTTAAATTTTACTTAAGATTGTGTCATTTACGAAGAACCGTTACCACAGTGCTAGTTTTCAAAAACTTAAAGAAAGTTTTTCTATACTAGAACTGGTAACCGAAGTTTATTTATTAACCTTAAAAATCTACCTTCTCAGAAGGAGGTAATGGTCTTCCCCCGATAAACCGGACACCAAGTTAAGATACTTTTTCTAACATTAAGTTTTCATATTCCTCCAGAGTGTAATAGCCTAAAGAGGAATGCAACTTTCTCTGTTGTAAAAGATTTCAATGTATTCAAAAATATCCCTTAGTGCCTGTCTTCTGGTCTGGTAATGATTCTGATAAATAAGTTCTACTTTCAGGGTACGATAGAAATTCTCCATCACTACATTGTCCCAGCAGTTCGAACTTTCCTCTCCCCTGTTGCCTCACATAAAAATCTAATCCAAAGCTAATACGCTGCCTCAACTAGAAATATAATCGAAACTACTTTGAGCTTTCCTACTCATCTGTGCCTCTTTATTCACTTTTTGCTTTAAGACATTCAATCTCAGCAGCTCATTCTGCAACATAGTGATCTGTCTTTTTAGCTCAGCTGGATTTAGCATATCATATTCTTTTTTTAATTTCATCTTTATCTCCTCTGAGACAAGAGGGGAAGCCAATACCCTGCGAAAGGGTGTTTGGGCTACATCATATTTTTTGATAACCCTACTTCCGATCCTCTCCTTTTGCACTAATTTTCTCACCGGCTGAAAAAAGTTCACATAGCACCAGAGATAACCATAGAGTTTGTTTAATATCTCAAGTTCCTGATCACTATCATAGCGTCCATAACCCACGGTTCTTCTAATCACTGACCAGTTCTTCTGTTCGATATAACAGGAATCATTCTTCCTATAGGGCCGGCTTCGGGTAAAGGTAATGTGCTGTTTTTCACAATACCTGAGTAATTCATCATTGATGAATTCACTGCCATTATCCGAATCAAAGCCTAAGATGGGAAAGGGTACTCTCTTTCTAATTGCCTTGATTCCCCCAAAGACCCATCGTTGAGCCTTATTCTTTACCGCCACCATCTCCATCCAGCCGGTAGCAATATCGGTAAAGTTGACACTCTGGATAACATCTCCTCTGAGGTTACCCCCATCATGGCTGACTAGATCCACCTCAAAGAACCCGGGTCTAGTATCATCCCATTGGCTGAAGGTGCGGATGGGGATGCTCTTTTTTAACAGGCTGCCCGGTCGGGTGGTGGATCTGCCCTTGATCTGCTGTTTTTTCCTGATGGGAGCCAATAGCCGGTCAATGGTGGCCGGGCTAATGGTCAAGAGCTTTTTTTTGACTTGTCTGGTTAAGGTTATTTCTCCGTATTTTTCTAATACCTCAATCAACTCCGCCAGGAAGGGAGCTAATCTCTTAGAGCAGATGGAATCGGCCTCCTCCCAGAGTTGGTTTAAGGCGTCAAGAACATCCTGATAATAGTATTTCTTCTTTTTTCTCCCGGATTTTTTAGGATCTCGTACATATTTGATCATTTCTCCGGCTATCTGAACAGAACCCAGTATGTTACTTTTAGCCAGTATCTGACTGGCATAACAGCGGTTGTAGCCGGTAAGCCGGGTGAATTCATCCAGGATCATGATTTTCTCCTTCTTTTGGGCCTTCTGGTATCTTTCTTTTACTTCCCTGCTTATGGCCTTTTTCTGCCTCATGGTTAAC
>Ga0334882_1004216_pt1 | contig 12412 bp, 7 predicted proteins | sample GraSluR1_MG_5_FD_207226 | JGI IMG/M metagenome (GOLD analysis project Ga0334882, IMG submission 207226) | Sludge microbial communities from methane-producing bioreactor in Wageningen University, Netherlands - Granular Sludge_15_04-R1 | ecosystem: Engineered > Bioreactor > Anaerobic > Unclassified... | reverse complement strand
ACCAGCTTGAGAGCTACGAAGCCGGAGTACTTTTTGCAAAAACAGAAGGAATAATACCGGCACCTGAAACTACTCATGCAATTGCCGCAGTTATTCGTGAAGCAAGGAAAGCCAGGGAAGAAGCAAAAGAGAAAGTTATACTCTTTAATTTTTCCGGCCATGGCCTGATGGATCTGACCGGATATGACAAATACCTTAACGGTCAGTTACAGAATTATGAACTGCCTGATAGTGTGATAGAAGAGAACCTGCTGGAAATTGCAGGTTACCCAAGACCCTGACGGGAAAGTAAACTCTTATGCAGTAAAAAATGATGGTTTTATTCGTTGCCCTGCATTAGAAATCTGAATAGGATGTCGGGTGCAGGAAGAAGTACTTCACTTTTGAAACGGTGTTCCTGTACTCTTCCAGGCCTGACATCCTTTTCCATTCAGGGTCATTTCTGAAAGTCGCCCAGTGTTCATCGCGCGATGCCTGATTGGGAAATGTGATCATGTACATCAGGTTAGGCATCTTGCTGCCCATCAGCACCTCGCCATAGAATACCGCTCCGAAACCAAGCCTTTCAAAGAGTTTAATTTCGCCGCCCTCGTTGAACATGTGTATCTTCTTCACCGCCTTTGAATTGGTGGCACTTTCGTAGTCGCGCAGCTCATAGATCCTCTCTGAAGGAGGAGTGGAATGCGAAGGAGTCCTGAGTTGAGGCATGAACGCAAAGGCTTTAAGGAGTATGCTCTCATACCTGCTGAACGGAGGATTGTTGTATGGTGCATCAATAAAATCAGCCGATGCACTTACATAGACCCGGTCCTTATCGAGAACTCCCTGTAGTTTAAGATACTGATTAACAGTCTTATATGGAATAAACAGATATACTCTCTTCCCGTAAGCAGTGTCACTTTCCACAGGTTTAAAAACACCTACGTTTGAAATGCCTGCACGGTGAAGAGCTGGAATATATGCATCCTTAAGGTAGCTGTCGATAAGGTTCTCCTGGGCTTTCTGAGAGATGTGATAGATCCTTATTTCGTAGAATTCCTGCTTCCCCCCGGGAGCGCCGGAGGCAGCAATGGATAATAAGAAGAGGAAGATCGCAGCTAAAGCGGATAGGGGCGTTCCTTGGAACGCCCGTAAAAGATTTTGTTTTTTCATTTGGTATCATTTTTTGAGGTTAAGGTGCAGGTGCGTTGCATGCAACGCCCGTACCACACCAGATTGAAATTTTCCTGTTATTGGGTGCAGGGGCGTTGCATGCAATGCCCTTGTAAAAATATCAATATCCCTTTGTGAATTTCTTATGTATCGAATTGGCCTTCTGAGGTGTAAGTTCAGAGCCGGACTGGACATAAAACCTGTGGACCAGCTTCATGGACTCACCTTTTGCCAGGGTATATACCTTCTTTTCCACTTTCGGGTCATATGAGTTTTCTCCCAGGTTATTTATCGAGAAGAGACCGTACCCGCGCGCATGTGCATAGGCCGGATAACCCGGGTTCTCCGGATGGTCAAATATCCCAAAGCTTACCGGTGTGTTGTCTTTTGTTCCCGACAGGTATACCCAGTCGTTCCTTGTCCCCCACACTGCATCTCCTTTAAGCCCCCGGCTTGATGTGTACATACCTGTAACTCCTTCGTTACTTGTCGCCTTAACGGTGGTAGGATTACCCTTTTCATCTGTAAATATGAGTGATTCGTTTGAAGGCATCTCGAATGCCCTGTCAACCCTGATCGCAAAAAGCCCTTCCTTGTTGTCGGTTATCGTTACAGGACCATTAGTGGCAGTCAGTGTAATGATATGATCCATGGTCCGGGATGACTTATCTCCGGTGAAGATATACTTGACATTTGCTGTCAGGACCGTGTTACCCTTATTGTCGTCCCAGTGGGTTACAACTTCAAGAACTCCTGTCTTCCCACTTTCAGCCCTGACGATTTTCTGGTGGACAATATGCCCGTAAGTATCTTTCTTTGCTGCGGGTATCGCTGAGGAGTTATTCCAGAAATCTAGTCCGTTAACATTTCCATGGTTGAACCATAAACCCACCTGGTGAGGGTGGTCCACTCTTTCTCCCGGACGGGGTTCAAGGGGATAGCCTCTGGTTATAACAGATCCGTTGGGAGCAAAAACCGGATAGAGAAAAGGTTTTTCAAAGTCTCCGGGGTGCCGGTATGATGTAAAAAGCACTCCGTTCACATAAACATCAACTTTCTCCTGATTTTCTAACGTTACCAGCCTTACACCCTTCTCTTTCGGCGTCTGTGCATTGATTACAATGCATGTGGCAAAAATAAGAACCTTAACGGCAAACAACATGGTCAGCCATTTGCGGCTGATAATACTCTTTCTTCTGTTTTTCATCATTTCCTGTTTTTAATATTGAAATACTTTTCCGCCTGCCATAACTTCCTGTTTATTCTCATCGAAGGTTGCCTTTTCACCTGTCCTGAGGCATGCGGTACACATAATATTGGCTATTGAGTGATTATAACCTGCCACGACGTCAGCATTTGGAGTCTTTCTGCTTCTAACGCACTCCATCCAGTTTCGCATGTGTGCTGTTGTCATCGGGTCACCTCCCGTATCGGCAGCTGTTTCTACCCTTATTCCCGGCAGGTCAAATGGTTCGAGCAGGTTGGCTTCCATGTTCATCGCCTTTGCATCGCGGGCCTGGAGACCCCCTTCCGGGGTTATCTTATTTGTATCCAGGTTAAGCATACCCCCGTTGGAGTAGTATAGTTCCTTTACTCCTCCTGCAGAATTGGTGAAGCGTGATGAATAGACAACCTGGAAGTTCAGGTCAGGATTTGTCGGGGATCCGTACTCGAAAACCGCCGTCATTGTATCGAAATTGGAGCGGCCATCTTTCCAAAGGTATATACCTCCGTTGGCTGCCACGCTTGTCGGATGAGCAAGGCCTGTGAACCAGTGAACTGTGTCAATCTGATGTGCCATCCATTGTCCGGGGATACCTGACGAATATGGCCAGAACAGTCTGAATTCCAGATATTTTCTTGCGTCAAAAGGTGCTGGCTGACGATTCATAAGGTACCGTTTCCAGTCGGTGTCTGCTTCTTTGAGAATTGGTACTACGCCGGGTCTTCTCCATCTGCCGGGCTGGTTAACATTCCATGTCATTTCCACCATGACTATCCTGCCGAACTTGCCGGAGTTCAGGTATTCGTTTGCAGCAATATAGTTGGCTGCACTTCGCCGTTGTGATCCTATCTGTACTATCTTGCCTGTCTCTTTAACAGCAAGGAGGGCTACTCTTGCATCGGCCATGGTCTCGGCAAAGGGCTTTTCAACATATGCATCGCGGCCTGCCCTTACAGCCTCGGCGCAATGGAGCGCATGCTGAAAATCGGCTGTGCTGATGATCACTGCATCAGTATCTTTTGCACTGTAAAGCTCCTCATTGTTGCGATAGAGCTTCAGGTTTATTCCTCTCTCCCTGTAAAACTTATCAGCCGCCTCCCTGCGAAGGCTCCAGATATCGGAGAGTGCCGTGAACTCAAAGTTCATCCCCTTGGCCAGGCTTAGGAATGCCTGGTTCAACGAACCTCTGAAACGGTCGGAATATCCAACTATTCCGACACGGATCCTGTCGTTTGCCCCCTGGATACGGGAATAGCTTGTTGCACTGAAAGTGATTGCTGCCGTACCCAGGGTTGCTTTCTGAATAAATTCTCTGCGGGTTGTCATATCGCTGTTATTTTGGATTTTGATTGTTTCTTGATTTCTGGCAGGATAAAAATAATATATTTCATCTTTATCAAGCCAATAATGAAATTCTTTTTAACGAATCCGGGATCGTTGAATAGTTCCCTCTGAAAACAATCATTACATATTTTATGTGTTAACAAATACTAATCTCCCCTTAATTATAATGAACCAAAGGTGAGTTGGGTAAATATATGTATGTACCAGGGAAAAGATATAAAGTAATGAGGCTTAAAGTCAGCCCCATTACTTTATCTGTTTATCTTAAGTTTAATACCCCGGATTCTGGATCAGCTGAGGCGCTTTTTTCATCTCAGTTGTTCCTATCGGTATCCAGTACAATTTTGCTTCAGGCTTATTGTCAGCATGTGCCTTGATCCATTTCCAGGTTGTGGTATATGTCCCGTCAAGGTTTTTTATTTCCAGTATATCAATTCCGCCTAGGAGAGGAGTCATGGCTTCAATAAGGATCTTCCATCTTCTGATGTCATACCATCTGCTCTCTTCGCCATAAAGCTCGATTTTTCTTTCATGGCGCAGGGCTTCTTTAATATCGCCTGTGAAATCGGGAAGAGCAGCTCTGTTCCTTATCATGTTAATATACATGGCAGCCTCATCAGTTTCTCCAAGTTCCAGGCAAGCTTCAGCATAATTAAGCAATACTTCCGCATACCGCATATATATCCAGATATTCTGGTTATTCTGGACATCTCCGTTGCTTGTAATATCCATGAATTTCTTTGTGAGATATCCGCCATAGCAGCCGTTACCTGGCGACAACGGGCCTTTACGGGTATCAAGTCCAAACACATCTGTGAAGGTTCCGTCGGGATTCATTGTTCTGTGGGTACGTCTTTCATATATCCCCAGCGGGTCGCGCGGCTGCAGGTTTGCAGGGCGCTGCTGCCATTGAGCGCTGTCATACAAAACATTAGCATAAAATCTCGGTTCACGGTTATAATAAGGACTTTCGTGTCCGAACACCGTGCTGATGTTTTTATAATTCATTTCGGCATCTATCTCGAAGTGGTCGAAGAATTTTGAACCGTCTCTCATCTCATATTCATCGACCATACTCTGCAGCGGACCGTTTCTTCCAAAGTTATTGATCCCGTTGGGGCCGTTTGTCTGGTTTATACGATGTGTTTGCCCAAGGCTCATAAGGAACATTCTCCCCCAAATTACTTCATCACTTGCCAGGGTATAAGCCATGAAAAACCTGAAATAATTATTGGCTACGGCAGCCTGGTCAGGGGCTCCGAAATCAACCAGTTTAGCTGTCCCAAGATCCATAACTGCTTTAGCTGCATTCTTTGCCGCTGTCCAGAGAGCTGTCCTGTCAGGGTTTGCGTACCCCACAAGTTCATTTGCTGCTGTCCCGTCAGCAGTAAGATCGCTGGCAGCAAACAATAAAATCCTTGATTTCAGTGCCAGGGCAGCCTCCTTCGTGGCCCTGCCTATAACCTGATCAGCCTTTAAGGGCAGCAGGGCTGTAGCATCGTCGCAATCTTTCACAATGAAATTAACAGTTTCCTCGAATGTTGCCCTTTTTATTGCACTGAAATCATCTCCCAGCTTGTTTGCGGTACTCATCAGAGGAACCCCTCCGTACAAACGGCAGAAGTTATGGTAAACAAAGGCTCTCAGAAACAATCCTTCTCCCTTCAGTACATCTGTTTTGGCTTTGACTGCTGCCTGTTCAGAAGGCGGATAGTTATCTTTTATCTGATCAATATTATCAAGGAAGATATTAATCCTCTGAACATTCTGCCAGTTACCCGTGGACCATGACAAATGGGTGAAGAAAGGGTTGCCCTGTGCTCCTCCCAGATTATCCGGAGAGATTGTTCCAAGGTTATATGGCTGTGAACTGCTTCCCCTTCCTACAGGCATCTCATCAGCAACCGAACCCAGCATTACCCCCCGAAATCCATAGTTCAGAAAGTGATAGCAGTAACTCAGATAAGCACTGGCAAGAGAGGGATCAGACCAGACTGTTACATCAGAGTAAGAATCAAGCGGCGTTTTATCGAGCAGGTCTGCTTCGCAAGCAGGCAGTAAAATCACCACTGTTAATGACACTAAAATATTCTTAATTTTTTTCATAACATTTATTTTTAACTGTTAAGATCAGAAGGCAATTCTTGCTCCTATGGCATAAACCTTATGAAGCGGATAGCTGGTGACGTTGTCTAATTCAGGATCCATCTTCATATCAAAAGCATTATAGAGCAATGCCAGGTTCTGCCCCGTGAACGAGAGACGCAAATCCTTCATTTTGATATTCTTCAACAGCCTCTGGGGTACAGAGTAAGCTATTTCGAGGTTTTTCCACCTGCAAAAGGCATGATTATAATAATCGAAGCTGGTCAGGTAGTTTTCTCTCCAGTACTCCTCAACACGTTCAAAGATCCTTGGTTTTTCAGCGGTCTTATTATCCGGGGTCCATCTTCCGTCGGCATAATACTGAAAATAATTACCCCATTTACCCATGATCGGGAAACCGGCCCTGTACCATGTATTGCCGACACCCTGGAACAATGTACTGATTGAAAAGTTCTTATAGTTCAGACCTATTGTCACGCCATACGTTATTTCAGGATTTGTGGTGAAGTCATATATGATACGGTCATCGGAATTTATCACGCCATCATTATTATAGTCTTCGATAATGACACCGCCTCCGCCTCCGGTATTTGCTGCATATGGATCAGCCACCCTGGGGTATCCGGGCATATCATCCGCATCATTAAAGACCCCGATAAATTTATACTGAAGTATTGCCCCGACCGGATGACCTGTAAAGACCTGCCATGCTACTGTTCTCTCCGGTTCGTCATACTCGATAATCTTATTGCGGGCAAATGCAAAGTTGCCGGAAACCTGGTAACCAAAATTCCCTGATCTGCCGTTATATCCAAGCACAGTCTCAAATCCCTTGCTGTCAACAATACCAAAGTTCTCGTCAGGGAGTGCAATCCCGGTAAAATCGGGTACCGTTGCATTTCTTTTCCAGAGAATATTGGAACGCCTCTGGTAAAATCCGTCGAAGTCCCATCTTATCCTGCCATCAAGCCATTGGGATTCAAACCCTGCGTTAAATATATTTGCAACCTCCCAGGTTATATTGGGGTTAGGGGTGCTTGCCTGTAAAAGACTTGCGGCATAAGCCTTGGAAGAGCCTGTCACCATACCTGTACTGAATCCGTATGAGGTCAGGTACTGAAATGCAGCAACAGCATCATTACCCATCTGACCCCAGGAACCCTTGAGTTTTAAATAGTTTATGAAACCGATATTGTTCCTCCAGAAGTTCTCGCTTGACACTCTCCATCCAGCCAGGACACTGGGGAACGTACCCCATCTGCCGGCATCTTGCGAGAACCTCAAGGAACCATCATGACGTAATGTGAATTCCAACAGGTATTTTTCACTGTAGTTATAGGTTATCCTGCCGAAATAATTAAGCCTGGCATCAAGGCTAATTGATGAAGCATTATTCATTTCATCTGTTCCTCCCGCATTAAGATATGGTAACTGATCAGAAATAAAATATCTGCGGTACCCCTGAATTCCCTTGTTAAGGTAATCCATACTTTCTACAGCAACAAAACCACCGACAGTATGAACTCCAAAAGTCCTGTCATAACTGATTTTCAAACTGTTGGTTATCGTTCTCGCATCATAATAATAATCTGTCAGCCTCGGTTCTGCAATGGTTCCCCTTGGGATTCCCGTGAGAAAATCTGATCCGTCCTCTTTACCGGTGTTGCCTGCGGCCAGATAGCCTGCCTTATCCATGAAGTATAAAACCACAGGTTTAACGAAGTACTTTCTTACACGGAAAAACATGTCATATGCATAATTACCCGTAACTGCAAGGCCCTTAACCCATGGGATTTTAACAATTGCCGTTACCATATTGTGGCTCCTGTATAATTTGTCGTCATCGAAGCCTGCATCAAATGTGGATGTTGCCAGCGGCTGATCGCCGTATTCAATATCGGGGCCGTAAAGTCCGTTTGGCCAGACTGCCGGTGAGGTCGGAAAATTACGGATCAATCCGTTGAAAATTGATGATGTGCTTTTAGTCGGGAACGACTTATCTTCCTCAGATCCGCTCAGATCAAAGTTTATGGTGATATAGTCGTTAATGGATACATCTATGTTTGCTTTCAGATTATACCTGTTGTATTTGGTAGCGCTTCTTTTATATAGTCCGTCGTCAGACTGGGTACCAAAAGATCCGAAATACCTGATGGTTCTTGATCCCCCGGAAACTCGGAAAGTATGGTGGCCTGTATTGGACCAGTCTTTGAAAGTCTCTCCGAACCAGTCAGTGTTGGGATGTGTCCATGGATATTCTCCTGATCTGTGTTTTTCTACATCTTCCAGTGAGAACATCATGTTAGCCTCAGATATTCCACGATAAGCCTCCACCTCCCTTATCAACTGGGCATATGTAGGAGCGTCACACATCTTTGGCAGTACTGTTGGCTGTCCCCATCCGTGATAAAAGTCATACTCAAAACGAGGAGCGCCTTCAGCACCTCTCTTGGTTGTAACAAGAATAACCCCGTTGGCGGCCCGCGAACCATAAATCCCGGCTGATGCATCCTTCAGTACAGTCAGACTCTCAATATCTCCGGGTTCTATGGAGCTAAGGTCGCGTCCGGGAATCCCGTCAACAACAACCAGCACTGCGTTGTTCCCGAGTGTTGCCTGACCTCTTATCAACAGACTGGCTGCATCACGCCCGGGCTCGCCGGTGGTCTGCTGCACAACCAGTCCTGGCAGCCGACCACCAAGGGCAGTGGATACATTGCTTGTCGGTGAAGTAGTTATCTCTGCAGTCGATATAGTAACTACAGACCCGATAACATTTACTTTCTTTTGCGTACCGTAGCCAACAACTACTACTTCATCAAGGGCAAGGGCTTCAGTTTCCAGGGTTATGTCAATTACAGTCCTGCCTGACAGAGGAACCTCTGCAGTTATATAGCCAATAAAAGAGGCAACAAGCACGGCATTTGGATCCGTTACTGTTAAGGAGTATTGTCCTTTTACATCAGTAATCGCTCCGACAGTCGTACCCCTGACATAAATGTTCACCCCCGCCAGAGCCACACCATTCTCATCGGTAATGGTTCCGGAAATCCGTATTTGCTGCAGCTCAACAGTGCCGGACCCACCTTTTGCCATATTGTCCGGATCATTAATGGCATAAGTAAAAGTTCCGGAAATATTGCAGATTATTGCAATAAAAAAAACTATTGTAATTTTCATGTGTGAATGAATTTAGTTTTAATAGGTCACAAAAACAGTCCCGTATAACGGGAAACCAGCATGTTGTTGAATTAATCACATACTATTTTGTACCTGAACAACATGTGGATTTCATAATTCTCATTATTTGAACCAACACCAGAATCAGATGTCTGATTTACAAATGAATTTTAACATCGTTAAATGAAATACGAATTCTCTAATACCTGATCCCGGTATCCATAGAATTAATGATTAACACAAATCACCGGCATATGGTACATGGTACCTTCTAACGCAGGTTAAAGATCGCCGAAAAATTGTCTGAAATGTTTCATAGGCAGTCAGGAGGTTAGGTTAGGTTAGGTTAGGTTAAGTCAACTAATTAATAACATGATAATTAATAAGTTATCTTATACAGACAAGCCAAAACATTTCAAAAAAGATGTTTATATAAAATTAAGCAAATTAATTCGACAAAAACAATAAAATCCAAAAAAAAAATCAGGGGACGCTAAAAGTGATTGTTTATCTGGCCATATAATCAGAATCAGTCATGCTCTAACAGTTTCAAATCCCATAAAACACTATATTTGTTCTGCCGGGAAAGCATCCACAAGTTAAGACCGTAAAACCAGATAACCATTTGGCATTTACAACAGATTATGGAGACTGAAAACAGACCTGTATCTAAAAGGCTCGTATCGCTCGATGCTCTTCGGGGATTTGACATGTTCTGGATTATGGGAGGCGAAGGGATCTTTATAGGTCTCGCTTCCCTTACGGGCTGGCCGGTTTTTGAATGGTGCGCCCGTCAGCTTGAACATGTGGAATGGCACGGGTTTGTTTTTTACGACATGATATTCCCTCTCTTCCTTTTTATTGCCGGAATATCTTTTCCGTTCTCGTATGCCAAAAGAACTTCGATGAATGCCAGCCGGGCATCAATTTACAAGCATGTCATTTATCGCGGACTGATACTTGTTGTTATCGGGATAATTTATAACAACGGCGTGAGGTTCGATTTCGGAGAGCTCCGCTATGGAAGTGTACTCGGCCGCATTGGTCTTGCCTGGATGTTTGCGGCACTTGTCTTTATGAATACGAAACTTGTCTGGAGGATAGTATGGTTCTGGGGAGTGCTGGCAGCCTACTGGCTGTTGCTTCTTCTGATACCGGCACCCGACGGAGGCGGAGCTCATGTTTTTTCGCAGGAAGGGAACCTGGCCAGTTATATTGACAGGATATTAATGCCCGGCAGATTATATCTGGGAAATCATGACCCTGAGGGGATATTCAGTACGATACCTGCCATTTCCACTGCACTTCTCGGAATGTTCACGGGAGAGTTTCTTATCTCAAAATATCTTAAGGACAAACCATTCAGAAGGGTTATTTATCTGGTTATTGCAGGAATTATTTTTATGATCATAGGCAAGATCTGGGATCTTAACTTCCCGATAAACAAAAACCTGTGGTCCAGCTCATTCGTATGTTACGTAGGGGGATTGAGCATTCTTCTTTTTGCATTCTTCTACCTTATTATTGATGTTTGGAATTTCAAAAGATGGACTCTCTTTTTTGTTGTGATAGGCATGAATCCTATAACCATTTACCTGGCAAGGCGCATCATTAACTTCAGGGCAGCATCGAATTTCTTCTTCGGTGGATTTCGTGAGATCCTCCCTGAGGCATGGAGTCCGCTGACAGATGCCATCGGCATTACAGCCATAGGATGGGTGTTCCTCTATATCCTCTATAAAAAGAAAGTCTTCCTGAAGCTATAGGGAACCAGCCCCTCTCCCCGAAACAATTATTCAATATCTCTTCGATCTGATTTTTAATTTCTATATTTTTAAGGAAAATTTAATGATTATCAGGATTCATAAACACAGATCCTTTGATTTTCTGAGTATTCTTAAATTTACATTAAAGATTGCTGACAGTCATAAAAATTATAAACAGAAAAATGGAAAAAATTGTCATCCTAACAGTTCTCTTTTCAGGTGCTGTCTCCTTTAGTCTCTCACCGCAGTCGACTCAGATCAAAATAACCGATTCCAACACACCGCTTCATGCCCTTCAGCCCGATTATCCGGTACCCTATGGAGCAATGAAAAGCGAGAATATTACTGCCGTTCTTAACAGGATCTATGACTTCCTTGACCCTGCAACACCGGCAAATATGATTGACCGCCAGACAAAATCAAAAATCAGTGATCTGAAACAGCTCACACAAGGTGCAATATTTGAACCCGGTGTATTCAGGCTGGTAAGCTATGAGTGGGGAGTTGCATACGGTGCCATGCTGCTGGCCTCGGAAGCAACAGGCGATCCGAAATTCAGGGAATATACTATTAAAAGAATCAATCTCATAGGTGATGTGGCGACCTGGTTCGGCAATCAGAAGAGCACCAGCCAACAGGGAGGCAACCCTGTCAGATCAGTGCTGGATCCACGTTCTCTGGATGATGCCGGATCGATGTGTGCAGCCATGATCAGGAGCCTGAACTCAGGGGGAAAGTCTTCTCTCCGCCCGTTTATTGATAATTATATTGATTACATCTCAAACAAACAGCAACGATTAAACGATGGCACTCTTGCCCGTAACCGCCCGCTTTTCAACACCCTCTGGCTCGACGATCTCTATATGAGTGTCCCTGCTCTTGCACAGATGGGTAAACTTACCGGTGAGATGAGATACTTTGATGATGCTTCAAAACAGGTATTGCAGTTTGCACAGCGCATGTTCAACGGCGAAAAGGGTCTGTTCATGCATGGATGGGTTCAGGATATGGATGTTCACCCGGAATTTTTCTGGGCAAGATGTAACGGATGGGCACTGCTTGCAATGTCAGAACTGCTTGATGTTCTCCCCGCCGGTCATCCGTCGCGGGAAGAGATACTCAGACTGTTCCGCGACCACATCAGGGGTCTGGCATCCTTTCAGGGTGCTGCCGGTTTCTGGCATCAGCTCATCGACAGGCCTGATTCCTATTATGAAACATCAGCGACAGCCATTTTTACTTATTGCATCGCTCATGGAATAAACCAGGGCTGGCTCGATCCCCAGGCATATGGCCCGGTAGCCGTACTTGGCTGGAATGCCGTTCAGACAAGGGTAAATGATGAAGGACAGGTGGAGGGTACCTGCGTGGGAACAGGCATGGCATTCGATCCTGCTTTTTATTATCACCGGCCGGTTAATGTTGCGGCAGCTCACGGCTACGGCCCCGTTATAATGGCCGGTGCGGAGATGATTAGGCTCAACGGGAATTACCAGATAGAAATAAACGATTCGGCAGTGATGTTCTACCCCCAGGGTCATGACTGGAAGATAAACACTTATCAATTTACACCATAAAATAATATAAAGTGAAGAACCTGATATGCCTCCTGTTTTTACTCACCCAGGCACTATCTGCC
>Ga0334882_1004214_pt1 | contig 12413 bp, 9 predicted proteins | sample GraSluR1_MG_5_FD_207226 | JGI IMG/M metagenome (GOLD analysis project Ga0334882, IMG submission 207226) | Sludge microbial communities from methane-producing bioreactor in Wageningen University, Netherlands - Granular Sludge_15_04-R1 | ecosystem: Engineered > Bioreactor > Anaerobic > Unclassified... | reverse complement strand
AAACTATTCAAAACTATCTAAGCGATTCGCGTTTGGGGACCATGGTGCCTTTCAGCCGAAAAAGCAGTTTTCATTTCTGGCATATTTCAAAACTGGGAGAAGGTTCCATTGGAGGAAAAGCCCGAGGGCTGGTCTTTATGGATAAAGTGCTTCAACGCTTTGTAAGCAAAGAGGTTTACCATAAAATCAAGATAGCTATCCCTCGATCCCTTATTCTGGGTACGGATATCTTTGATGAATTTATCCAAAAAAATCAGCTCATGCCCTTTTGCCTGCATGAAACTTCTGATATGCGCATTGCCCATGCTTTTTTAAATGCAGAGCTCCCTCCCACTGTAATCGGAGATCTGAGAGACTTTGCCATCAATACGAAAAAACCTTTGGCCATCCGTTCGTCAAGCCTTCTGGAAGATGCCCTGTACCAACCATTTGCTGGCATATACGCCACCAAGATGGTCCCCAACAATCATTTGGAAATTGCCAATCGCTTTCAACAGATTGTTGATGGCATCAAGCTTGTCTATGCCTCAACCTTTTTCAGGCAGGCGAAAAATTACATTGAATCCACTCAGCATCGCATCGAAGAAGAAAAAATGGCTGTCATCATCCAGGAAGTCGTGGGTCGAAACTGGAACAATCGCTATTATCCCATTATTTCCGGGGTTGCCAGATCGTATAATTATTATCCCACAGGTCATAGCAAACCGGAAGATGGGGTGGCTCATCTGGCATTTGGGCTGGGCAAAACCATCGTGGACGGAGGAATAAGCCTGCGCTTTACTCCAAAATATCCTCAAGTGATTTCTCAGTTCAATAATCTTGAGGATATGCTGAAAAATTCCCAAAAAAAATTCTATGCCATTAATATGAAGCCGGTATTTTCCAAAGCTACCGCTGATGAAGATGAATTTTTGCTCCAGTTTCAAATCAAAGACGCAGAACTGGACGGAACGCTTCAATATGTTGCTTCTACTTATTCTTATCAGGAAGAAAGGCTATTCGAGCATCTAAACGTATCGGGAGCACGGATTATTTCTTTTGCTTCTATTTTGAAGTATGAGCAATTCCCCCTGGCTCCACTGCTGGAAGATTTGCTTCATATATGCGAGGAAAGCATGGGAACTCCCGTGGAAATAGAATTTGCACTTGATTTTGATGCCTTCAACTTGAAAGAAATTGAATTTGGTTTTTTGCAAGTCAGGCCAATGGTTTCCGCAGCCAGCTTTCAAAGTGTTGAGCTTGCTTCGTTTGAACGCTCTGAAGCACTATGTTTTAGCGATCAGGTACTTGGCAATGGATCTCGCAACGATCTAAGGCATATTGTTTTTGTAAGGCCCGATATATTTGATCCGGCAAAAACACGGGAAATTGCTCGAGAAGTTGAAGAATTCAACCAATTTATGAAATCCAATAACTTCAACTACCTTTTAATTGGTCCAGGGCGTTGGGGAAGCTCTGATCCCTGGCTTGGAGTCCCTGTCCAGTGGGGACAGATAAGCGAAGCCAGAGTTATCGTGGAAGCCAACCTTGAAAATATGCTGGTTGATCCCTCCCAGGGTTCTCATTTCTTTCAAAACATTACTTCGCTGGGTATCGGTTATTTTACAGTTCCATATGATTCCAAAAAAAGTTTCATTGATTGGGAATGGCTCCAGAAACAAAAATTGTTAAAAGCCTTTGAAAGAGTGGTTTGCGTGGAACTGGAAGAGCCCCTGTCGGTTCAAATGGATGGTAAAAATAGCACTGGCATGATACTGAAATCCATCCAAACAAATAAGGAGGAACAATGACAGAACATAAAGCCGAATGGAGAGTCATTATTGACCTGATCCGATATACCAATCCAGGACTTTTTAATCGTCTTGGACGCAAGATGATGAATTATCTCTATAAGCGAAACATTAAAGAAATCGAAAATCTAATGAAAAAAATGGAAACCTCATTCACGGATTATCAAATTGAAACCAACTTCAGCGAAAATCAACCCCTTCCAAGAATCAACCAATTATTTTTGGAAAAATTGGTCGAAGATATTTTTGAAATTGCAGGCAGGTTTTTGTCAGATAGCACCATTACTAAAATGATGCATCTGTGGCTGAAATATGAGCAGTCACGCTTTTTGGCCATGGCTGCAGAAAAGCGCGATGTTTCCCTCATTGAAATCAGCGAGGCGGTTCAGCGTTTCTTGAAAATGCCGGATGCCCATAAAAGTTTGTCCCCGGAAGAAAGCATGGGGATTAAAGTGGCAATGATCCGCCGTTTTTTTAGTGACGACCTGAAATACATCAATGTTACCAAAAAATTCACTACGGTTACTGATTTTTCCAAAATTCTTACCCGGACCATTGGTCCTGCCCAGGGCAATGGCAAGCTGGGGGGCAAGGCAGCAGGACTTTTCAGGGCAGAAAAGATTTTAATGGCAGCAAAAAAAGATCATATCTCGCTAAGGAATCTGGCCATACCCAAAACCTGGTATCTCACTTCCGATGGCATTATTGACTTTTTGCATTTCAATGCTCTGGAAGAAATGCCCAGTATCAAATACCGGGATCCCCTTGAAATTCGGCAGGAATATCCCTATCTGGAGCAGATAGTCAAAAATTCTTCGCTAAGCCCTGAACTGGTAGTGGGCTTGAACATGGCTCTCGATGATCTGGGTGAAGAAAAGCCCCTGGTGGTAAGATCATCCAGCTTGCTCGAAGATATGCATGGCTCATCGTTTGCCGGAAAGTATAAAAGCCTTTTTGTGTCAAATCAGGGCACTAAAAGAGAACGACTGGAAGAGTTGATTGACGCTATTCTTGAAATCTATGCCAGTGTTTTCGGTCCTGATCCTATTGAATATCGAAGAGAACGAGGCTTACTTGATTTTAATGAAGAAATGGGCGTCATGATTCAAGAAGTTATCGGTAAAAGGGTAGGAAGGTATTATTTTCCAGCTTATGCCGGTGTAGCTTTCAGTTTTAACGAGTTTCGCTGGTCGCCCCGTCTTAAAAGGGAAGACGGCATCGTGCGTATGGTAGCAGGTTTGGGCACCCGGGCAGTTGACCGAACGATAGATGATTATCCGGTATTAATCAGTCCGGGGCAACCCAACCTTAAGGTCAATGCCAGCATGGATGAAGTTTTACGATATACCCAAAAAGAAATTGATGTCATCAATCTAGAAAAAAAACGTTTTGAAAGCATAAATTTTGAAAAACTTATCCAGGAAGTTGGCCAGGATTATCCTGCGCTTACGCAAATAGCTTCGGTGTTCCAGGATGGATATCTTTTTTCCTCCATTGGCAACCTCTTTAACCTCACCGATGGACAGCCTATCATCACTTTTGCCAAATTGATTGAAAAAGGCCCGTTTGTACCTCAGATTAAAGATATTCTAAATATCTTGAAGGAAAACCTGGGATGGCCGGTAGATATTGAATTTGCTTGCGATGGGGACATCCACAAGCTGTATTTATTGCAATGCCGCCCTCAAAGCGTGGTTGGTGAAGATGTGAGCATGGAACTCCCTGATCAAATACCAACTGAGGATATTTTATTTACTGCCCATCGGTTTGTTTCCACTGCCCTGGTCAGGGGTATCAAATATATCGTATACGTAGATCCAGAAAAATACAATAGCATCAGCAATTATGAAGATCTGGTACAAATAGGTAAAGCTATAGGACAACTCAACAATCGCTTGCCCCGTCAGAAATTTGTCCTTATCGGACCTGGGCGCTGGGGAAGCCGAGGTGATATCAAACTTGGCGTTAGAGTTAATTACAGCGATATCAACAATACTGCAATGCTGATTGAAGTTGCCAGAAAAAAAGGCAATTATGTGCCTGAGGTTTCTTTTGGAACGCACTTTTTCCAGGATCTGGTTGAGGCCTCTATTAAATACTTGCCACTGTATCCTGACGATGAGGAAAGCATTTTTAACGAAAGCTTTTTAAGCCAGTCTCCCAACCAACTAAAGAAAATTGCGCCCGAAGTTAAAAACCTGGAAGAGGTTATTCGAGTAATTTCTTTAACCCATATTGAAGAAAATCTCTCTCTTACCGTACATATGGACGGAGAAAAAGAAAAAGCCATTGCATTTCTTGAACGTGAAACATAAAGATTTAACCATAAAAACATTGATTTTTTTCTTTTTTTCTTATTTAATAAATTTATAAACTTTTCATTGGAGGTCTTCATGTCTAGATCGGAGCAAGTTTGTAGAGATGTGCTCGAGAAGCTTAGAATCAAAAGCAAAAATGAACCTGAGTTTCTTCAGGCAGCCGAAGAGGTGGTAGAATCGCTGGTTCCTGTATTGGACCGTCACCCGGAGTATATCAATGCCGGAATTATTGAACGCATTGTTGAACCGGAAAGAGCCATTATCTTTCGCGTCACCTGGACAGATGATCAGGGCAAAGCTCAAGTTAATCGGGGCTTCAGAGTCCAGTTCAACAGCGCTATTGGACCTTATAAAGGCGGACTGCGCTTTCACCCCTCAGTAAATTTGGGTATTATCAAGTTTCTCGGCTTTGAACAGATTTTCAAAAACTCTCTCACAGGCTTACCTATTGGTGGCGGCAAGGGTGGGTCGGATTTTGATCCCAAAGGCAAATCAGATAACGAAGTCATGCGCTTCTGCCAGAATTTCATCCTGGAACTTTACCGACACATTGGCCAATTTTTAGACGTACCTGCAGGAGATATTGGCGTAGGAGCAAGAGAAATTGGCTATATGTTTGGAACTTACAAAAAAATCCGCAACTCCTTTGATGCTGGAGTTCTTACCGGAAAAGGCCTCACTTATGGTGGTAGTCTTGCTAGAAAAGAAGCAACAGGGTATGGCTTACTATACTTTGTTGATGAAATGTTAAAAAATAAAGGCATGAATCTGAAGGATAAAAAGATTATTGTTTCCGGTTCGGGCAATGTGGCCATTTATGCTACTCAAAAAGCCCATGAACTAGGCGGACAGGTGATTGCCTTGTCAGACTCCAATGGCTATATTGTTGATCAATCAGGGATCAAGCTCGATACCGTAAGACAAATCAAAGAAGTGGAACGCGGTCGTATCTCTGATTATGTCAAACATCACCCCAATGCAGAATATCATGACGGATGGAAAAATATCTGGGGAGTAAAAGCTGATATCGCACTACCCTGTGCTACAGAAAATGAAATTGACGGCGACTGGGCAAAAAAACTGGTGGAAAACGGAGTTTTTCTCGTTGCTGAAGGCGCAAATATGCCTTCTTCTCCTGAAGCTATTAAAGTATTTCATGATAATAAAATTCTGTTTGGGCCTGCCAAAGCTGCTAATGCGGGAGGAGTAGCCACCTCCGCTCTCGAAATGTCTCAAAACAGCATGCGGTATAGCTGGACTTTCGATGAAGTTGACCAAAAACTCAAACAGATCATGAGCAATATCTTCCATGCTGCCAATAAAACTGCTGAAGAATATGGACATAAAGACAACCTTGTTTTGGGAGCCAACATTGCAGGATTTTTGAAAGTTGCCAACACCATGTTGGCGCATGGCATCATTTAGTATAGTTTTTATGTTTTGTAGCTTACCCCCCACCTTTTCAGGTGGGGGGATTTTTGCTTTATACATGGAGTTTTAAAAACTTTTTTTTTGATATAATGGAACTGGATTTACATTGAAAAAATAATAAAGCGTAGGAGGAAAATATGCGTAGATCTATTCTATTAACACCGGGACCAACCCAGGTACCCGAGGAGGTATTGATTGCAGGAGCCCTTCCTATTATGCATCATAGGACTCCGCAATTTGAAGCTATTTTTGCTGAAGCTACCAAAGGTTTGCAGTATATTTATCAAACCCAGCAACCAGTAGTCATTTTTGCTTCATCAGGTACTGGAGCCATGGAATCATCTGTAGTCAATTTACTCTCACCAGGAGACAAAGTTATCGTCATTGTCGGAGGCAAATTTGGCGAACGATGGGCTAATCTAACCAAAGCCTACCAGTTAAACACTATTCAGGTGGATATCCCCTGGGATACCGTAGTTGATCCCCAATACATTAAAAAGCTCCTGCAGGAACAGCCCGATATCAAAGCTATTTTCACTACCCTTTCTGAAACATCCACTGGAGGAGTCACCGACATAAAAGCCCTTGGAGAAATCACTAAAAACACTCCAACTGCACTCGTTGTTGATGCTGTTTCTGGTTTGGGAGTTGTGGAGCTGAAAACTGATGAATGGGGCGTTGATGTAGTTGTTTCTGGTTCTCAAAAAGGTCTGATGCTTCCTCCTGGCCTCGCATTTGCGAGTATCAACGAAAAAGCCCGTAAGATGATGGAAGAATCCAAGCTTCCCAAATTCTATTTTGACTGGAAAAAAGCCCTAAAAAATCTTGAAAAGAATACTACTCCCTGGACCCCTGGCATCAGTCTAATTATTCAGCTAAATGAAGCGGTAAAGATGATCAGAGAAGAAGGTCTGGAAAACGTTTGGGCAAGACATATCCGACTTTCCAATGCTATTCGCAAAGGCATGGAAGCCATTGGCTTGAATATTTTTAATAAAGCTACTGGCAGTGCTTGTTGTGCAGTGCTTTGCCCTGAGGGGATTGACGGCGACAAGCTGGTCAAACTTTGTCGAGATAAATTCAAAGTTACCCTCACCGGCGGACAAGACCAGATCAAGGGAAAAGTCTTCCGTATGTCCACTATGGGTAATGTGAACGAAAATGATGTAGTGCTTGGGGTTTCCGTAGTTGAACGCGCACTCATGGAGATGGGACATCAGTTTGAAAAAGGCAAGGCTGTAGCTGCAGCTTTGCAAGCATTAAGTTCCTAATAAAGGAGGAAGTGTAATGTATAAAGTATTGATTGCAGATCAAATTTCCAAAGAAGGTTTGGATCTTCTCAGGAGCAATCCCAAGCTGGAAGTGATCGAAAAAACAGCGATTACTCCCGAAGAGCTTACCGCTGAAATTGGCGAATATCATGCCCTGGTGGTAAGATCCCGCTCCAAAGTCACCGCAGAGCAAATTGCCAATGCTCACAACATGAAACTGATTGTAAGAGGTGGCGTAGGTACCGACAATATCGACAAAAAAGCTGCTGCTGAGAAGGGTATCAAAGTGATGAACACCCCCAAAGCTTCTTCGGTATCTGTAGCCGAACTGGTATTGGGCATGATGCTCTCTGGTGTGCGCGATCTGACCGATGCTACCGAGTCTATGAAAGCTGGCAAATGGGAAAAGAAAACTTTTAAAGGCAAAGAGCTTTACGGAAAAACCCTGGGCATCCTGGGTGTGGGCAATATTGGCAAAGAAATTGCCAGTCGCTCCATGGCTTTTGGAATGAAAGTTCTCGCTTTCGATCCCTATGCCAAAGAAATCCCCGCAGGGGTCGAAATGACAGATCTAAACAAAATTTTACAGGAAGCTGATATTATCTCTGTCAACTGCCCCAAAACCGATGAAACCAAAGGCATGATCAATAAAAGCAATATCACTCAACTCAAAAAAGGCGTCGGCATCATCAACTGCTCTCGTGGTGGCATCATTGAAGAAGCAGCTTTGATCGAAGCTCTCGACCAGGGTCATGTTTCTTTTGTGGGCCTGGACGTTTTTGAAAAAGAACCTCCTGAAAACACCCATCCCATTGCTCAAAAAGCTCACGTAACTCTCACTCCCCATATCGGAGCTCAAACCGTCGAAGGTCAAAACAGAGTATCTGCAGAAGTTGCTGAAGTCATCAACAATTTCTTTAATCAACTCTAATCAAGCTAGTTCTTAGTTTAAAAAAGGCTGGGGGTTTAGCCCAGCCTTTTTTTATTATCATAGAATAGCACTTTTATGCTACAATGAGTTAAATAATGCAGGAGGTATTGCATGGGAAATAAAGTGATTTTAAGACAAATGGGGGGATCAATCGGAGCAACCATTCCCAAAGAATTAGCTGAAAAATACCATCTTGAAAAAGGAGATGAGATATTTATTTTTGACACCGAAGAAGGCATATTGCTTAGTCCCTATGATCCTCATTTTGATCAGGCCTTAAAACTATATGAAAAAGGAGCAAAAAAATATCGTAACTCTTTAAAAGAGCTGGCTAAATAATGCTCAATAAAGAGCCAATCTGGCTTAGTCTCAGGATAGTTACATTCATGCATTTTAAACAAATACAAGAGCATGGAGGGATTCATGGAATCCGTGACCAGACTTTGCTTGAATCCGCAATGTGTCTTCCTCGACATCAATTCCTTCACAATCATGATGCTTGTCTTTGGTCGCTAACTGCAGCCTACGGGTATGGATTAGTCAAAAACCATTGCTTTTTTGACGGAAACAAGCGCGTAGCTTTCATATCCATGTATGTTTTTTTGAATCTTAATGGTTTTGATTTAGAGGCAGAAGAAAATGAGGTTGTGTCCATAATTCAAGCTTTTGCAGATGGTAGCCTGACTGAAAAAGAACTATCCCTTTGGATAAAATCCACACTAAGATAAGATTCCCAGGTTAAAAAAGTAAGTCAGCACTGGAAGCAAGCTTGTTATAATTACCAAGAAACCAAATAAAGCTCAACATAAATTATATATTATTGACATTTATTTTAATTTTATTAATATATTTATTTGTATTTATAATTTATATATTAATGGAAGTGAATATGATGTTAACAAAATTACCAAAAGGAATGAAGGACTTTTTAATTCTCTGGTCAGGACAATTGTTCTCCCTGCTGGGTACTTCCATGTCTGCTTTTGCATTAACCATCTGGGCATGGCAAGTAAGTGGTACAGCAACAGCATTGGCTATGGTTGGTTTTTTTCATTTTCTGCCCTGCCTTGTTTTTAGCCCATTAGCGGGTGCTTTAGTCGATCGCTGGGATCGAAAAACCGTGATGATACTTAGCGATGCCTGCTCTGGTCTGGCAACTATTATTATCTACATTCTCCTTGTAAGCGGAAAGCTTCAAATCTGGCACCTTTATGTAGGAGCTGCATGGAGCGGAATATTTCAGTCTTTGCAGTTTCCTGCTTTCTCTGCTGCAATCAGCATGCTGGTGCCTAAAGAGCACTATGCTCGTACGACCGGGCTAAGCTCCATGACTGAATCAGGCATCTATATCCTTTCCCCTGTGCTTGCTGGAGCCTTGGTTGGATTTATCGGGGTCAAGGGAGTATTGATGTTGGACATGGCAGCCCTTTTAATTGCAGTTAGCACCATCGCTTTAGTTAAAATACCTCAACCCGAAAAAACAAACACTGAAAAAGCTTCGCTCTGGCAAGATAGTCTCTTCGGATTCAAATATATATGGCAGCGAAAACCTTTGTTAGGACTCCTAAGCGTTTTTGTGCTCTCCAACTTGTTTGGCACTTTGGGTCAAATGGTCTATGCACCGATGATTCTTTCGCGAACTGGTGACAATCAGATCATCCTGGGAGCAGCTCAATCGTTTTTTGGTATCGGGGGAGTGGTGGGAGGCTTGCTGATTGGTATCTGGGGAGGTCCAAAACGCAAAGCAATGGGTATCATCATTGGTCTTTCGGGCTCATCCCTTTTGGGGGCACTCTTTTTTGGTATCGGAAATAGCTTGCTTTGGTGGGGTATTGGAGGTCTGCTGGTTAGCATTTTTGGATCCATATCTCATGCTTCAAGCCAATCCATTTGGATGTCCAAAGTAGCACCAGAATGCCAGGGAAGAGTTTTTTCCTGCCGAAGGTTTATTGCTCAGTGTATTTCTCCTGTAGCTATGTTACTGTCAGGACCATTAGCTGATAAGTGTTTTGAACCTTTAATGATGAATCCTACAGGATTTTTTTCCCTTTGTGCTCCTTTGGTAGGAACGGGCAAAGGTGCTGGCATGGCCCTGATGATGCTTGTATTTGGCCTTTTTGGTATGTTGGCAGGTATCTGGGGCTATATGAATCCAGTAATACGTTGTGTAGATCAGGTGATTCCAGATCACGATGAAGTTTTTGCAGAGGATGAAGAAAGCGAAGAAGAGCTGGAGTTGGCTCCTATGCCTCTACCCACTATGGCGTGATAAAATAATAAAACAAAGCTTTTGATTGTTTTATGCTTCCCCAGGAGATTTGAAAAAAAGTTTCCTGGGGGATTAGCTTTCTCGGAAGCGATACTGTAGAGCTTCGGCCATATCTTGTATTTCAATCTGTTCTGATGCTCTCATGTCAGCAATGGTTCGTGCAACTTTCATTGCACGTGAAATTGCTCTACCAGACAAGTGCATGCGATTGGAGACTTTCTCAAGAAATGCTTTTGCTTCAGGATTTGCTATGCAATACTTATGGATGGTTCGAGGGGGAATCTCACTATTAAAGTAAAAATCCTCTTTTTCATACCTTTTTTGTTGGATTTGATGGGTTTTTAATACTCGCTTCTGAATATCTTCGGATGTCTCTTGCTTTTTTTTGTTGATCAATTGGGATGATTCGATGCGCTGTACTTCAGTAACAATATCCATGCGATCCATAATAGGTCCATTTAAGCGGGATTGATAGCGAATAATTTGCACAGGACTACAGGTGCAGCTTTTTTGGGGATCACCCAGAAAGCCGCAGGGACATGGATTCATAGAGGCCACTAATAAAAAACGTGCCGGAAAAGACACAGTGGATTTCATTCGGGCAATAGTAACTGTTCCGTCTTCGAGAGGTTGACGAAGCATATTAATGACATCTTTGCGAAACTCAGGAAACTCATCCAAAAATAAAATACCTCGATGAGCCAGAGTGATTTCACCAGCTTTCGGGCTGACTCCTCCTCCAACAATGGATACATATGAAGCAGAGTGATGAGGAGAACGAAAGGGACGATTCTTGATGATACGTTGTCCATTTTTCAATAAACCAGCCACACTATATATCTGAGTTACTTCCATGGCTTCATATTCATTCATCGTGGGCAGGATGGAAGAAAATCGCTTCGCCAGCATAGTTTTGCCTGTACCTGGAGGACCCGACAGGAGAATGTTATGAAAACCACTGGCAGCAATTTCCAAAGCTCTTTTTGCAAATTCCTGACCGGCAACTTCACTGAAATCAACTACCTCCATTTCATCAGCATCCTGCAAATGGAAAGGCATGTAGTCATTGCAGTTACGCTTTCCGGATAAATGATCCACAACATCATGGAGGGTTTTGGAAGGATAAATGGCTGTTTTTTTTGCGCAAAGCTCATGTATATTGCCGAAAGGACAATAGAGAGACAAAGTATTTTTTTGAAAATGCTTATCCAGATGAATGTTCATGGGCAAAAGACCGGGTATAGCACGCAAATGGGCATCCAATGAAAGCTCTCCAGTAAAAAAGTTCAATTTTTCATTAAAGCTTACCTGTTCAGAAGCCTTCAAAATTCCGATAGCGATAGGAAGGTCAAAACTTGATCCTTCTTTGCGGATATCAGCGGGTGCCAAATTCACAATAATTCGCGCTATTGGAAAATTAAAGCCTGCATTGCGGATAGCAGAGCGAACACGCTCTCTTGCTTCCTGGACAGCCGCATCTGGTAATCCCACTATCGTGAATGAAGGCAAAGCACTTTTATGAATATCTACTTCGACATCAACTTCAACCGGATCCAATCCATTGATGTGTAGACTTCGGATGTTGGCAAACATGGACTAAGCTTTCCGCTTTTCGAAGCTGAGTGAAAGAAGAGATTTTTGAGCGCTGGTTGTTCGGGATTCTATTAAATAAAAGGAGGATTTTTCCAAATCGCTCATGATCTCCTCCTGGTTTTTCCAGAGCACAAGGAAACCTGAAGCTGTTAATAAAGGTTTTGCCAAAGCAAAGAGGTAGGAAGCCTGTCCTACACCTTTAGCAGTAAGCACATCAAATTTATTATCAGGATATGCTATGGAGTAATCTTCAACTCTTCCATGAAATACAGTGGTATTGTCTAGCTTTAGGCTTTGTTTCATCCATTCCAGAAAGCTTGTTTTCTTTCGGATGGAATCAGTCATCACGATTTTCCAAGATGGAAGAGCAAGAGCTAGAGGAATAGCAGGAAATCCTCCTCCAGAGCCAATATCAAGCAGAGTAATTTTACTAACTTTCCACTGTGGCGGTAATAAAAAAAGCATTTCCATGCTTTCATAAATATGAAGAATGATGTCGCTTTCTTTGGTACTTCCTGTTAGGTTGATCTTGTTTTGTACCGAGAGCAGGGAGTGGATATATTGATCCAACAATTCAACAAAATCAGGATTGCAAATCCAGGTCGAAAAATCTTTTTCAATATCAAGCAATGCCAGTTTTTTGTTATTATTTGTGCCCATATAGTCTCCCACGAAATAAAAAGCATACAATTTATCTAATTCAATGCAAGCATTTATGATATAACGTGTTGCTTCATTTAAAAACCTATTCGAACGGTCTTCGATGATTCAGCTAAAACATTTCCAGCGGAACCCTTTTTTAATAGTTTA
>Ga0334882_1004208_pt1 | contig 12431 bp, 10 predicted proteins | sample GraSluR1_MG_5_FD_207226 | JGI IMG/M metagenome (GOLD analysis project Ga0334882, IMG submission 207226) | Sludge microbial communities from methane-producing bioreactor in Wageningen University, Netherlands - Granular Sludge_15_04-R1 | ecosystem: Engineered > Bioreactor > Anaerobic >... | reverse complement strand
GCCCCCATCCGATATGAGAGCTCCGACCTCAGGTCCGCCTCCGAGGCCTCCCCGGCGGTCGGCGACTCGAGGGGCTCCGCCTACGATTCGAGCCGCCTCGTCCGGTCCGAGCCCACCCCCGGCTACGCCGGGGCATCGGCTCCGAAGGAACGCCTCAGCCAAGAGACCCCCATCCAGTCGAAGGCCCCTTCCAGGGACATCAAGCTGGTGATCGGCGACACCTCCAGCCTCCAGGTCGACCGCCCGCCGAGGATCATCGACGTGGGGGCGTTCCCGCCGGAGCCGGCGGCCTGGACCCCCGTGGTCCTGGCGGTCCACGCCTCCGACGACATCGGGATCCAGTCCGTGAACCTCCTCTGGGCCACCCCCACCACCGCCATCACCAGGCTGGATATGGTGGACGCGACCAAGATCAACACCCAGAGGATGACCCTCGAGGAGGGGGACCTCGAAGAGGGGTACTGGAGCTATGAGATCCCCGGCCAAGCCGCCGGGACCTACATGGCCGCCTTCGTCAGGGTCAGCGATGGGGAGCGGTGGGCGGAGGACGGCCCCTACATCATCTTCTGGTCCGAGGCCCCCCCCAAGACCGAGGCGGCGCCCCAGCCCAGCGCCGAGCCGGAGGTTGCCAAGGGCGAGGCGGCCGTCGGGACGAAGAAGGAGGGGATGCTCTTCGTCGAGTCGACGACGGTGGTGGGGAGGGGAGACGTCTCGATCAAGAACGAGTTCCGGGAGGACAGTGCCCGTTACCGCGAAGAGCTGGACGGGAGAGGATCGATCGAGATGCAGTCGGAGAAGATGATAAACAAAGGAAACCCCGTCGTCAACATCACCGATTCGAGACTTCTCGTCTTCGACCAGGGGTACCTGAAGGGGTTCAAGGTGATGCAGTCTCCGGGCTTCCACGGCGGCATGGGGGCCAGCGTCACCGAGCGGTTCAACGCCACCACCCTAGAGAAGAGCGAGACGGGGACGATATCCTCCCTCAACAGGTCTCAACACGCCCTCCTCTTCAACAGCCAGCAGGCCTTCGAGGGGATATGGGGAACCCGGACGGAGTACTCGAACTTCAACAAGAAGATAAAGGCGGACCAGACCCTCCGCGGAACCTTCGAGACCCAGAAGAGGATCACCTTCAAGGACTGAACGGGCCCCAGGAAAAGAGAGGGCCCCATGACCCCGCCATCTCCAGAGGACCCGCGATCTGAAATAATGAGGTTCTCGTCCCGGAGATCTTTTAGGGCTGGGGCCTTCCGGCCCTGACCGCCCCCTTCCAGATCTCGTCGGCCCTGTCCACCACGGCGACGATCTGGTCGTGGATCTCGAGCCGGTGCTTGATCTCCCCCGCCTTGAGGGCAGAGTCCACCGAGAGCCTCATCATCTCCCGGCTCTCGCCCCTGAGATCCTCCGACTCCTGCCACATCTCCTCGGCAGCCTCCGGGTCTGCCGACCGGAGGTCCACCGACCGGCTTCGGAGCTCGTCAGACCGCCTCAGAAGCTCTGCAGCCTCCTTCTTCAGCCGTTCCGACTCCCTCTGGTGGGACAACATATCCTCCTCCATCTCCTCGAAGCTCTTCTCTACAAAGACCTCATCGACGCCGAACATGGATCTATACCTCCTCGATCATCCTCAGAAAGAGCTGGTGGAACCTATCGTCCTCCGTCAGCTCGGGGTGGAAGGCGAGGCCCAGGAGGTTCTCCTCCCTCGCCGCCACCGCCACCTCCTCAATCCTGGCGAGGGGCTCGACCCCTTCGCCCCAGCCGACGATCGCCGGGGCCCGGATGAAGACGGCGCGGTAGGGGGAGTCGAAGCCCGCCACCTCGAGGTCCGCCTCGAAGGACTCCCTCTGGGACCCGAAGGCGTTCCTTGCCACCCTCACGTCCAGAAGCCCCAGGGGAAGAAACCTAGTCTCCTCGACGATCTCCGTCGATACGACTATCAGCCCCGCGCAGGTGGCCATGATGGGGACGCCGGACCGGGAGGCTGCGGCGACCTCGTCTCCGACCCCCGTCCGCGCGAGGTGCCGGGCGATGGTGGTGCTCTCCCCTCCAGGGAGGACGATCCCGTCGCAGCCGGGGACTATGCCCCCCTTGCGGACCTCCACCACCGAACCCCTGGCCCCCAGGGCCCTCTCCATGGCACCGACGTGCTCGGAGACGTCCCCCTGGAAGGCGACGACGCCGATCCTCGATCTACCAACCCCTGGTCTGGAGGATCTCCCCCTCAGAGAGGGTGCCGGCATCTATCCCCTTCATGGGGTCGCCGAGGCCCGTCGAGATCTCGACGAGCTTTTCGGGGTTGTCGTAGTTGTTCACCGCCTCGACGATCGCCGAGGCCATCAGTTCGGGGTTCTGGGACTTGAATATCCCGGAGCCGACGAAGACCCCGTCCGCCCCCATCTGCATCATCAAGGAGGCATCGGCGGGGGTGGCGATCCCCCCAGCGGCGAAGTTGACCACTGGAAGCCGCTGCATATCCCTGCACTCGAGGACCAGCCCCAGCTCCGCCTCGATCTCCCTCGCGAGCTTCGCTAGCTCCTCGTCGGCCATCCCCTTGAGGCTCCTGATCGAGCCCCCGATCAGCCTCATGTGCCTGACCGCCTCCCGGACGTCCCCGGTCCCGGCCTCCCCCTTGGTCCGGATCATGGCGGCCCCCTCCTTGATCCTCCTCAGCGCCTCCCCCAGGTTCCTCGCTCCGCAGACGAAGGGGACGGTGAACCTGGACTTATCGACGTGGAACTCGTCGGCGGGGGTCAAAACCTCCGACTCGTCGATCATGTCGACCCCGATCGCCTCCAGGATCTGAGCCTCGGCGAAGTGGCCGATCCTCACCTTGGCCATCACCGGTATCGTCACCTCTTCGATGATCTCCATGATGATCTTGGGGTCCGCCATCCTGGCTACCCCCCCCATCTTCCTTATGTCGGCGGGGACCGCCTGGAGGGCCATCACCGCTACAGCCCCCGCCTCCTCCGCGATCACGGCCTGCTCGGGGGTGGTGACGTCCATGATGACCCCCCCCTTCTGCATCTTTGCAAATCCGCGCTTGAGCAGCTCCGTGCCGAAACGTAGTTCTTCCAGTTGCATGATAGTCAGATGCCCCGATCTTTTTTAAGCCGCTTACAAGTGAGGGCCGAATAAATAAACTTTGCTCCCAGACCTTCTGCCGCCTTCGACAAAACGGTATCGGATGGCCGATGGAGGGGCCGCCGCCGCGGCGGAAGGGCGGTGCCCCCATCTCCGGCCTATTCGCGGTAGATCTCGTACATGTAGATGTCCTTATCCCCCTTCCGGTCGTCGACCCAGACTATCCTGTCACTCCCGGTCCGGGGATCGGTCTGGTTCCCGGGACCGGTGAAGATCTCCATCTCCCTCCCGGTGGCCAAGTCCAGGGCCCGGATATCCCAGTCGCCGTTCCGATCGTCCTGCCAGACTAAAACCCCGTCCCGGAGGTGGGGGCTCGTCTGGTTAGACGGGTCGGAGGTGAGCTGCTCGACCTTGCCGGTGGCCAGATCGTGAGAGTAGAGGTCCCAGTTCCCGTTCCGGTTGTCCTGCCAGACCACCAGGGACCCGTCGGTGGTGGGATGGGTCTGGTCCCCGGGACCGGTGTAGACCGGCTTTCGGGTCGTCCCGGACCAGACGTAGATGTCCCAGTTCCCGTTCTGGTTGTCCTGGTAGACCACCAGGCTCCCGCCGACGGAGGGGTTCTCTCCCCTGGGCGGGATCGCCTCCATCGCCTCGGTGGTGTAGAGGGGCTTCTTCTGGATCCGCCATCCGAAGGCCGCTATGGGGAGGTCACCCCAGGCCAGGATCTCCTCGCTGATGGAGGGCCTCGAAGGGACGGTGATGCCCCTCTGGAGCTGGGTCCTGTTGACGGTGGGTATGTCCAGGGCCCTGATCGCCCAGGAGTTGAACTCCTCCTCGAGGTACATCCAGACGACGACGTCGTTAATTATGTCGGGGTACATGTCGAACTCCATCCCCGCCGCCAGGGGCCACTCGACGTTCTCGACGAGGTTGTAGAGGTAGATGTCGGGGTTCTGAGTTCTGTTGTCCATCCATACGACCCAGTCGCCGCTGACGGCGGGGCTCGTCTGGTCCCCCGAGGCCTGACAGATGACGCTCGTCTGGTCGGAGCCGAGGTTTCTGTACCCGAACCTTCCGCTCGGCGAGATGAGCCAGGCGAGGCGCTGATCGAGGTCGAACTCCACCTCCCCGGGGCTCCGGGCCACCTCCTTGTCCTTCCAGGTGTTGGGGTCGAAGCTGTGGATCGACCAGCCCCCTTCGACGGGCTCCTGGTAGACGATCCTCTTTTCGTAGACCTTGGGGCTCGTCTGAACTCCGGGCCTGGAGTAGGCGCGCCCCCACTTCCTATCCCATAGGTAGTAGCTGATGTCGCCGGTCGTCGAGTCCTCCCAGACGATGATGTTCCCGCTGACGTGGGGGTTGATCTGGTCCCCCTCGCCGGTGAGCTTCGTCTCCTCGCCAGTGGCGAGGTCGCAGACGTAGATGTCCCACTCGCCGTTCCGGTCATCCTGCCAGACGAGGAGGTCGCCACTGATCGAGGGGTTGATCTGATCTTTGGGCCTCGAAGCGGGGGGCTTTATGGCCGCCCCGGCCAGGTCCTTCGCCGAGACGTCCCAGCTCCCGGTGGAGTTGTCCATCCAGGCGATCCTCCTCCCGCTGACGGAGGGGCTGACCTGGGCGCCCCGGCCGTCGGCGACGACGATCTCCTCCCCCGAGGTGAGGTTCAGGGCGAGGATATCCCAGTCGCCGTTCCGGTCGTCCTGCCAGACCAGGAGGTCGCCGGAGGCGGCGGGGCTCCTCTGGTGGCCGGGTGCCCGGACCAGGGGCCGCTCGAACCGGTTGTAGAAGTCGAAGCCGAAGAGGTCCCAGTCCCCGCCCCGGTTGTCGGCCCAGACGATGAGGCTGCCGTTGGTGGCGATATCCGCCTTCTCCAGAAGGAGGATCGGGTCATCGGCCACCGATCTCGTCATGATCTGGGGCGTCCCCCGGCTGTAGTCCATCCATACCAGCCGGTCGCCGCTCAAAAACTGAGAGGCTCCAGCGAGGTTCACCAAGAAGGGAAAGCCCACCCCGTCGTTAGGCCTCTGGTGCAACGGCCCCGTGACGACGGGGATCTCCTTCATCAGATCGAGGTCGTAGAGGTATATGTCGTAGTCCCCGTTCCGGTCGTCCAGCCAGGCGATGAGCCTATCAAAGATGACGGGCTGGACCTGATTGTTGATGTCGGTGGTGATCACCATCTCCTCGTCGGTGAGGAGGTTCTTCCCCCGGATGTCCCAGTTCTCATTCCTGTCGTCCATCCAGACGATCAGATCCCCATGGAGCCAGGGAGCCTGCTGCTTTCCGGGGTCGGTCGTCACCTGAACCTCCGACCTGGTGGAGAGGTTGTAGACGAAGATGTCCCAGTTCCCCGCCCGGTTGTCCATCCAGGCCACCCGATCCCCGTGGATCATCGGCTGCGCCTTCTTCGAGGCGCCGGTCGTTATCTGGATCTCGGATCCGTCGGAGAGGTCGTGGACCCGGATCTGGTCGTCGCCGGTCCGGTCGTCGATCCAGACTACCCGGCCATCGGCGACCATCCCATACCACTGATCTGATGGGTCGTCGGTCACCCTCGTCTCCTCCCCCGTCCGGAGGTCGTAGACGAAGAGGTCGAGGTTCCCCGATCGGTTGTCGGTGTAGAGGATTATGTCGCCGCTGATGGAGGGGCTGCTCTTCTCGTCCTCGGAGTCGGTGATCTGAATCTCCTGGGATGTGGATAGGTCGATCATGTAGACGTTGAACTTCCCAGTCCGATCGTCGGTCCAGACCACCCGGTCCCCGTCGATCCAGGGGTTTGAGCTGTTGTGAGGGCCGGAGGCTATCTCTTCGTCGGCCGTCAGGGTGAAGTCGAATATGTAAACGTCCGAGTCGGGGGCCCGGTGGTCGGACCAGACCACCCCCCGCTCCCCCAGGGCGGGATTCATCTTGACGGACCCGGGGCTGACGAGGGCCTCCTCGCCGGTATCCACATTGTAGAGGTAAACCTGAGGAACTCCGGCCCTGTGGTCCTGCCAAGCCACGAGGTTCCCCTTCACCGAGGGGGCGGTCTGGAGCCCCGGCCTCTCGATCACCGTCTCCTGGCCGGTGGGGAGGTCGAGGATGACTATATCGTAGTCTCCGGTCCTGTTGTCGGACCAGACCACCAGATCGCCGTCTATGTCCGGGAATACCTGCTCCCCCGGACCCGTGGAGAGGGGGCTCTCCCGCCCGGCCTCGAGATCGTAGATGTAGATGTCGGAGTTCCCGTTCCGGTCGTCGGTCCAGACGATCAGGTCGCCGCTGATCTTCGGCTGGATCTGGTCTTTGGGATCGGTGGTGATCCTCCGCTCTTCGCCGGTCGCGAGATCGTGCATGTAGACGTTCCAGTTGCCGTCCCGGTCGTCCATCCAGACCACCCGATCCCCGTCGATGTCCGGGAGGAACTGGTTCCCGGGGGCTGTGGTGATCGGGGTCTCCGCCCGGGTGACGTAATCGTACATGTATATGCCCGCCTCCCCGGTCCTCATGTCCTGCCAGACGATCCGATGGCCTGAGACCGAGGGATGGTCCTGGTGGCCGGGATAGAAGCAGACGCCCCTCTCGGTCCCCGTCTCCAGATCGTACATGAATATATCGAAGTTGCCGCTTCTGTTGTCCGCCCAGGCGACGATATGGCCGTCTATGGCGGGCTGCTCCTGCAGGCCGCCCCACGTGCTGATGGGACGCTCTCTTCCCCCACTCAATCCGGACGCGACGCCTGCCATAAGCAACGCCGCCAACAATAAAATGATGATCCGCCTCGACATCTTAGCACTCATCCTGTCGAAGTTCAGCTGACGATCTCAACTCCGGGATGGTGGGGAGGGCGGATATATAAGGACTTACCTCTCCGCCGGGATTGCTGTCCTCTTTAGGAATATAAAACTCAATTTCATGGACAATGAGGGTAAATGCGGCGGGGTGGCAGGGGGGCTACTTCCCCCGGACGACTATGGTGAGGACGTCCTCGTCGGTGAGGACGTGGTCGAGGCCCACCGACTGGCCCGGGAACTTGGCGCTCCTCCCCCAGACCTTGGCGTACCGGAAGAGGCGGACGAAGTCCCGGTGGAGGTGCTCGCAGACGGTCCTCACCGTCGACCCGTCCAGGATCACCAGCGGATCCTTCATGTCCGCCTTTCCCCGCTGGGGCTTCAGGTATATCCTGATGAACCCGAGGGTATCGTATATCAGCTCCTTCAGCTCCTCTACCCCGACCCCCTTCTCCACGGAGAGGGGTATGAACTCTCTACCTATCGTACTCTTGATATCCTCCCGGACGTCGTCGTACTCGAGGTCGATCTTGTTGATGACGGCGAGCTGAGGGACGTATATCCTGTTTCCGGCAAGGAAGTCGACGAGGGTCTCGGTATCCACGTCCTCCCGGATGGTGATGATCCCGTTGACGATCCCGTAGGCCCGGAGGATCTCGGCGATCTCGACCTCGGTCATCTGGGTGAGGGGGATGGTGTTTCGGACGATGATCCCCCCCTTATCTGAGGGGCTGAGGGTGATGTCGGGGGGGACCTTATCGAGCCTGATCCCCGCCTCGTAGAGCTCCCGCTCCAGGACGTCGAGGCGATAGTTGTAGACGTCCCCCATCAGGAGGATTATGTCCGCTGCCCTCGCCGCGGTGATCACCTCCCGGCCCCTCCCCTTCCCCTTGGAGGCACCCTTTATGATCCCGGGCATATCCAGGATCTGGATCTTGGCGCCCTTGTACTCCATCACCCCGGGGATCACCTCCAGGGTCGTGAAATGGTATGCGCCCACCTCGGCGTAAGACCCCGTCAGAAGGTTGAGGAGGCTCGACTTGCCGACGGAGGGGTAGCCGACGAGGGCGACGGTGGCGTCCCCCGACTTCTTGACGTAGTAGCCCTTACCGCCGCCGGCACCTTTGATCCTCTGGAGCTCCTGCTGCGCCTTCAGCTTCGCTATCTTGGCCTTCAGCTTTCCGATGTGGTGCTCTGTGGCCTTGTTCTTCTGGGTGCTGAAGATCTCCTCTTCTATCGCCTGGATCTGCTCGTCGATCGTAGCCATCGGTAACCTGCCTATAAAGGGCCCCGGACCGCCTTTTCCGCCATTCACCGCCGGGATGACGCATCTCTCAGCCCCCTGGAGCCCCTCAGATATTAATGGTTTGGTCAACCCGCAGGGGTTCGGCGGCAGAAGGATGGGAGCCCTCGCCCGGGCTATGGGACCGGGGCTGGGACGCCGGGCAGCAGACGACCTCATATCGGCGGTGGCCGCCGAGGGCCGCCCGTCGGGGTCGGGCGGACCCCGCGGGAGGAGGAGCCAAAGGTATAAATATCGCCCCCCCATGACTATCCCCGATCCGGGGTATAGTATGAAGTGGCAAGGAAGTTCAAAGAGGAAGTTCACCGGCGGAAGGCTGATCTCAAACCGGGGAAAGCAGAAGCATGAGCTGGGGAGAGAGGCTGGAGAGCCGAACGTCGACACCACCAGAAAGAAGCAGATCAGGACCCGAGGCGGCAATATCAAGATGAGGCTCCTCCGATGCGACGTGGCCAGCGTCGCGGATCCCGTCACCGGGAGGTCCAAGATTGCGAAGATCGAAGGGGTTAAGGACAACAGCGCGAACCTCAACTACATAAGAAGGAACATAATCTCCAAGGGCGCCATCATCAAGACCGATCTCGGAGATGCAAGAGTCACCAGCAGGCCCGGTCAGGATGGGGTGGTCAACGCCATCCTAGTCGCCAAGTGATGCCAATAACGAAGCAATTTTGATGTACCTGATCTTCAGGTGTTCCGGGTGCGGGCGCCACCTCTACGCCGAGGAGGGGTCCGCCACCAGGACCTGCCCCTGCGGGAAGAGGATCAAGCTGGTCCAGGTGAGGGTCCTCTCCCGGGCCAGGGATGAACGAGAGGCAGGGGACCTGGTGAGGGCCCTCCAGGTGGAGGGGCGCGGGATGACGGGCTTTTCTCCGGCGGGATGATCTAGCCGAGGCTTCTCATCCAGCTCTTGCGGCCGGGGGGGAGCCGAAGGTCCTCTTTGCGTGACGGGCATCCCACGGGTCCAGAGCGGGGACCCTTCAATAAGTATATAAACCTCGGGAGATACGCCCGGACTGGGGTGATCAATTGTCGGAAGGGCATTTAAAAGCGTCATTGGTGGTGGCTGCAGCCTTGGTCTTGGCCTTATCGGGACCGCTCGCCTCGGCCACCCTCTGGAGTTCGGGGATTTACGGCCTTGGATACGGATCCTTCTCTTCGGCTTCGATGAGCGTCAGGTCGGAGGACGGGGTGGTTAAGCTCGGAAGCTACGGCATCCCGACGACCCCCCAGGTCTCAAAGGTGCCGGCGGTGCAGCTTGGAAGCTACGGCATCCAGGACGTCAAGGCGCCGGAGACCCCGGGGGCCCTCCAGCTCAGCGGCTACTTCCAGAACAGAGGAAGCTATACGAACATGTACTTCACGCCGATCCTCGGCGGCACCTTCGGCGGTAGCGGCGGCTGCAGCAGCTGCGGCTGATCTATCGAGAAGCCCAGGGGTGGGGAACCACCCAATTTTTTAACCATTTGGGATCCAGGACCGGGGCCTCCGGCCGAAGGGTCCGGAGTTCTCCAAGTCCATGCCGCCTCAGATCCACCGGTAGTGGAGGAGGACCTCGGGGACGAAGTCGTAGAGGAGGCTATTCTCGACGTAACCGAAGAAGAGGCAGCCTCCGCACTCCCGGACGATCTCCTCTCTCCTCCTCTTCGAGGCGGCCCAGACGGAGGCGAGCCCCTGGGATGCGTTCCCCAGGGGCTCCTTCTGGACCCTGCAGGCGTGGACCGTCCCGTCGGCGGCGACGGAGAGGACGATCCCCGGAGCGTGGCACCGAAAATCCCGCCTCTGGTCCCGGACCATCTTGAGGTAGGTGATGGAGTTGATGATGGGGCCGCCCGTCCTCTTGATGTCGATCAGGCCGTCGATGGACCGCCGGTACTCGGGAAGGTCGGCTTTGCCGATGGTGTAATCGTCCCAGACCTCGCCCACGACCCCGGGGGCCCGGTGGACCGGCTCAAAGGAGATGAGGACGCCTAGCTCCTCCGCCAGGCGGACGAGCTCCGCCAGCTCCCCGAGGTTCTTTCTGCTGATGACGCAGTTGATCAGGACCCGGTGACCGGCCCTCCGGGCCGCCCTGATCCCCTCGAGGACCGGCTCCAGGGGAGCCCCCCGGATATCCGGGTAGGAGCCGATCCCGTCGACGGAGACGGATAGAAGGTCGAGGCATGATAGGTCGCCGACCCGCTCGGATAAGAGGGCCCCGTTGGTGATGAGGGAGGTGACCATCCCCAGGGCCTTGGCGTGGCGGAGGATGGCGGGGAGCTCCGGCCGGAGGAGGGGCTCGGCGGTCCAGGCGTTGTAGACCCCTATCCCGAAGGATCGAGCGTCGTCCAGCATCGCGAATATTTCGTCCGAGGTCATCTCCGGGCCAGGGGTCCGCCAGTACTCGCAGAAGGGGCAGCGGAGGTTGCACCGGGCGTTGATCCCGTGGGATAGGACAAAGGGCCTCCTCCTCACCCTCATCTGGACGAGGGCCTGGAGGGCGACCTTGGGGTTGAAGGAGGCCATCTTCGCCTTCTCCCCCTCACTTCAGGAGCCGGGCCGGGACGACCTGCCCCGAGAGGAGGACGCTCTGGTCCTCGCCCCGGCGGATCAGCTCCGCCCGGCCGCCGCCCACCAGGACCTCGGGGCACCGGGGCTGGCCGTTGTAGACCGAGGCCATGGAGAAGCCGTAGGCTCCGGCGTCGAGCATCGCGATGAGGTCTCCACGCTCGATCCGGGGGAGGTTCCGATCCTTTGCCAGGACATCCCCGCTCTCGCAGATGGGGCCGACGACGGTATACCTCTCCTCCGCCCTCCCATCGGCCTTGTTTGCGACGACGACGTGGTGGTAGGCGTCGTAGAGCATCGGCCGAGCCAGGAGGTTGAAGCCGGCGTCGACGCCGACGAAGTTGACGTGGGCCCTCTTGACGACGTTCACCCTGGTGAGGAATATGGTGGAATCGGCGACGATGCTTCGCCCCGGCTCCAGGATCATCCTCGGGCTTATCCCCAGCCTCCGGCACCCCTCCTCGAAGACCGGCTTGATGCCGGATGCCAGCTCCCACGGCGTCGGGGCCGACGTCTCGGGGGTGTATGGTATGCCGAGGCCGCCGCCGAAGTCCATCATCTCGATTTTGCCCCCGACCTCGACGATCCGGCCCGCCAGCTCCATCATCCTCGCCGCCGCCTCGACGAACGGGGCGGTATCGAGGATCTGGGAGCCGATGTGGCAGTGGAGGCCGACGGGGTTGACCCCCTCCAGGCCCATGGCCGTCTCGTAGACCTCAACGAGATCCTGCCAGGGGATCCCGAACTTGGAGGTTTTAAGGCCGGTGGCGATCTTGGGGTGGGTCTTTGCGGAGACGTCGGGGTTGACCCGGAAGGCCACCTCCGCCTCCTCGCCCATCTCCTTCGCGACCTCGGCCAGGGCCAGAAGCTCATCTAGCGAGTCGGCGGAGATCCGGACCCCGGCCTCCAGGGCCATCTTTAGCTCCTCGGCCCTCTTGGAGTTGCCGTTGAAGAGGATCTTCTCCATCGGCATCCCCGCCATCCTCACAAGAGACAGCTCCCCGGCGGAGAAGACGTCCGCCCCCAGCCCCTCCTCCGCCAGAATCCGGAGGAGGGCCAGGTTCCCGTTCGCCTTGACGGCGAAGTAGATCAGAGCTTCAGGGAAGGCCTCCCGGTAGGCCCGGGCGTTCGCCCGCAGCCGCGCCTCGCTCGTCACGTAAAGGGGCGTTCCGAACTCCTCGGCGAGGTCGACGACGTCGACCCCGTCGATGGTGAGGTGCCCCCCTTCCGCCCTCAGGTGATCCTTCGTCCCGAACATACCTCTGGATGAAGGGGTCGGAGGCGTAAAATCTTTTTCCTGCCTTTCCGGTGCGAAGATCTCAGCCCGGCTCTTCGGAGGGCGGAGGAGAGGGGATCATCGCCACCTCCACCCCCGCCAGCTCTAAAAACCGGAGCGCCTCGTCGTCGGGGTAGGGGTTTCCGTAGACGACCCTCTGGATCTGAGAGTTGATGATGATCTTGGCGCAGAGGATGCAGGGCTGGTGGGTGCAGTAGAGGGTGGCGCCGCTGGTGCTGACGCCGTGGATCGCCGCCTGGATGATGGCGTTCTGCTCGGCGTGGACGGCGCGGCAGAGCTCGTGGCGGTATCCGCTCTCGACGTTCTCGCGGCGGCATCCGACCTCGAGGCAGTGGGGGAGGCCCATCGGGGCGCCGTTGTACCCGGTGGAGAGGATCCTCTTCTCCCTCACCAGGACGGCTCCGACTTGGTGGCGGAGGCATGTAGA
>Ga0334882_1004203_pt1 | contig 12440 bp, 13 predicted proteins | sample GraSluR1_MG_5_FD_207226 | JGI IMG/M metagenome (GOLD analysis project Ga0334882, IMG submission 207226) | Sludge microbial communities from methane-producing bioreactor in Wageningen University, Netherlands - Granular Sludge_15_04-R1 | ecosystem: Engineered > Bioreactor > Anaerobic >... | reverse complement strand
TACTTGTAATTGACTTTGGCTACTATATTCCCTCTTGGCTGATTGACTTTCCTCATATTCTCGCCCTCAATCTCCATCCCTCTGCTCTCCCTCAGTATCGTGGTGCCAGCCCAGGACAATATGTCATCGCCAATCAAGAAAAAAAATCTGCAATTTCCATTATTGCTTTGAGTCAAGAAATGGATGCCGGTGATTTAATTACTCAGTTACCTTTTACTGTTCCGTCAACTTGGACAACACCAATTTATTATCAGCATGCTTTTAAACTCGCTGCTGGTCGCTTACCCACTATTCTGAGTGATTTTGCCTCTGACAAAATCACAACCATTCCCCAAAAAGGCACACCTACTTTTGCCCCCAAAATCACCAAAGATCAAGCTTTTATTCCTTTCAACCAACTTTTTTCTCCTCATTTAGCTTCTCGTCATGAAGCCTTAATTCGCGCCTATCAACCTTGGCCTTTAGTTTGGACTCTTGTTCCTACTCACTCAGGAGAAAAAAGAATGCAAATTCTCTCCGCTCATTTAGAAAAAAAAGCCCTCATTCTAGACCAAGTTAAGCTTGAAGGTGAAACAGTTAAACACTATCAAGACCTTAAAAATAAAATCATCAACTCCTAACTTTTTTCTCCTTCCATTTTCCCCCTCTTTATGCTAAAATCAAATCTATGACCATATTTTATTTTTTACTTTTATCAATTATTATTAATTTAGCTTTTTTCATCCCCGCTTATCTTCGTCAAACAGACAAGCTCACTGATTTTAGCTATGCTCTTTCCTTTATTACCCTTCTCTATTTATCAATTTATTTCACTCCACTTGTGCCCAATTTTGCCCTTTATTTACTTACAGCCATGATTACTATCTGGGCAGGCCGCTTAGGCATCTTCCTTTTTATTCGCATTCATCATTTTAAAAAAGACCAAAGATTTGATCAATTCAGACACTCTTTTACCAAATTTTTAAAATTCTGGCTTCTACAAGGATTTACTGTCTGGATTATTCTCATCCCTACTTTGTTTTACCTTGGTCAACCATCTCATCAATTATCCTTAATAGGATTTTTCATCTGGCTCATTGGCATTAGTCTAGAAACTATCGCCGATTGGCAAAAATTTCGTTTCAAAAAACAAACTACCAATGAGCTACCATTTATCAATCAAGGTCTGTGGCAATTTTCTCGCCATCCAAATTACTTCGGCGAAATTCTCTGTTGGTTAGGCGTTTATCTTTATGTCTTTCCTTCGCTCTCCTCCACTCAACAACTCATTGCCTTTATTTCACCCTTAACTATCTTTTCACTTTTATTCTTTCTCACCGGCATTCCTCTTTTAGAAAAGAAAGGTCTGAAACAATGGGGCAAATTACCAGCCTATCGTCATTATCTAAATAATACTAGCTTACTTATTCCTCTTCCGCCGAAAGATAAATTTATCCAATTTTATCAACAATTTATCAATCGTTTGAAAAAACCGAAAGTTTAATTATTCCCGCATATATACCGCTGTATTAACGCAATATCTGGAAAAAGATAAATCACTCACCAAATGATTGTGCAATATTCCAATTCTTTTCTTAAACTACCTGCCTGCCCTGTCTGCCGCCAGGCAGGCAGCAGGCAGGTGATTTTTATGATTTAAATGAAAACTATGATTTATTACTAATTACGCTTTTGTGCGCCTCTATAGGCGCATCAATCTAAACAAAAACAATCATACTTAATCATAATTCAAAAAACACAACTATAAAACCGTGAACAAGCACAACTAGTCACCAATTGTCCAAAGTAGAGACGCAAGATTTTGCGTCTCAATCAATATTACATTATTACATCCCTCCCTACCTCTTTCAAGAGAGGGGCTAGGGGTGGGTTTTTACCAAAGCAAATTTTATATTCCAAATTCATAGTCAATCCTAGTTCAAAACAAGTTTAATTCTTTAGGCAGCGAATTGTAGAACCATAATTTTTATCCAAATATCCATTAATAATAATAGAATTAGAATAATAACTTATATTACGTGCACGTGAGTTTGAATATTCTGATGCAGACCAAAACGAACTTCTATTACCCTGTTGAGTTAATAATCCGGTGCTTCCACAATAACCAAATAAAGACCCTTTCCAACTCCCTGGTGTCTGCCAAAAACCAGTCGCTGGTGAACCAGCAGCGACATGAAGGACATCGAAGTCTCCGCCTACATTACCAGTCGGCAAGCGCCAGCCTTCAGGACAAAGTCCTTGCACATTGGTGGTAGGACCAGTGTAGGTAGTATTGTAATAAGCAGTTGAATGTTGCATGGCTGCTTGCCAGTTGTAGTAATAACCACAGGTAGTAGAACCAGCCGCACAAGGAGCGGAACCACCAACCCGGGGATCACGACAGTCACCATAGGTGCCAATGCCAAATTGATTGGAGAGCGTGACAGAGCCATTGCCATCAAAGGTGGATTTGTCAGTACAAATATCAGTGTCACCACCATACATTAAGTTGTCCACCATCCAGCATTTACCATCAGCGAATTTTCTAATTTCATATTGTTTATTATCTCTAATATCAGTGAGGATTGGTCCTTGGGTGAAGTTTGTCCCAGTCGGAGTAGCTAATGAGGCACAGTCGTCCCAACCTTGCATAGTAGTATTACCTAAAGCATTCCATTTGGCTAAATCGACAAATTTACCAGTTTTAGTAACTTTAATTACTTCTCGACCATTAATAGTAGTAGTGGCGCCAACAAGCATGGAAAAGGGGGAAAAGCGACGTGCATGAGCAAAAGAAAAAGAGTTCAAAAACAAACAGCAGAATAAACTAAAAATTAATAATGCGTTTGAGCGTTTGAGCGTTTGAGCGTTTGAGCGGTAAAATATCTTTCCTCATATATCTCTAGTCTAAATCACCTTCCTCACAAGGCACCATTAAATAAGGCTTATCCGTGCTTCCATCTGCTATACCGTCATCCAAAAGACAAGCTTTTTCAGGATTGAAAGTAAATACTACTACCACATCTTCAATTGCCTGATTAGGATCACGAGCCAACGTTGAAATTTTATAACCACATTCCATCTCCGCAAAAAACTCTCTTTGTTCTGGCGTAAAAAAACTCAAATAACCAGTTTCTTCATCATTAATTTCCTTGATTAAATCGCTTTCACACCATAAATCGGTTTCAGCTTGCGCACTCGATACTCCCAAAGTTAATAAAAAACTCAATGACATTAACCCAAGAAATTTTTTCATTTTTCACTTTCATTATACTTTTTAGCTACTAGCAACTTTCAAAACTAATAAGAGAAGTTTATCACACAAAAAAGATAATGTCAATGTCACAAATTAATACAAAACTACTCACGAAAAAATTATTCAGATTTTCCAGCGACCAAGCCATGTTTTTTCATCGTCCTGATTAATTTAGCTGGCACTTTCATCTTTATCTTCTTACCCTCATGATCGTTAACTGTTACTGTCTGTAAGTTATATTTAAAAGCACGATTTCTACGATTTTTCGCGTGCGAAACGGTATGACCATAACTAGCCACTCTTGGATATTTTACTGCAAAACTTGTCATATCTCTTTCTTATTGTTGTATTCATTAATAATCTGACTAAATCAGAACAAATATTATAACACATAAATCAAGCATTAATTCCCAAAAAACAAAAGCTCCCCAATAAATGGGGAGCTTATCTCAATTAAAACAATTATTCTTCCACTTCATTTAACCGATTATCACTCGCAAAAATGAAGTAGTTGAAATCCTTACGATGACTAGTCTGGAAAATTGGAAAAAAGAAGGTTAAATTATGATCAATCGTAGTCGCTTCCATCTGATCCAAATCGGTAATTTTAAATTTTTGTGGACCAGAAAAAGTATGATTTTCTTTTGATGCCTTAAAATCACTCGTTGGAATCAAAAATGTAAAATGAGTTTCACTCAAAGGTGAAGTTCTAATTGCCTGAGCATAAGACTTGCCAATGGTAGGAATAATATACTCTAAGGCATAATTATAACTCCCCGTTGTTTTTGGAAAAAACCCTTTAACCTCAATATAACTTTGAGTTTCACTCACCGACTGAATATTCCAATAAAGATTCTCTGGCTTTACATTTTTTTCTATTGTCGGCTGAGCAAAAACGGGCGGAATATATTTATATACTCCATTAAAGGTCGCCACATTACCAGCCACATCCCTACTGCAAACATAAAGAGTATTCTCTCCCCCCATAATGGTTAAACGCAAATCATCACCACTACTAATAGTAGTTCCACCAGTGCAATCAGAACCCAAATTATTCAACGACCAAGAATAAGCAACCCTAGCCACACTCGTTTGATCATCAGTGGCTACTACCTCAAGAGTTTGTTTATCTCCCTGCCAACCAGGAATTGGGGCTGTTACTTGTAAATTGGGTTCAAAAATATCCACCCTGTTATTCGGAGAAATACAAATTGTAGCATTGCCTGCTTTATCTTCTATCGTTACTGGACAAGTTTCTCCATGTAAAGGACTAGTTGTACATACAAGCGTAGCCGAACTCGTAGCTAAACCTGCTCCACCAGCATCAGTCGAACTAGTCAAAGTAAATTCAGTCCCTCCTGGACTAGTTTTCCAAGATGCTTCAGTTGGAAACCAAGTACCACATTCTGGATCAGTTTTATCAATCGTAATGGTGCCTACATAGTCCACTTCTCCATTTTTAGTCCCATCAGTAAAACCAATCATCACTGTACCACCACTATGTGCCATTTGACTCATTTCCGCCCAAGTCCAAGTTAACTGCCACGCCGTTCCCATTGCTGGTGTACTCACATTAGTTGTTTTTTGCACTCCACCCACAGTAGCCGAAATAGTCACCGTTTTACCCGCATATGAATCATGCACCGTCCCACTAATAGTTAAATTCCCATTTTTTTGCACAATAATATCTGCTGTCTCATTATTAATTGCCACCGCACAATAACCGCTTTCTACATCATAAGGATTAGCTGTTGAACCATCTTTCGTTCCTGTCGCATCTGATATACACGCATTAGTCACATCAAACATAAAAGCTGGCAAAACTTCATAATCGGCATCATTAGTTACACTAGCTGTCGTTGTCTCACCGGTAGCTGCACTGACCACATAAGCACTAGTATTAGCACCAAAAGGAGTCTTAGTCCAAAACCCATTCACTCCAGTTGCTGCGTAATTGCCACTATCAGACCCATTTACTCCCCAACGATACCAATTTTTAGTTGTTCTTTCACCTCCGCCAAAACCCTCTATCACTTCGGTGTCATCCCATTCATCTTTCGAAAGAATGGTTATTTTCTTTCCACTCCCACATTCTGTATCCAAAAAATAATCTCTTTCAGCCTCTGTGAATAAACTTAAATAACCTTCATCAGCATCATTCAACAAAGTGTGCAAAGCAGAAGTACACCAAGCATTTACCGTCGTGTCATTATATTGCACTGCTGCTTGAATTTTTACCGTTGCCCACAAAAACATCAATAATATTAAACCACTTTTGCTAATAGTCTGACTTATTATTTGTTTATTCATATTTACTATCTTTCATCTACAAAATAATCCCAAATACATAACCTCATTTTATCATATTTTTTCAAAATTGACAATAGCAAACTACTACCAATTTATCTCCAATCTCTCTTAGAATTTCTCCATCCATTATGACAATCATATTGTATAATACTCCTATGTTCAAAAAACACCCCATGCTTAGCCTCATTATTATCATTCTATTCATCCAATTCCTCTTTGGTAGTAATCGCTTACAAAGCTTTTTACAAAATCCACTTTCTTTTATTTTCCTCATGTTGTCCATTCTCATTGCTCTAGTGATTCATGAATTTGCCCACGCCCTCGCTGCTGATCAGCTCGGCGACCCTAATCCTCGCCTAGATGGTCGTGTTAGCCTTAATCCCCTCAAACACCTCGATCCCCTTGGCACTCTTCTAATTGTCATCATTGGCTTTGGTTGGGGCAAACCCGTTTCTTTCGATCCTTACAATCTTAAAGATCCTGTCAAAGACGGTGCTCTCATTGCCGCCGCCGGCCCACTCAGTAATATCTTCCTAGCTATTATTTGTGCTCTTCTTTTGCGTTTTTTGGCTCTGCCAATTATGCTCGGATCATTTATTTATGTCCTTTTTCAAATTAATTTGGTCTTAGCCATTTTCAATCTTATTCCCATTTACCCTCTAGATGGACATCATATCTTAAGAACTTTTTTTACCCCACAACTCCGTAGCAGTTATGATCTTTTTAATCGTCAATTTGGCTTCTTAGTCGCTTTTTTACTTATTTTTCCACTTTTCGGTTCCACCTCCCCTATTCATCAAATCATGGATCCCACTCTTAAATTACTCAATTCATTACTCCTTGGTATATAAATGTTAATCTTTGAAACCACTAATTTTCTCATCTATCATTATTCACTTGGTTCTATGCCCACCAATTGTTTTTTTCTAGTCAACAAAACCAACAGTCACACCATTATTATCGATCCAGCTGATGAAGGCGATTTCCTCAGTGAAGAATTACTTGCCCTCCAACTTCAACCAACCATTATTTTTTTTACCCACGGTCACTTCGACCATTTGGGCGGAGGCCTACCCATTTTTCTCAACTTCCAACCCTTAGTTTTTCTTCACCAAGCAGATCATCATTTATATGTTCGTGCCCAAAAAACCGCTCACTTTTTTGGTCTTTATAATTTTGACCCAGTCATTCCTTTAAAAAATCTCACTAGTGATCCAAAAATTTTTAATGACTTTTCTCCCCTCCTCCAATTTATCCATTGTCCTGGTCACTCTCCAGGCTGTTGTGCTCTCTATTTTCAAGACAAAATCACTAACTCCAATGCCTACAGTTTATCCTCTACTCAAGCCTGCCTTTTCTCTGGCGACTTAATTTTTAACCACGGCGGTCTTGGTCGTACAGATTTGCCTTATTCCAACCCAAAAGATATGGAAAAAAGTCTTAAAAAAATCAACCAACTACCCCACCAACCTTTGGTTTGCCCTGGACATGAAAATATTTTTACTTTGTGTTATAATTAAAGCCTTATTATGTTTCAATCATTTTCTGTTTTTAATCTATTTAATCTTTATCTTTTACCCATTTTTATTATTTTAGCTGCTTTTTTTGGTTCATTTGTTTTTTGGCGATTACTACATCAACGCGCTTTTTATCACGAATTTGAAATTTTTGATGGCTTTCTCTTATCACTTTTTTTTGGCTTTCTTTCTGGAAGATTTATTTATATCATTATTCATTGGCCACAATTTCACTGGCATTTCTGGCGTTGGCTTAATTTTTTTGCTCACCCAGGCATCGCTGTTTTTGCCGCTATTTTTACTAGCGGTCTTTATCTCACTTATTTTTTAAAAAAACAAAAAATTACCAATCTAGAAATTCTTGACTACTGGTCACGCGCCACTTGTCTTGGCTTAGTTTTTTATAATTTTGGTCTCTTTCTCGATGGCAGTGGTTCAGGCTATATCACTGAAAACCCCATTGGTCTCAATTTTCCTGGCCTTACCGCCAAAGTCCACCCTACTCAACTCTATGCTTTTGCTTTTTTCTTGATTCTATTTTTTTTCCTCTCTTATCTAGAAAAAAATTATCGTACTTACAACTGGTATCGAGGTCATCGCTCTCAAGCCAAAGCTGGTTTTATTTACATTACTTTCCTTCTAGCTTTTAGCCTTTATTCTCTTTTTGCTTTAAACTTCCAGCCTTCAAACTATTCCTACCGCAATCTTTCTCTAGATTGGATTTTCTACCTTCTTATTATTATTTATGCCCTTTACTTGCTTTATCGCAATTGCCTTTATGTCGCTCGCAAAAAATAATATTTTACCCTCTACTATTATTTTTGAAGATCAAGATCTAATGGTCATTAATAAAGCTCCTAATATTATTGTTAATGATGCTACCAGTCACCAAAGTCTCAGCTTGCAACAACAATTAGCCCACTATCTTCAACTACCACCTTCTTCCACCAACTATACCTTAACTATCAACTCTTCTCCCCTAGAAGTATTTCAACAACGCCAAGGCATGGTTCATCGTCTAGATAAAAACACTTCTGGTCTCATTGTCTGGGCCAAAAACCCACCTACTCTCATGCATTTACTCACTCAATTTCGCACCCGCACTACCAACAAAAAATACCACTGTCTAGTCCATGGCTTATTTAATGAGCCATCAGGTAGAATTTTTTTACCTTTGGCCCGTAAAAGCACCAATCGTCAAATCATGGCTGTTAGCGCTGATGGCCGAGAAGCTCTTACCACCTATCAAGTTATTGATAGTTATGCCATTTTCAACTTTGAAAAATTAATTAATCAATTCCCCACTTCGCCACTCAAAAAAAAACACCTCAATCAGCTCTATCAAGGCTTTTCACTCCTAGAAGTAACCCTTCATACCGGTCGAACCCATCAAATTCGCGCTCATTTTACTCATTTGCAACACCCTTTAGTAGGCGACACTGCTTATCTTTCTAAAAATAAAGCCAAAATTGACCCTCTCTGGTGTTCAAGACAGTTTTTACATGCTAGTTATTTAGCTTTTATTCATCCTCGAACCCAAGAAAAACTCACTTTTACTTCACCATTACCGCAAGATTTGCAAGAAACACTTATTTACCTTGGGTCTAATTAATGCAATTTTTGCAACAAATTTATTTTTTATTAACGCATATTTACATTATTATTAACGCATAGTCTGGAAATAAACCGTAAATTTTAAATATAAAACCATCTAGCATCTCACATTTTTGCAATCATAGTTAATCTACCAAAATCATAGTAAATCCTAGTTCAAATGGCTTTTGTCACCTCCAATCCCCGATAAAGAATGGCTTAGGAATGGAACCTTCAATTACCTTGCACTTTCATCACTCCAATGTTATAATAACTCCTTATGTTGTCAATTTCACACGCTGTCACTGGCGCCTTCATTGCTTACACTATTCCCAATATCTGGATTTTCGCCCCACTAGCTTTTATTTCACACTTTTTTCTTGATCACGTCAAACATTTTGACGTTGGCACCGGCATCAAAAAAAAATCACGTCGACTCGCATGGACACTTTATTGGACCATTATTGATTTACTCTTAGCAGCTCTGCTTATCATTCTCATTTGGCAACAAAAACTCACCAATTATCATTGGCAATTATGGATTGGTGCCTTTTTTGGCATTCTACCCGATCTACTTGAATCTACAGATCTTTTCTTTCATCGTACCTTTAAAATTCTTACTCCCTTATATCATCTTCACGAAAAAGTCCACCGCTCCACCACCAATGTTTTTTGGGGTCTATTACCTCAATTTATATTAATTACTGTCATTAGTTTATTAGTCATCTTCAATTGATAGCCATAATTATAAGTCGCTCTCAATAACTCACCAAAACGGCCCATCTTTTTTCTCAAACGATATATCTTGGCATTAATTGCATTAGTCGTCCACTGCCCAGTTTCATGCCAAATTAAATCAATTAATCTATCTCTTGAAATTAATAAATTGTTATTTTCAATAAAATAAGCCAATAATTTGCAATCAGTAGTTGTCAAAGAATTTGCGTGCCCATCCACTTCCACAGTCATATTTTTTGTCGAAAAAACAAAATTTTTATCATAACAAAAAGTCTTTTTATTAACTTTAATGGTCATATTTAATAAAATTTTTACTTTTTGCATTAATTCTATCTTAGAAAAAGGCTTCGGTAAATAATCATGCGCTCCAGTAATTAAACCTAATTCTCGCTCTTTTACTCCACCCATCTTACTCAAAATCAAAAACTTAGTCTGAAATGATTTTTTTCTCACCAAATCTATCACTCTCAAACCATCACCATCAGTTAAATTTCTATCTAAAATTATTAAATCAAAATCACTTTCCGCTATCATACCTAAAGCTGATTTTAAATTTTCTGCCAACCAGCAATCACAATCATTAATTTGTGTATAAATTAAACTCCTTAAAGACAAAGCCAAACAATGATCATCCTCCACTATTAATAATTTGTATTTATTATTCATATATTACTTTCAATTACTAAAATTCTGAATCTTTTGATATAATACTCTTAATTATATCATAAAAATAACTAAAGACGAATAATAACCAAAACTATCCCCGATGGTGTAATGGCAGCATCACAGATTCTGACTCTGTTGATCTTGGTTCGAATCCAAGTCGGGGATCACGAAAAGCCCTGCCTATATAGGCAGGGCGTCTTTTATAATTGATTTCTTCTATTTTGCAACCATGGGGAATCCTCCAATTTCCTAATGGCCGACACTCTCCCATCAAATTCAGGTAAGACCGACACTGTCCCCATTCTCTTCACTTCAGGTGGAATCGTTGAACCTAATCTTGGATTAGTATTCACTACAAATTCCACCACATTAACTCTGCTCCCTCCAGTACAACGATATTGATTGGTTGGATCAGTGTGAATATTTTGTTTCACATCGCCCACTACAAATCGATATTTAAATCCATTATCAAATTCTATTTCGAACCGCTCGCCCACCGTCCGTGTATAAAGCAATCACATACTCGAATTCCTGAGTGTGCGAATTGTAATAAACTATTAATCCATTTTCATCAATTAACCAATCATCTCGAAACGCGTATTGTGCGCTCGCTGGATTGGTGATTGCCTGCCAAGACATGAAACTATGAAAACTTGTATCTAGATTTGGCACAGCCAAACTTTTTCTTTTTCTAAAAAGCTTAACCTCAACTGGTTTGAAAATTTCACTTTCGACATCAGCCGCCTGCGCTACTTTAATTTGTGCCGGCTTGCTAAACCAATAAATCAAATTATCAAAGTTTAACTCTACCACCCACAAACCTAACAAAATCACAGTCGCCATCCACACCAAACCTACCACTACTTTAACCAATATTTTTCTTATCTTCTTCATCGTCCATCTTCCTCCTCTATTATAATGAGACCTATCCTTTACATAACCTACTAAAATAAATATTGCCGCCAGAATAATAAAAACATCAGCCAAATTCATCACAATCCATTGGCCAATGTCAATAAAATCTATCACGTAACCGTAAAAAAAACGGTCGATCATATTACCAATTGTGCCCGCTAATGCAATTGCACAACCCCAAATCAGCCACTTATTATCCATTCTAATAACTATTCTCCAAACAAAAAAAAGCACTAAACCTAAATTTATAAGCAAAAGTATGACTTGGGTCGGTTCACAACCCTGCCGGAAACCAAAACTCATGCCATGATTTTCGACATACTTGATCGCTAGCACTCCTTCCAATATTGTTAAAGTTTCCAACTGATGATATTCGTACATCCAAATTTTACTTGAATAATCAAGTAAAATCAAAGAGGCTACCACCAGCCACAAGTACTTTCTCACTCAAACCACCTCCAAAAAATTTTGAAAAATCTATTTATAAAAGAGCAAAAACTGTCTTCCTCTAACAGTTTATATCTCTTATTATACCAAAAAACATCATTTTTGTCAATCCTATAATATCAATCAAAAGTGATTAAAAACAATCAAAATATAATAAAAACTATCAACCCTACCAACCTACTTAAATGCCACATATTCGCTCAATTTATTACTTAAAACATCTAGCAAAGCAGTTATTAAGTTGCCAATCGCCCACTATCTACTTATCCAATAATATTTATTCTTTCACCACTAAATTGAAAATTTTCCCCATAATATAGATTTTTTTAACAATTATTTTATTTTCCAAATTCTTTTTTATCTTTTCTCTCCCTAAAACTTCAGTCCAAAGCCATGCCTCATTTTCCACTTCACTCATCACAATCTCTATTTCATCTCTCACTTTCCCATTAATTTGGATTGGCAAGATTTTTTTCTCCACTTTAGCTAATTCTTCATCATATTCTGGCCAATTAGTCTTAAAAACACTCTCTTGCTTACCTAAACTCGACCATAATTCTTCCGTTATGTGTGGCGCCAAAGGAGCTAATAATTGCAATAATTTTTCATAGTCAGCTTGCGCAATTTGCTCACTTTCTTGCATTTTATTGGTCAAAATCATCAAAGCTGACACTGCTGTGTTTAACTTAAATTCCGCAATATCCATTGTCACTTTTTGTATTGTTTGATGCAATAAAGACATATACTCTGCCTGACTTACCTCTTCTACCACTTTTTCTTTCAACTCCCAGACTTTCAGTAAAAACTTACGCACCCCTACTACGCCCTGCGTATTCCAAGCACAAGGGCTACCAAATGGCCCCATAAACATCTCATAAACACGCATCGCATCCGCTCCAAATTCATTCACTATTTCATCAGGATTAATGACATTATTCCATCTTTTACTCATCTTCCTACCATCTTCTGCTAAAATCAAACCAACATGCTGTAATTTCGTAAATGGTTCTTTCGTGCTT
>Ga0334882_1004201_pt1 | contig 12447 bp, 11 predicted proteins | sample GraSluR1_MG_5_FD_207226 | JGI IMG/M metagenome (GOLD analysis project Ga0334882, IMG submission 207226) | Sludge microbial communities from methane-producing bioreactor in Wageningen University, Netherlands - Granular Sludge_15_04-R1 | ecosystem: Engineered > Bioreactor > Anaerobic >... | reverse complement strand
TTATCAAGCAGTTCTTCAGCGGTATGTTCATTACCATTGTTATGACCGGACTTGATCAGGAAATGATGCAGAAGAACCTCAGCTGCAGAAACATAAGGGAGGCGCAGAAAAATATGTTCGCATTCAGCGTCATACTTGTTTTCGTCAATCTGATGTTCCTGTTTCTCGGAGCTTTGCTTCTTATGTACGCACGCAACGAAGGGGTTTCAGTTCAGATGACCGATGACCTTTTCCCGACGCTGGCTTTAAAGTACATGGGACCAGTGGCGGGTATTGTCTTTCTTATCGGACTGATTTCAGCTGCTTTTCCCGGTGCAAACGGAGCTCTTACTTCTCTTACGACATCAGTGAGCATAGATTTTTTGCGGCTGGACAGTAAAGATCATTTGCCGGAGAAACTTAAAACAAGGATCAGGTATTCAGTTCATTTTATCATTGCATTGATATTCTTTTTCAGTATACTGATATTCAAAGCATTGAACGACAGGGCTGTCATTGACAAGATCTTAACCATTGCCGGTTATACTTATGGTCCCCTGCTGGGACTTTACGCTTTCGGATTATTTACAAAACGACAGATCAGGGATCGAATGGCTCCATGGATAGCCTTAATATCGCCCGCTGTCTGCTATATTCTGAATTTGTATTCCGAGGAATTGTTCAGCGGCTACAGGTTCGGGTTCGAGATACTGCTTGTCAATGGCTTTCTGACTTTTACGGGATTGCTTGCCTTCAGTCACAGGCGCTGATAATAACACGGCAAATTTTTGTCAGAAGCCTTCCTGTCGTGTCCCTTCAGGAAATTCTTCCTCATCCTCAGGTTCTTCAGATTCTTCAGGCCTGGTGATGACTCTTATTTTCCTGAATGGTATATTCCAGGTTAAATAATAGTTAATCCCGGCATTAACCATTTTCCCGCCCTGTCCGTACCCTGGAAAATATATGGGTCTCAGGTCCTTTCCTCCACCTCCTGAAATGAGGAACCTGAGCCTGACAGTCCAACCGATGCTGAAATTCCTGAAAACCTCTGTTCTTACTCCGGGTGTAACTTCAAAAAAATGACCGGTACTGGTTTTTTTGCTTATTGCTGATGTCGCCGTACCCCAGTAATTTTCATGTTCAAGGAACGGTGTCTCGGTGTTGAAGACGCTGAGGCCATATCGCAGTCCTATTCCTGCCCAGTAACTACCTTTTGAAACCTCGGGTCTGAGAAGGTTGAAATCTGTTCCTGCCCTGAAGAATACGCCTCTGGTCAGGTAGTCATAATTATATTGTGAAAACCGGTAATCCAGATAGCCGCCTTCCAGAGTGTAGGAAATCTTTTCATTTTTATCAAATGAAATGAAAGCCTCAGCATTGAAATTGTTACGGTCTGCGATATAAATCGCAGGGCCGGCAATATCAATGCCGGCTTTTATCTTGAGAGGAAAGTCAATAGTGTCCTGAGCCAGCACACTTCCGGCAGAAATAAGGACCAGCAGGCTAATAGAATATGCGGATATTCTCCTCATTGACAGTGGTTATGTTCCTTTTACTGATATATATGTGATCAATGGTGTTCTCTGTATAATACAAATCTTCAATATTATGGTAGAATGTGTAGCCGCATTCTTTTGAGATCAGATGGGGGTAGCTTGTGTAAAGGAAGGTTAAAGTATCTGTAACGCCGTTTATCATGATGACGAATGAACAACCCGATTCTGAGGCATCAAGGGGCAAAAGTGCGGGTTTGACTCCGGCGTCAGCATCATAGATTTTCAATGTATCCATTCCTGTTCCGTAGAGGGTCAGGCTGTCCGGAGTTAGCTGCGTATCACTCCCGCTGTCATAGAACGATGCTTTGACAAAAGCATTTGTCTCCTCAAAGCATGCTTCCGGAGTGCATTCAGGCATGGTTGCCAGCATGATCACGGCAATAAATATGAATACCAGATATGCAAAGGTTTTCATCATTGTTCCGGAAAACCTCAAAAATACAAAATTTAAACGGTCGTTTGGAATAACGGCCGTAATATAAAAAGATGATGTCAGCATAAAATCCGGCATCAGACCTGTGAACTCTTCCCGGTGATACTTCTTATGTTTCTTATACTCTTCATGGCACTTCGCTGCCGGGTGAGAATGTTATTTCCTTTGTTCTCAAAGGAATATCTGCCTCATTATATATCCGGCTTCATCAAAATATTTTCTTGCGGAAATTTAGCCCTGGCGAATATCAGTATTATCGAAAGAATTTGCGTGTTCGATGAAGCAATCAGACAAACTGCAATTTCAATAAAAATTGGAGAAACAGATAATTTATTTCTGGGTAATATACTTGTCATTACCGGCACTGTCGGGGATCAGGAAGGCTCCGTGGTTCTTTTCAGATTCATTATATCTGAGAGATAATCGCCTGCCTGGCGGATTGCATCTGCCAGTCCTCCGGGATTTTTTCCGCCGGCGACAGCAAGGAACGGCTGTCCTCCCCCTCCTCCCTTTATCACAGGGGCGATAGTTCTGATAATGTCAACGGCATTGATGTTGAGCCGTTTTACTATTTTATCGCAGACCATTGCAAGAAGATGCGCTTTGCCATCTATATCTGCGCCTGTTACCATTACTGTGTCGTCGGATGAATTGCGGATTCTTGCAGCAACTGATTTTAGAAGGTCAGGGTTGTCAGCGTCAATTATACCGGACAGAAACCTTATTTCGCCTATCTGTCTTGCTTCCTTTTCCATGAATCCGGCCCAGGAAGCAGCAGATGATGACTGGTATTTTTCAATCGACTTCTTCAGTGCAGCATTTTCTGCCAGGAGTTTTTCAACACCCTCTTTAATGTTCCCGGGTACTTTAAGAAGGGCGGCAATATCTTCCATGCTCTTCAGCTTTTCGTTGATGTATTCCTCTGCCCCAACAGCGGTCACGGCTTCAATCCTCCTTATCCCTGCAGCTATGGCTCCTTCGGTCAATATTTTCATAATGCCGATACTGCCCGTACTTTTTACATGGGTTCCTCCGCATAATTCAACCGAATCACCGAATTCAATGACCCTTACCTGATCGCCGTATTTTTCCCCGAATAGGGCCAGTGCTCCCATATCCCTGGCTTTTTCCATGCTGATTCCGTCGGAAACAATACCCTGGTGATTTTCCCTTATCATCCTGTTGACAATCTTTTCCACTTCACCTATCTCATTCCTGGTCAATTTACCGGTATGGCTGAAATCGAACCTCAGTCTTTCCGGTGTGACCAGAGACCCTTTTTGTTCCACATGGGTGCCCAGGACTTTCCTTAAGGCATAATGAAGAAGATGCGTTGCCGTATGATTGTTGGCCGTCAATTGCCTTTTCCCAATATCGACTGTGGCTTTAAAGGCCGCAGAAGGTTCTTTGATCTGTCCTGAAGATATGTGTATTATCAGGTTATTCTCTTTTACTGTATCCAGTATTTCAATAGTTTCAGTTTTCGAACTGATTGAGCCTGTATCTCCCGCCTGTCCTCCGCTTTCTGAATAGAATGGGGTCCTGTCGAATACAAGCTGGCAGAGGTTCCGGCCTTTCTGTTTAATCTTTCTGTACCTTGTAATGTTCACGTTATCTTCCGTCTTTTCATAACCCGTAAACAAGGTGCCTTCCTGGTCTCTCAGGACAATCCACTCTCCGGTCTCTACTAAAGCATCCTCACGCGATCTTTGTTTCTGGACTTTCATTTCGTTCTCGAAGCCAGTCTCATCGAGGTGCATGTCCTGTTCCCTGAGAATAAGCCTTGTCAGATCGGCAGGAAAGCCGAAAGTGTCATAAAGTTCAAAAGCAGCTTTGCCGGGCAGTACATTCTGGTTATTCTCCTTCAGTTCGGTTACCAGTTTTTCAATCATTCTCAATCCTTTGCCCAGTGTTTTCAGGAATGCTGATTCCTCTTCGAGTATGATCTTCGAGATTTGTTCTCTCCCTTTTATAAGCTCGGGATATTGCTCTCCCATTATTGAGGAAAGGACCGGCACCAGTCTGTAAATAAAAGGCTCGTCCATTCCGAGATGATTATATCCGTATCTTATTGCCCGTCGGAGTATCCTTCTGATAACATAGCCGGCTTTGTTATTTGAAGGAATCTGCCCGTCTGCTATGGAGAAGGCAACAGCTCTCAGATGGTCAGCGATCACACGCAGAGCTATATCATGATTTTTATCTTTTCCGTACTCTCTGCCTGTAATGGCAGAAATTTCAGTTATCAGAGACTGAAAAAGATCGGTATCGTAATTCGATTTCTTGCCCTGAACCACCATGCAAAGCCTCTCAAATCCCATGCCTGTGTCCACATGTTTTGCGGGCAGGAGATCGAGCCTTCCATCGAGGCGCCGGTTATATTCTATAAAAACCAGGTTCCATATTTCTATCACCCCGGGGTCGCCTTTGTTCACAAGAAGATGCCCGGGCACCTTCTTCCTTTCATCGTCGCTGCGAATATCAACATGGATCTCCGAACACGGGCCACAGGGACCTGTTTCACCCATTTCCCAGAAATTATCTTTTTTCGAGCCATTAAGGATCCTGTTTGCCGGATCCGTGAAGCATCTGCTCCAGTGTTCCGAGGATTCAGCATCTGCGGGGACATTGTCCTCGTCGCTCCCTTCAAAGACTGTTGCATATAGCCTATCTTCGGGGATCCCGACAGCTTTAACAAGGAATTCCCACCCCCATTCAATGGCTTCTTTTTTGAAATAATCCCCGAATGACCAGTTGCCAAGCATTTCAAACATTGTATGATGATAAGTGTCGAGGCCTACTTCTTCAAGATCATTATGTTTTCCTGACACCCTCAGGCATTTCTGGGAATTGGCGACACGCTTCGCATCGGGTTCCTGATTGCCAAGAAAGATATCCTTGAACTGGTTCATCCCGGCATTGGTGAACATAAGTGTGGGGTCATTCCTTATAACCATTGAGTCTGAAGGTAAAATAGAGTGATTTTTTGACCGGAAAAAATCGAAGAACAGATTTCTGAGATCGTTTGCGCTGGTTCTGATAGTCATGTGTTTAAAAATAAACCTTCTTTCGGGTTTGTAAAATTAATTTAATTGTTTTACGTTTGTTTCCATAACAGTAAAATAATTAAAATTCAGAAAACAACGGATGCCTCACCGGAAGTATTTCCTCGATCTTTCCGACTTACAGTTTAAACAGGTAAAGCTGGCCTGGAAGCACAGGCTGTTCCGCGTATTTATATTTATTGTCGTTTCCGTTTCACTGGCGGTGATATATGGTAAGGTATTTCAATCATTTTTCGGCTCTCCAAAAGAGAAATTACTGACACAGGAGATAGAGAACCTTAAGCTGAACTACTCCCTTCTGGGCAGGAGTATGGATAATTCTCTGAAGATCCTCAAAGATCTTGAACTCTCTGATGCCAGTCGCTACCGTCCGATCCTTGACATGGATACCATACCCGGGTCTTTCAGAAATCCCGGTTATGGCGGTATTGACAGATTTGAGGATCTTGAAGGATACAGGAATACCGGAATGATGAAGAGCTTCAGGCAGAAGCTGCATGATATACGTAATAAATCAACTGTTCAGTATGAATCCTTTAAAGCCATCGAGGAGAGAAAGCTGGAATGGAAGAGAGAAATGGAATATCTCCCCATGATATGTCCTGTTAATGTCAACTTCAGGAGAGGCGACGGATTAAAATTCAGGGAGATTCATCCTGTCCTGGGAACGCCTCAGTGGCATCATGGACAGGATTTCAGCACCCCTTACGGTACTGATGTATATGCAACCGGATCGGGCAGGGTAATAGATGCTGGTTGGAATTCAGGAGGATTCGGTAATTGCATCGTAATCGATCATGGATATGGGTACCGGACTACATATGGCCACCTTAGCAGCATTGATGTTGCAGTCGGACAAAATGTCAAAAGAGGAGATTTTATAGGTCTCACGGGCAGCTCCGGAACATCTTCGGGCCCACACCTGCATTATCAGATCGACCTTTTCGGACAACATAAAAATCCGCTGCATTATTTTAATGATGATCTCACTGAAGATGAATATTTTGAGATGATTCAGGCACTCAGCTCACGGACAAAGTTTCGTTGATCAGGCATCTCCCGGTCATTAAACCCGGACAAATTTTATCTTCTGTAATCCGTATAGGTTTTTTTTATTTTTTAGTCAATTTATCTATATTTGCCTTCATATATGGCAAGAACAAAATACAAGTTCAATCCGGATTCCCTTAGTTTTGACGAAGTCAGGCTCGATGCAAAAGCTGTATTCCTGAGAATGCTTGCATATTTCATCGGTTCAATTCTGCTGGCAGGTGTATACGGTATTCTGTTTGCCTTGTTCGTTGACTCACCCAAGGAGAAGACTCTTAAGAGGGAGATAGCACAGCTGACGCTTCAGTATGAGCTGATAAACAGGGAGATGGCTAATCTCGAAAAAGTTATTGAGCATCTTCAGGAGACGGATGATAATCTGTACAGAACAATTTTTGAGGCAGAACCTCTTCCTGCAACCCTGCGCGAAGGCGGAGTGGGAGGCATAAAAAGATATGACGACCTTGACGGCTATGATAACTCGGACATAGTTATTGAAACAACCGGACGGCTCGACAACCTTAGGAAAAAAATCTATATACAGTCAAAATCTTTCGATGATCTGATTAAGCTTGCCGTGGAAAAAGAGGGTATGCTTAGATCGATACCTGCGATAATGCCAATATCAACAAAAGATCTTACAAGGGTCGCCTCAGGCTTCGGAATGAGAATACATCCCTTTTACAAAATTTCAAAGTTCCATACCGGCATGGATTTTACAGCTCCTACCGGAACGGAGATATACGCAACAGGTGATGGCAAAGTAATTTCAGTTTCATCATCAAAAAGAGGAATGGGAAACCATGTCATCATTGATCACGGATATGGCTACAACTCCATTTATGCCCACCTCGATTCATTCAATGTTAGAACGGGCCATAAAGTCAGCAGGGGTGACGTGATAGGCTATGTGGGGAATACAGGAATGTCGGTGGCACCTCATTTACATTACGAAATAAAGCTTAACGGAAAACATGTGGATCCGGTAAATTATTATTTTAATGATCTTTCTCCCCACGAATACGAATTAATGGTTGAAATTGCTTCCAAGACCGGCCAGTCATTTGACTGATGATCCAACGAAGCGCCGAAGAATTCTGGTATCAGCAGGACAGTTACCCTTCACAATCAGACAATGCCATATAAGGAAAAGCCCATAGAAAAACTCTACTATTCAATTGGAGAAGTGTCAGCAATACTGGGTGTTCCGGTTTCCACTGTAAGGTTCTGGGAAAATGAATTTGATATTCTCAGACCTATGAAGAACAGGAAGGGTAACAGATTGTTTACCCAGCGCGACCTCAGGAACCTCAAAATCATACACCATCTCTTAAAGGTGGAGAAGATGACAATATCGGGTGTAAAACAGAAAATGACCGCCGACTGGGAAGAGACGGATTATAAGTACGAGATCGGCGAATCTTTGCGAAGGATAAAAACCATTCTTCTTGATCTTCGTGATAATATCTGATATCAAGGCCTGTCATAGTTATCTGTTTCTTTTGAAAAAATGACCGGCAATAGCATGCATTATTAATTTTGCATTTCACAGGAAACCCATCGTTAAAATGAAGCTGAATGACCTTTGCATTTTCCTCGATTCTGAAATTCCTCTCTCATACCAGGAAAACTATGACAATTCAGGGCTCCAGGTAGGTGATCCGGGAAGGGAAATCAACTCGGCACTTCTGACAGTGGATGTCACCGAAGAAATAGTGGATGAAGCAGTACGTTCCGGCTGCGACCTTATAGTTTCTCATCACCCGTTGATCTTTAACGGATTAAAAAGAATCACTGATAAAACTTACACCGAAAGGATCATAATCAAAGCTATAAAGAATGACATAGCAATATACTCAGCTCACACCAATCTTGATGTTGTGAATAACGGGGTGAGCAGGAAGGCTGCAGAAAAGCTTGATCTGACCGAAATAAAAATTCTGCAACCCCTGTCAGGCAAATTGCTGAAACTTGTTTCCTTTATTCCGGAATCCCATTATAAACAGGTATCTGAAGCAGTGTTTGAAGCAGGCGCCGGAGTTACAGGAAACTATGACATGTGTGCTTTCTCAGTAAGTGGTACTGGCAGTTTCAGGGCGGGAATTGAGGCCCGGCCATTCAAAGGGGAAAAAGGCCGTGTCCATTTTGAGAACGAAATCAGGTTTGAAACAGTTCTGTTTCCGCACCTCAGGAACAGGGTGATCAGAGCACTTCTTGATTCTCATCCTTACGAAGAAGTGGCATATGACCTGATCACACTGGAAAATGAATATCCGGACGCGGGGGCGGGGCGTATCGGAAAATTAAAGGAAGCTCTGAGCGAAATGGATTTCCTCAGCTTTGTTTCAGGAGTCTTCGGAACAGAAGGTCTTCGTCATTCTGCACTGACAGGAAAGAAGATCAGCCGTGTTGCACTGTGCGGTGGTTCAGGCTCATTCCTGCTCAGGGAAGCTGTTGCCGGCGGGGCAGATGCATTCATTACCGGAGATATTAAATATCATACATGGTTTGATACGGAAAACAAGATTCTTCTTATTGATACCGGGCACTTTGAGAGTGAAAAATTCTCTGCGGAGATATTATACGATATTATTAATAAAAAATTCCCTAAATTTGCACTCCGGTTTTCAAAAATAAACACCAATCCTATTAATTATTTTAATGATGGAAAAAGTCAAAACGCACGAATCTGAAATTTCTGTTGAGGAGAGGCTTCGAGCTTTGTATAGTTTGCAAATTGTTGATTCAGAAATTGATAAAATAAAAACTCTCAGAGGGGAGCTCCCTCTTGAGGTACAGGACCTCGAAGATGAGATCGCCGGCCTCGAGACAAGGCTGGGAAACCTTCGTGAGGAAGTTGTTAACCTGGAGAAAGCAGTATCGAAAAAGAATAATGAGATAGCAGAAGCGGAAGCCCTGATAAAAAAGTACGAAGAACAGCAGAAGAACGTGAGAAATAACCGGGAGTATGATTCTTTATCAAAAGAAATTGAATATCAGAACCTTGAGATCGAGTTGTTTAATAAAAAGATCAGGGAATTCAACTTTCAGATTGAGGAAAAAAAGCTTGTGATTGCCGATTCGGAAGCCACCCTTGCCGATCGCCAGTCGGACCTTGACCATAAAAGATCGGAGCTGGATGAGATTATTGCCGATACCAGGAAAGAGGAAGAGACTTTGCATAACAAATCGGAAAAAATTCAGGAAGTCATAGAAGAAAGACTGCTTACTGCATATAGAAGAATCCGTCTGAACGCCAGGAATGGACTTGCAGTGGTTCCTGTGGAACGTGATGCCTGTGGTGGCTGCTTCAATCATATACCCCCTCAGCGTCAGCTTGATATAAGATCACGAAAAAAGATCATTGTATGCGAATACTGCGGCCGGATACTTGTTGACGATGAAATCATTAAAGAAGAGTAGTAACATCATCATAAAAACCATAAAACAGGAGGGGCTTTTGATCAGGCCCCTTTTTGTTTTACCTTTACAGTACTAAACACATCGGTTGTAATATGACTACATCTTCTGCATTCAAAACCATGGTTGCCGAAGGGATACCGGATACACTTCCGTTACCCGGACAATATGATTTAACTGTAAACCATGCTCCCAGACGTAAGGATGTGCTTACCCTTCAGGAGAAAAAACTGGCTCTGAGGAATGCCCTGAGGTATTTTCCGGAGCATTTTCACAGGGAGCTCGCAGGAGAATTTGCAGAGGAATTAACGGAATTCGGGCGGATATATATGTACCGCTTCAGACCGGGTTATGAGATAAAGGCACGTCATATCAATGATTTTCCCTACAGATCGGTCAAGGCGGGCGCCATTATGCTGATGATCTCAAATAATCTTGACATAGCGGTTGCCCAGCATCCCCACGAACTGATAACCTACGGAGGGAATGGAGCAGTATTTCAGAACTGGGCGCAATATCGTCTTACGATGAAATACCTGTCTGAAATGACTGACAAACAGACGCTGGTGATTTATTCCGGACATCCTCTGGGGCTTTTCCCTTCGCACAGCGATGCACCGAGGGTTGTTGTTACAAACGGAATGGTTGTTCCAAATTATTCATCTCATGATCACTGGGAGATATTCAACGCCCTGGGTGTTTCCCAGTACGGGCAGATGACTGCCGGATCATATATGTATATAGGTCCCCAGGGTATTGTGCACGGAACAACCATTACACTGATGAATGCTGCACGAAAAGTCTCTGCGGCAGCAAAGCCAAAGCCGCCTCTGCTGTACATATCCTCAGGCCTTGGCGGGATGTCGGGAGCCCAGCCCAAAGCAGCCAGGATAGCAGGTATTATCGCTGTAATAGCTGAAGTGAACAGCCAGGTCATAGAAAAAAGGCATGCTCAGGGATGGGTCGATGAAGTGATCTCAGATCCTGGCAAGCTTGTCAGAAGGATAAAGGACCTTAAGGAGCGGAATGAAACAGCCTCGGTTGCTTTTTACGGTAACATAGTCGATCTGTGGGAAAAGCTTGACGATGCGAAAATATACGCAGATATCGGCTCCGACCAGACATCACTGCATAACCCCTGGTCCGGCGGATATTACCCTGCCGGCATAACATTCGGAGAGGCAAATGAGATGATCAAAAGTGATCCCGCAAGGTTTAAGGAACTGGTCAGGGAATCACTGAAGAGACAGGTGGCAGCTATTAATCGTCATGCGGAACGGGGGACATATTTTTTCGATTACGGCAATGCATTTCTTCTCGAGGCATCAAGGGCCGGTGCTGATATTACAGGCAGCGATGGAGAATTCAGGTATCCTTCATATGTACAGGATATTATGGGTCCACTGTGTTTCGACTACGGTTTCGGACCATTCAGATGGGTATGCTGCTCGAATGACCCGGCAGATCTGAAAATTACTGACACTATAGCTCTGGAGACTCTTGAGGGATTGATCAGGAGTGCACCTTCTGAGATCAGCCGGCAACTGTCGGACAACATACACTGGATAAAGGAAGCAGGAAGGAATAATCTGGTAGTCGGCTCTCAGGCAAGAATATTGTATGCTGATGCTGAAGGGAGAACTGAAATTGCCGGAAAATTCAATAAAGCCATTAAATCCGGAAAAATATCTGCTCCTGTAGTTATAGGGCGGGATCATCACGATGTTTCGGGAACAGATTCTCCGTACAGGGAGACTTCAGACATATATGACGGGTCGAAGTTCACGGCTGACATGGCTGTTCATAATGTTATTGGTGATGCATTCCGTGGTGCAACATGGATTTCGCTTCACAACGGGGGCGGTGTTGGGTGGGGTGAGGTTATCAACGGAGGATTTGGACTTGTACTGGACGGAACTGCCGATGCTGAAAGAAGGCTTTCGATGATGATAAACTGGGATGTCAACAACGGCATAGCCCGCCGCAGCTGGGCACGCAACAAGGGGGCACTGTTTACACTGAAAAGGGAAATGAAGCGCACTCCCGGTCTTACGGTAACATTACCGTTTACAGCCGATGACAGGATCGTTGACGAGGCTTTTCCCGGATGATTCAACCTATATCACTCAATGAAGCCCCGATCATGTTGAAAGTAATGCAGTTGCAAATGCAACCACTCCCTCTTCCCTTCCTGTAAAACCAAGTCCTTCAGTTGTGGTTGCCTTTATTGATACACTTTCCGGAGTGGTGTTCAGGATATCCGATATGATATTTCTCATCTCAGGAATGTAGCCGGCAATTCGGGGCTTTTCCAGGCAAAGCGTGCTGTCAATATTAATCACATGGTATCCTTTGCCTGAAATGAGCTCAAAGCTCTTCCTGAGCAGTATCCTGCTGTCGATGTTTTTGTAGGCAGGATCACTATCGGGAAACTGGCAGCCAATATCCCTGAGCCCGGCGGCTCCAAGTAATGCGTCACAGATTGAATGGAGAAGAACATCGCCGTCTGAATATGCAGCACATCCTTTGTCCGACGGGATTTTCACACCTCCCAGCCGAAGTACGATACCCTTTTCCAGGCGGTGAAAATCAATTCCCTGGCCTATTCTGATATTCATTGACTGCTTGTGACAACGTTTCTCAGCGACGTACTGTCAAATGATAGGGAGAAACGCAGCGTTCTTGCCAGCGGATGATTCTGTGCCACAGGCATCAGATATGAAAAATCAAGTGTGAATCCCTTAAGCTTGAAACCGGCTCCGGCCGTAAAATACTTTCTGTTTCCTTTTGTCTCGTTCTCGTGAAAATAGCCGGCTCTTAATGCAAACTGATTATTGTACCAGTATTCTGTCCCGAAGGAGTAGGTTATTTCCCTTATTTCTTCCCCGAAACCTCCGGGAGCATCGTAGAATGAGTGGAAAATTGCTACCGGAACTGAAACATT
>Ga0334882_1004200_pt1 | contig 12448 bp, 7 predicted proteins | sample GraSluR1_MG_5_FD_207226 | JGI IMG/M metagenome (GOLD analysis project Ga0334882, IMG submission 207226) | Sludge microbial communities from methane-producing bioreactor in Wageningen University, Netherlands - Granular Sludge_15_04-R1 | ecosystem: Engineered > Bioreactor > Anaerobic > Unclassified... | reverse complement strand
ATTCTATGCAGCCTTTCCCAAACGGCTCGCCATTGCACACCAGAGTTCCATCGCTGCTGATCGTCAGTTTGCCTGCGCCGGTCGTCTTATCGACATGGTGTGCGATAACGGTTCCAGGCCTGACTGTCAATGTACATCCGCTGACAGTGATGTCGGCATTGTAAATGACATAATCGATTCGCGAGTGGTGATAGCCAAGATCGACCATACCGGAATCGCACGAATCGTAATCCGGCTGCCAGACCGCATCATTATTGATCGCAGTGGTAGTTGTGTACAGATTGACGGGATACGTAGAAGACCACAGATTAGGGTCGCTGTACCCCGCTGATTCAACAGAACCATTTCCCGCGTCAATGCACAAGGCGCCGCCTTCGGCATCGTCGTTCAAGTATACAAACGAAATCCCGATGGCGTCGGAGTAGAACGGATGTGCAGTAAGAGCAATCGAGTTTGGCCCTGCAACCACATCGGTGTTAGTGCCATTGCCGTAATAGCCGTTGAAGTTATTGTACAGATAGTTGGGATCTGCCGGATCCATGTAAATGCCCGCCGTGGCGCACGATGAGAATATGTTGTTCTCAACAGTAATCTGACGGGTGCAATTGGCGGCAATGTAGACCGCGCTGCCGGTATTCTGCAGCGAGTTGTTGATTATGGCGACATTGCCGCCTGAGCCGGTGACCCTTATGCCCGCGTTGGCGGCGGCATTCAGGATATTGTTAAAGACCGTTACAGACGTGATATTCGGATCATTGGTCACTTCCAGATTGCAATCCGAACATGCAGCAATCCAACTGTGTCTGAAGGGTATACCCAGGTCGCCTTTTATCACAAGACCCTTCTGGGCATGGACGATATGGCAGAATTCCAGTTCGCTTTCGGCCCCTGCTTCGAGTCCAACCCAATCCCCTGAAGCCGGGCTGCCGCTGCTTCCTGAGATTATCTCGCCGTTGGCGTTGTCATTCTTGCTCACGAAATAGATTCGCTTGTAAGGCTCCCCCCTGGCGATTATCTTGCCCGAACCGCTGGTGAAGAGCTTCTTGCCCGTATTGAACTTGACAAATGTGCCCGGCTCGATTTGCAGCTGACCGCTGTCGATTTCCAGGTCATCCGAGACGTAGTAGGTGGCATCTGCATGCCAAACGCCATCGTCCGGGTCCCACGTCCCGCTGATGTTTTCATAGTCCCAGACAACAGGGTAAGCTGCACTGTCAAGGAAATCATAGTCCAGTGTCTCCAACAGGAACTTCCTGCCCCGCTCATCTTTTACAAGCCCCTTCCTGGCAATCGTTCTGGCGTTGGCACTGTCGAAGATGGCTGATGGGCCGAATCGGTGCAGTCTGTATTCGTAGAGTTCGTCATCCTGGGCAAACAGCTTTATGAAGGCGATATCGTCCCTCGTTGGAACCGTACTGGAGACGTCAGCCGCCTCGAATCTCCTGTTGCCAACAGCGATGTCCATCATCCCTTCACTTGCATAGGCATCCAGATTCAGTTCCGTGAACAAGTGAATGCGGGTTTGGGACGCGTCCAATTGTTCGTTGAGCTGCGGCTTGGTCCGGAAGATTATGTTCTGATGGAATCCTGCCGGCCGGGCCATGAGCTGGTGAAAAGCGCTGAAAAGGGGGCCAGGGGATGCACATCGTAGAGGCGTAAAAAGCGCCGAAAAGGGAGCCACCGCATTTGACCGATCTTTGAGATCTGGAGCCTGTTCCAGATGGCAAAGGTCAGAAGGGATGTTGACGGTGGACCATTATGAACTCATTAGGCGTAAGGTAGAGATCGAGGAGAAGACCCAGCGGGAGGCTGCCAAAGAGCTCGGCCACTCCCGCAAAACCGTGGCCAAGGCCTTGCGACTGCGGCTTCCGCCGGGCTATCAGGTAAGTAAACCTCGTCCAAGACCGGTTCTCGATCCGTTCAAGCCGATCCTGGACGCTTGGATCGAGCAGAACAAGACCGCTCGGCGCAAACAGCGGCAGAAGGCCAAACGGATGTATGAGCGTCTTCGGGATGAGTACGGCTTCACGGGGCATTACGGCACCGTGCAGCGGTACGTCAAGCAAGCCGCCAATCGGCAGAAGGAGGTGTTTATGCCGCTGCGGTTCGATCCGGGCGAAGAGGCCCAGGTCGACTGGCATGAGGGGTGGGTCATGGACAATGGCGTTGAGCGTAAATGCCAGTTTTTTGTCATGAAACTGTGCTATTCGAAAGCCCTGTTCGTATATCCATATGAGCGGGCGAATCTCGAATCGTTCCTGGACGGCCATGTCCGGGCCTTTGAGTATTTTGGGGGGGTACCCCGGCGGATCGCGTATGACAATCTTAAATGCGCCGTGATCCGGGTAGGCAAGGGCAGGAGTCGTCGGCTGAATAAGCGATTCAAGGAGCTGCGGGCGTGGTATTTGTTCGAAACACGCTTCTGTAACGTGGCTAAGGGCAACGAGAAAGGGGATGTCGAGAACGGGTGCAAGCGAAGTGAGAACACGTATCTGTCTCCGATCCCCCATATCGAGGGTCTTGCCCAATTGGCCGTCAAGCTGTTTGACGACTGCCGCAACGACCTCCAACGCAAAGGTCCGGCCGTCCATGGCGGCAAGACCATTGGGGAACTGCTTGAGGAGGAAAAGCCTTACTTGCTGGGCTTGCAGTCCGAACGTTTCGCGGCCTGTGTTCGGCGGTCCACCTTCGTGGACAGCCACGCCCTGGTCCATATGGATACGGTGCGTTACTCGGTTCCGGTGGAATGGGCCTACCATCCGTGTGTGATTGAAGCCTTCGTCGATCAGGTCCGGATCGGGTGTGACCACCAGTGGGTGGCGGTGCATGAACGCTGTTACAGCCCAGGGCAGTTCGTGCTGGAGCCCCTGCACTATCTACGATTGCTCCGGCGCAAACCCGGCAGCCTGGACAATGCTCGGGCCTTCAAGGGGCAGCCCTGGGGGCCGGATTTTGACATGATGCGAAGCGAGCTGGAGTACCGCCACCCGAAGAACGGGACCCGGCATTACATCGATATCCTGATGCTGTTCACGGAGTATCCACAAGAGCAGGTCAAGGCCGCGGTCGAACTGTGTGTCCGACGCCGGGCGTTCAGCAAGGACGCTGTCTTGAATGTCCTGCGCAACGAGCCCTTGTCCGAGCGAGGGCGTCTGGACCTGTCGGAGCGGCCGGAACTGATCCTGCAGAGCACTGGCGTTCGCGATACGGGCATTTATGACCAGCTCAAGGCCCGAGAGGCGGTGCCTGCATGAGCACACAAAGACTGTTATTGGAGAGCTACCTCAAGACATTGAAGTTGCCCACCATGCGAGCGGAGTACAAGGCCATCGCTCGTAAATGCAGCGAGACGAACGCTTCTTATGAGGACTTCCTTCAGCAATTGGCGGAACTGGAGACCCAGCGCCGAACGGCGATGGCCATCGAACGCCGGCTCAAACAGGCCGCGTTCCCGGTGGTCAAGGAGATGGCGTCGTATCGGTTTACGGATGTGCCCAAACTGAACAAGAAGTACGTTCTGGATCTTGCCCGATGCCAGTTCATCGAGACCCGAACCAACCTGGTGCTCACCGGTCCGCCGGGGGTGGGAAAGACCCACCTGGCCATTGCGTTTGGCCGGGAGGCCTGTAAGCGCGGCTACAAGGTGAAGTTCTTCACTGCCTCCACGCTGGTCAACACGTACCTTGAGGCCCGGCAGGAGCGGACGATCCTGAAACTGGAGAAGCACATCCGCCAGTGTGACCTGATCATTATCGATGAGCTCGGCTATATCCCCCTGGACCGCATGGGAGCCGAGCACCTGTTTGGCTTCTTCAGCCAGTGTTATGAGCAGACCAGCCTGATTGTGACGACCAATCTGCCGTTTGCAGACTGGCCCCAGGTCTTTGCCGAGGACGAGAGGCTGGCCGGCGCCCTGCTGGACCGCCTGACGCACCACGTGCATATCCTGGAGATCGTGGCAGACAGCTTCCGGCTCAAATCCAGCCTGGGCAAGGATCCAAAAGAAGCAGGGTAAACATTATAGGACGTTCCCCCACCTTAAGGTGGGGGCAGGAGAATCTCTATTGACAGCGTCCTGGCGGACGCTACTATTTATGGCTTAGGTGGCCCCCAATTAGGCGCTTTTGCTGGCCCCCTTTTCAGCGCTTTTCACCATCTGGCTTCAAGCAAATTGGATACAGATGCGAGCGATCCTTGTTCCATGACCAACCTCTGCATTTGCTCAATGGGCTTTCCGCGATATCCTTCATGTCTGTCCGGTACGACCCTCGATTTCATGGTAAAAGATCCACTCCATTTCCCTATTTAAGTGTTTGCTTCATCTGATCCGGCCCCAAAGTACCCGGACATAGATTAGACAATCATCCGAGGACGCGTCGTGTCGACGCAGAAGCCTCTCCTGACGAACGCTCTTAGCTATCGACAGAATGTACAGGTGACTTTGGGATACATGGCTAAGCAGTTGACTGCAGACAGCTCCCTTGAATCTGACCTAAGCCTTATGGAAGTGTCAAGTAGACTGTAGGTTTAAAAAGGGATTCTGACGAAACGTACGCGACACAATCTATAGATTATAGGCAAGCTTCAGCAGGCGCAGGCGGTGCTGGTCATTGGGCGAGCATGCTGTTAGTCTTGTGGGAAGATCTGATCGGGAGATAGATGCCCGCCGCGGGCATCGAACCGTCCGTCAAATTATTCGCGCATACGGTCAGAAAGTCGTAGAATCATCCAACTGCAAGAACTCACGTTGACGGGTCGCGGATCCCGCCAACTGAGCCGGACATACCTCAAGAGTCCTAAGCCGATGCGATTATCCCGATGCAGGCCGGGCGTGCATCAATGGATCAGCTTCAATGGGGCCGCGTCATGAGAGACGCGGAAATGAGCATAGTCCTGCACAGCTCCAGCCTCTCACGGAAGCTTCAATGGGGCCGCGTCATGAGAGACGCGGAAATCCGTGAGTTTCCACGACGGCGAACAATGTATGTTGGCTTCAATGGGGCCGCGTCATGAGAGACGCGGAAATCTTGGATAAGTGGTTTGTTGCGGTTTGGGCAATCGCGCTTCAATGGGGCCGCGTCATGAGAGACGCGGAAATCTCTTTGGGCCTGCCGTCTGCGCCCGGATTGGCGTCGCTTCAATGGGGCCGCGTCATGAGAGACGCGGAAATCCGCAAGCGCGGCGTCAATGGTGTCGAGGCGGGCAAGCTTCAATGGGGCCGCGTCATGAGAGACGCGGAAATCGGTTACTGCCACGATCTGCCCTGCCGCGACCGCTGAGCTTCAATGGGGCCGCGTCATGAGAGACGCGGAAATGTAGGCCAGGAACTGTTTAATCCTGTCTTCCATGTGCTTCAATGGGGCCGCGTCATGAGAGACGCGGAAATGCCAGGCAGCCAAGGCTGAGGGGCTTCAGGCAAAGATGCTTCAATGGGGCCGCGTCATGAGAGACGCGGAAATAAAGGATCGGCCTCGCTGACACATCGGCTAAAGCCCAGCTTCAATGGGGCCGCGTCATGAGAGACGCGGAAATTCAGGGTCAAGCCGTGCCCGAGCGAGGCCGGGTTGGCTTCAATGGGGCCGCGTCATGAGAGACGCGGAAATCCTGTGTCTGCCTTTTCGAGAAAGCCAATTAGCTGCGCTTCAATGGGGCCGCGTCATGAGAGACGCGGAAATGCACACTGGTCGGATGTACGTGGGCAGGCAATGAATTGCTTCAATGGGGCCGCGTCATGAGAGACGCGGAAATCCGACAACAGCACATCCGACGGCAGCCTCAACAATACGCTTCAATGGGGCCGCGTCATGAGAGACGCGGAAATGCCGAGTACACCAAGGCGGCCGACGCCGAGCGGCTCGCTTCAATGGGGCCGCGTCATGAGAGACGCGGAAATCAACACAAGCCGCGTGGGACCGGGCGTACTGTGATGCTTCAATGGGGCCGCGTCATGAGAGACGCGGAAATCCCAGTTCCACGGCCACATACCCGTATAGTTGCGGAGCTTCAATGGGGCCGCGTCATGAGAGACGCGGAAATTGGCGGACTGGACGGTGGCGAAGTAACGGTGACGTTGCTTCAATGGGGCCGCGTCATGAGAGACGCGGAAATGCAAGATTCTCGACACCTGTGATTTGTTGCTGGCCTTGCTTCAATGGGGCCGCGTCATGAGAGACGCGGAAATGAGAGCGTGCCTCGCAAAGACTTGGTGTTCTTATGGCTTCAATGGGGCCGCGTCATGAGAGACGCGGAAATGGCAGCGGCGAGGGGGGATGATGGCGGAAAGAAAGAAGCTTCAATGGGGCCGCGTCATGAGAGACGCGGAAATCTGCGCCCGGTACGTCCCATCCGCATCCCGCGTCACGCTTCAATGGGGCCGCGTCATGAGAGACGCGGAAATGCGTCGAATTCTCTTGGCCCGTCTGCCGCTTCATTGGCTTCAATGGGGCCGCGTCATGAGAGACGCGGAAATATTACATACGCATAAAGGTCACGGACGGCACAGAATGCTTCAATGGGGCCGCGTCATGAGAGACGCGGAAATCTCGATCAAATCCGGCCGATTGCGAAAGGCCAGCTTGCTTCAATGGGGCCGCGTCATGAGAGACGCGGAAATGCTGCGAGACATCTTTGACAGCTATGTCGACAGCGCGCTTCAATGGGGCCGCGTCATGAGAGACGCGGAAATGTCGGCAAGGGCCGCAAACGCCGCACCATCCCACTGCTTCAATGGGGCCGCGTCATGAGAGACGCGGAAATCGCCATCCTCCACCGTCGCGCCCAGCCACAGATTTTCGCTTCAATGGGGCCGCGTCATGAGAGACGCGGAAATGTCAGCCGGTTGAACGCCATAATCTCGGCCACTCCGGGCTTCAATGGGGCCGCGTCATGAGAGACGCGGAAATCTGCACTGCCGCACGATATCCGCAATCCATGCGTTCGCTTCAATGGGGCCGCGTCATGAGAGACGCGGAAATGACGACAATGAGCTGATGCCGCCGGAGCTCTTGCGGGCTTCAATGGGGCCGCGTCATGAGAGACGCGGAAATAATGAGGGCTGGTGGGCCAGATCGACGCCGGACAGGTGGTGCTTCAATGGGGCCGCGTCATGAGAGACGCGGAAATGCGGGCAGAGCTGCACTGCCGGATCGTCCTGCTGGCGCTTCAATGGGGCCGCGTCATGAGAGACGCGGAAATAACGGCCGCGCCAAGTGCTTGCTCTGTCGGCAGTTATGATAGCAGAATCGAGCGGTTGGTCTAAATACTATCAACACCGGGTTAAATCCTCCTTCGAAATCAGCCTTATCTCCTTTATTATCAAAGACTTCGAGCAAGACCAGGGATTTCCGAATCACCTGACCGCTCGTCAGGCCAGACAAGTCTGCCAACTACCGCCTAACTGATATTAGACTACCACAATTCTTTGCGGCGGACAATAGGCAAAACCTACGCATTCCAGGCCTTGGCCCATTTCAAAGGCGTTCTCGGCCGGGCCGAGATCGAGGATCAGAACCTGATCGTCGCGTTGGTGAACATATTGTTGAAGCTCGCCTTTGAGCGAGGCATGCTCGCGGGCGTTCAATTCGCATACAAAGACGCTGAACTGAACATGATCGCCTCGGTCCCGCAGAGTCTTGAAAATGCGGTCGCGGCGTTTGTCATCGGAGATATCATAGGTTACGAGATAGCGTCGTCTCATCGATTACCGAGTCTCCATGCCGATGTATGACTCGACCTCTTGCCTAACCCATCGCGCCAGCAGCCTGGTCTGGAGACGGATAATGGTTCGCCAACTGCAACGGTAATCAAAGATAGGGTGGGTAACGAGTTGATCAAGTCGGCCCTCATAAGCCCGAATGAATGCCTTACGGGCTGCTGGCTTCATGGCACAACCTGCCTTGGCGATCTGGAAATCATTCTCGCGGACCATGCCGGTGTTGATCGCTGTGATAACGGCGGAGTCCACCACCGGCGTACGGAATTCCTCCATCAGGTCCAATGCCAGCGCCGGCCGGCCGTGCCGCGGCTGATGATAGAATCCCCAATATGGATCGAATCCTTCCGCAAGCAATGCCACAGTGCATTCTTTAGCTAACATCGCATAGCCAAAGGAGAGCAAAGCATTGATCGGGTCTTTGGGCGGGCGGCGATTACGATTTCGAAAATCCCATTCAGAGGACAGCGCATCACTCTTAATCATCCGAGAGAAATTAGCAAAGTAGACCTTGGCACCAAGTCCTTCGATACCCAAGAGCGAGTCGATTCTCTCTGCAGACTGAGCGTTCTTCATCTGTTGAGCTAAATCATCTAAAGCTTCTTGCGGCAGGCCGGCGGCATTGCGGCGTAGAAAGGTCCGCTGAGCTGAAATCTTGGCCGAAACAATTTGCCGGGCCAATTGGAGGCAACGGGCGGCATCTGAGGCCGTACTGAACTGGTTGGACCGCAAGTATGCGTTCTTGAGGCCCATGCCTTGAGTGATGCCGTAAAACCAGTTTCCCGTCGACAGATGGATCACGGGTATGCCTTCGTCGCACAACAGGTGCGTCGTCTGTGCAGTTACAGAAACATTGCCGCACAACACTAACTGGCTCGTATCCGCCAGACGGACCGTAGCGAGTTTCTCCTTCTGCTTCCAAACCACCAAAGCTTTGCTGGTCTTGGAGACCATCGCCCCTTGCTCCTGAACATAGAGCGGCAGGGCATCATCGCGTGACGGGAAGAATTGCCGTATCTCGCTTTGTTTGGACTCGACCTCGCCATTAGCCTGGGCCTGCAGCAAATGTGTTTCATCCGGCAGACAGATGCCCGCCAGACTGCATCCGTTACACTTGGGACTGTCTTCAAGTGGCGGAGGCGATACAGAAGCAATTGATGCGGCTTTCGCTTCCTGGAGCAGATCGAGTGTCCGCTTTTCCAACTCCGGGCTGAAGGCAATATCCACACGCGTGCGCGAGCGTGCGAAGTACAGCACGCCATGATCACACTGGTAGCCGCTTTCGCGAAGGAGCAGTCCTTGGGCCATGAGCTGCACGCGCTCAGGTTCATAAGACCTCTCCTCGTTATCGGGCACACGCCCCCGTTTGGTCTCTACGGGGACGGCGATATCGTCTGCCGTGGAAACCAAATCGAGCTTGGCGGTGAGACCAAGGATCGTGCTGCCCAAAACGACGGACCGCGTAATCGTGGGAGGCTCGTCGCCTTTAGGTGCGGCCTCCTGTCCGTTGCCGTCATCGTCGGCTTCATTCTGCTCTTCGGCCGCCCCCTTGTCGGGATCAGGCAGGATATGGTCGAGCTTGTCCGCGCGGCGATGCACGTTGCGGCCTTCGACCGTGTATGCATTATCGGCCCAGCGGCCTTCAACGTGCATCAGATGAAACAGTCGCGGGCAGTAGGCGTACTCATTGAGCATCCGAACGGGCAGCAGATCCGGCCCCTCGCCGTCCCCATCCGTGGAATCAGGCGCATTCGACGGTTTGACCATGATTCCATCCTCTCTTGAGTCGCTATGGACTTGTAAGAGATCGACCCAAATACCCGACGACTTTAGGAGGATTCCACCGCAGCAAACAACCCCAACCCGCAATGTCGCCCGGCCCCGAGAGTGATGGGACCGGGAACTTCGTGGCTAAACGTCAACCGGACATGGACAGCGGTCTTGCCATCGAGGCGCTTTGGTACCACGAAATTGGATCGCTTGTTACGGTCGTATCGATGGGCGCTGAGGCAATTCTTATAGAAGGGCAGCGTTTGCCAAATGAACGTACAGGGCGTTTCGATGCCTGCGCGTTGTAGGGCAAGGATGATGAGCCGCTTGAAGTCCTCCTCGTCGCGGTACTTGATCTTCTGCCCGTCCTTCCTATCACACGTCTTCTTGTGAATGTGCTCATCCAGGATCACTGGCGTGACGCTCTGCCAGACCTTCGACCGGCACAGATAGCATTTGTCGATGAACTTCCCACGTGGCGGGGTAAATCGCTGGATTGAGTGAGGCAACGGGACGCGCAGCGGCGTGTCGGCGTCACACTCCTCGCCAGCATCGAGTTTGAACTCCAATTGCATACCGTTGAGCCGCTTTGCGACATGCTCCAATTCCCCCTCACGGCCAATTGGCGCGATGAGCATCACGTTGCGAACCATCGCGTCGGAATGCTCATGCCCGATCGAAGGAAGCGGCACGTAGCTGATCTGTTGATGCTCGTCGCACGCCGGGTCATTCTTCCCACGAACGAACCGGCTGACCCACGGGCCGCGCTCGGCTTCGGGAATCCACGATGGCGCGTTGCGGCCTTTGTCCATGCACTCGATCGCCGCATGCCGCACGACGGCTGCGATGTGCGCGAGCAGGGGTTGGGGGTAGCGGGTGGTATCGAGTTCGTCGTTGAGGAGTTTGAAGACTACGAAAGGCCTTCTCACTGGTCGCTCGACGCTCGTGTAGAGGACGCGATCGAAGATTTTCGGCTTGTTCACTGTCTTCAGCGGCTTGCCGTGTTCGATACGATTGATGAATGTGCTGTGACAATGGCGAAGGTCGCAAAGCGTGCATTCGGCCAGATCGTCGTCATAAGTCGGCGTGCGGAGCGTGTCGCGGAATGAGCCCGCGTTCTTCTTCGGATGCCACCGAATGCCATTGAGCTTCTGCAATTCCGATTCGTCCGCAACTCGTGCATCGGCGAACGCCATGTCAATGCCCCAGCCGAGCGTGGTGAGGCTTCGTGCCGCTCGTTCGATGTTGTCTACCGGACAATCGGTTGGTTCGGGAATGTCCCAGACGTAATGCACCTCCGGCTTCTGATCGGAGTCGAGCAGAAACAGCGTGGGAATCGTCGGCTTGGCCGTCAGACGTTCCTGCCGGTCGAGCTTTTCGTCGCCGTCGTTGTTGGGCACGAACCGTGTGATCGCCTGTCCAGTTCTGGACTTCGGAGCGATGATGATCGGCGGATGCTCGCGTGTGTGGCGCTGCAACCAGCCGAGCGCCTTGCCGACGGGGGTGAAGTTCTTGTTCGATGGAATGTCTTCGCCTTCGACGAGTTCATCTCGCCGTGCGACGCCTGCGACCAGCGCCTGAAACAACCGAAATGGCGAAGGCGGCCACTCCGGCGGCCCACCACGATCAAGCAGACCGTGGTAGCGGTCGTCGAGGAAATAAACGGTGAGGAGGAGGTGGGTCATTGTGCGACCTCCCCGGTCAATTCAGCGGGCGCGTTGAGCAATGGCTCGGTCGGCATCTCTGAGGTCGGAGCCGGGAAGAACGACAGCATTTGCTCCTTCCGTTCTGCGGCACCCGCGTCCTCTGTCAATAACGGCTTGATCTTTGCTGCCAGATTCTTGACGACGTCGTCGGCGCCAGTATCTCCTGCGATCTCCTCAAGACGCGCGGCGAGCTTTTCGCGCGGTCCCTTGTTCAACTTGCCACCGGCGCCGACTTTCAGAGCGTCCACCATTTTTCGCAAAGCTTCGATCGGATCACCGGCCTTCTCTCGCTTCCTCTTTTCTGCCCGGTATTTCGCGAGCGTCTCCTTTGTGATCGGTCCGATCTTGCGGACCTTATCCCGCTCGGCACCGCTTAGTTTGCCTTTAGCATCGGTCAATCCCAGGAACTCTTCCGCGACGTCCTTCTCGAATTGTGCGTCAAGGTGATCCTTCTTCTCATATGAGATGCCCATCGCTTCGAAGAATGCTTTGCCGGAGGTGTCGGCGAAAGCGACTGCTTGTGCGCGATCGACCTTGATCGGTTCGTCCTCCTTTCGATGTTTCACTAGAACCCAATCGTCCTCACCGGTGATCCGAAGATTGCAGCCTTCGCGAAGATTCAGGTCGGGATCGGACGTTGCGGCGACCAAAGCTAGGCCGAGGACGTACTTCCGCAACGCCTCGGTGCGTTCCCCCGACTTTTCCATCGTTTCCTTTTCGATCTCCTTCTTGCGTTCATCCGTCTTGTTCTCCTCCGGCTTCGGCGGATCGACGACCGCCTTGAGTTGTCGCAATGCCACAAGATTGAGCTTGATTGTTCGGACCAGCAGTTTCGGATCGGTGAGCCGCACACCGCCGAGCGTTTGGCTTGCAAGGGCATGCTTCATGCCTTCTGAGGAGAGTGGGTTGGTGTCGCCCTCACCAACATCAAGTTCTTCCTTGATGGCACCAACGGCGACGTAATCTACGGCAGGAATGAACGTCGCCGACTTGGTTAATGGTCGCACGTTCTGGGCACGGATGCCTGCTTTGATGATCCGCTGCAATTTGGTTTGGGTCGATCGGGAGTCCCAAGCGCCATAAAGAATGGACGTGGGGGCCAGGGTGGCAAGGATCGAATGGTCACCGGCATCGGCACGGGTGAAGGCGGTGTGAAATTCTGCGGCGAGGCTCGATAGTCTGACGACGGCATCACCCGCACGATGGCCCGCGTCGAGCAGATTCACCGGAGTGCCATTTACGAAGATGACAATCTGTGGCA
>Ga0334882_1004198_pt1 | contig 12457 bp, 10 predicted proteins | sample GraSluR1_MG_5_FD_207226 | JGI IMG/M metagenome (GOLD analysis project Ga0334882, IMG submission 207226) | Sludge microbial communities from methane-producing bioreactor in Wageningen University, Netherlands - Granular Sludge_15_04-R1 | ecosystem: Engineered > Bioreactor > Anaerobic >... | reverse complement strand
GTCTGGGGCTCGTGCTTACAGAACCCGGGCCGGACACTTACAATATCTCATCTGAAACAATAAGAAAGAGTCTCTCTTCATCTTCCAGGGCAATTGTACCCGTACACCTTTTCGGGCAATGTGCCGATATGGAAGAAATAATGAACATTGCCGGAGAAAATGGCCTTTACGTTATAGAGGATGCGGCCCAGGCTACCGGCACTGATTTCATATTTTCAGACGGAACCGTGAAAAAGGCCGGTACCATTGGCCATATAGGAACAACATCATTTTTCCCGTCAAAAAACCTTGCCTGCTTTGGTGACGGCGGAGCCCTCTATACAAATAACGACGATCTTGCAGTGAAGATCAGAAGCATTGCCAATCACGGCATGAAAACAAAGTACCGGTACGACAATATAGGTGTCAATTCAAGGCTTGACACACTGCAAGCCGCAATCCTAAGGGTCAGGCTCAGGTATCTTGAACGTCAGAATTCTGCAAGGCGCGGGGTTGCCGATCGTTACGACAGAGCCTTTTCCGCCCTTCCTTCTGTTATTATACCGGCGAGGGCAGAAAAATCCACCCATATCTTCCACCAGTATACTGTAAGAATAACCAACGGGAAAAGGGATCAGCTGAAGAAATACCTCGAAGAGAGCAAAATCCCGTCGATGGTCTATTACCCTGAACCACTGCATACGCAGAAGGCCTACAGTTACCTCGGTTATCGCATGGATGATTTCCCGGTAACAACCAAATTGTGCAGTGAAGTGCTCTCGCTTCCTATGCACCCCGAAATGGAACCTGAACAGATTGAATACATTACAGCCACAGTTTGTAAGTTCTTCGAATGAACCAATGTTTTAAGATCATGGAAAAAGAATATTTCGCTCACGAAACGGCAGTTATCGATGATGGCTGCACAATAGGCAGAGGAACTAAAATATGGCACTTCAGCCATGTCATGACAGGCTGTGAGATAGGCGATAACTGCAATATCGGACAGAATGTTGTTGTCTCTCCCGGAGTAAGACTCGGAAAAAACGTCAAGGTGCAGAACAATGTATCAATCTATACCGGAGTTATATGTGAGGATGATGTCTTCCTTGGTCCCTCAATGGTCTTTACAAATATTGTCAATCCGAGAAGTGCCGTTGTAAGAAGGGGAAGCTATGTTGCCACAATAGTAGAAAGAGGAGCCTCAATCGGTGCAAACGCCACCATTGTATGCGGTCATAACATAGGCAGATTTGCATTTATAGGAGCCGGAGCTGTTGTAACAAAAGAGGTAAAACCCTATGCCCTTGTTGTAGGAAATCCCGCCCGCCAGACAGGATGGATGAGTGAGTTCGGGCACAGGCTCGAATTTGACAACGACGGCTACGCAGTCTGCCCCGAAAGCGGAGAGAGATACCGGCTGACAGACGGGTATGTTAAAAAGGTTGAATAGCTGTATGACAAGATATTAATTGATAATATGGATGGATCTCCAAAAAATTTCGGACTGATAGGTGTGGCCGGTTATATAGCGGTACGGCATCTCAGGGCAATAAAAGAGACAGGCAATAACCTGCTGGCCAGTCTCGACAGATTCGACAGCGTTGGACTTATCGATGCTTACTTTCCAAATAGCGACTTTTTCGTTGAATTCGAAAGGTTCGACAGGCATTTCGATAAGCTGAAACGAACGGGTACCAGAATAGATTACGTAAGCATATGTTCCCCAAACTACCTGCACGATTCTCATATCAGGTTCGCCCTCAGGCACGGGGCAGATGCCATCTGTGAAAAGCCGATCGTACTTAACCCGTGGAACGTGGATGCCCTGCAGGAGATAGAGAAAGAGACACGGCATAACATTTATACGGTGCTTCAGCTGCGCCTCCACCCCAGGATAAAGGAACTGAGGGAGAGAATACTCAACGGGCCCAAAGACAAGATATATGATATTGATCTTACCTACATCACCAGCCGGGGAAACTGGTATCATATCTCCTGGAAGGGAGATATCCAGAAGTCGGGAGGTGTGGCAACAAACATCGGTATCCATTTCTTTGACATGCTCAGCTGGATTTTCGGCCCTGTAAGAAGCAATATAGTACATCTGTCGGCACCCGACAAGGCCGCCGGCTACCTGGAGCTTGAAAAAGCCAGGGTAAGGTGGTTCCTGAGCCTCGATTACGGGGATATCCCGGCTCCTGTTAAAATGAACGGCCAGAGAACTTACAGATCGGTTATAATTGAACGTGAGGAGGTGGAGTTCAGTGAAGGATTCACCGACCTTCATACTGAAACTTACAGGGAGATCCTCGCAGGCAGGGGATTTGGAATGGAGGACGCAAGACGATCGGTGGAAATAGCTTACACAATACGTAACCGGAAGCCCGTCAGTCCGAAGGGCATTTATCATCCCATGTTAAAAAATCTGAAACCCGGCAAATGAAAAAGAGAATACTGGTCACCGGAGGAACCGGTTATATAGGGTCACATACAATAACCGAGCTTATTGAAAAGGGGTACGATGTCGTAATAATCGACAACCTTTATAATTCGGATGCAGAGGTTGCCGGCAGGATCGGTAAAATTACAGGCAAAAAGCCTCCTCTTGAGATATTTGACCTTTGCGACCGTAAAAGACTTGACACTTTTTTCAGTGACTATCCCGATATAGTGGCAATTATTCACTTCGCTGCCTTCAAGGCCGTCGGCGAATCAGTCCTTAAACCACTGGAATACTACAGGAACAATCTGGTTTCGCTCATAAATCTTCTCGATTGCATGAAACTGTTCAGTGTCCCGTTCATGGTCTTCTCCTCCTCATGCACCGTTTACGGCCAGCCTGACAAACTGCCGGTATCGGAGGATTCACCTGTTCAACCGGCTGTTTCACCCTACGGTAACACCAAGCAGATAGGCGAGGAGATAATACGTGATACCGTATCATCAGGTGGTGAAATAAGGGCTATCAGCCTCAGATATTTCAATCCTATAGGGGCACACCCCTCTGCCCTTATCGGCGAACTGCCGAGAGGCGTTCCCGAGAACCTTGTGCCCTATATAACACAGACTGCCTACGGCCTCAGAGATGAACTCAAAGTATTCGGGAACGATTATAACACCCCCGACGGATCATGTATAAGGGATTACCTTCATGTTGTCGACCTGGCAAAGGCGCATGCTGTGGCACTGAAGAGACTTCTTGAAGGGGAAAACAAGAGAGATTACGAGGTCTTTAACCTGGGAACAGGCAAAGGGGTGTCTGTACTGGAGGCCATCAGATCGTTCGAAAGAGTAACCGGGATAAAACTGAAATACTCCATAACCGGACGAAGAGCCGGTGATATAGAAAAGATATGGGCTGATCCCTCCCTTGCCAACAGGGAGCTTGGCTGGAAAACACTCAGCACTCTCGATGATGCCATGAGAACAGCATGGGAATGGGAAAAAAACTACAGAAAGAATCTTCAGAAATGAAACAAACCAGAACAATACTAATCACCGGAGGGGCCGGATTCATTGGGTCGCACGTGGTCAGGCGCTTCGTCAGACAATATCCGCAATATTTGATCGTCAATGCAGATAAGCTGACTTATGCAGGCAATCTTGAAAACCTCACCGATATTGAATCATACCAAAATTATCATTTCGATAAAACCGATATCGTTGACAAAAAAGCTGTAAATGATCTCTTTGCACGGTTCGGGTTTGATGGCGTGATACACCTTGCTGCCGAATCACACGTCGACAGATCGATTACCGGACCTGATGAGTTCGTATTCACCAATATTGTCGGTACGGTCAATCTTCTTAACGCGTCACTTGGCCTGTGGAAAGGCTCCTTTGAAGACAAGCTCTTTTACCATATCTCCACCGACGAGGTATACGGGTCGCTCGGCAAAGAGGGTAAGTTCACCGAAGCAACAGCCTACGATCCCAGGAGCCCCTACTCTGCCTCCAAGGCAAGCTCCGACCATATGGTAAGAGCATATGCACATACCTTCAGTTTTCCCACAGTTATCTCAAACTGCTCCAACAATTACGGTCCCTGTCAGTTCCCGGAGAAGCTCATACCGCTGGCAATCAATAATATAAAGAACAAAAGGCCCGTTCCGGTCTATGGAAGAGGGGAGAATGTGCGCGACTGGCTTTACGTTGAGGATCATGCGACAGCCATCGACCTGATATTCCATCATGGCAAAAAGGGCGAGACTTACAACATAGGTGGAAATAATGAATGGAAGAACATCGATCTCATACGTCTTCTGTGCAGAATAATGGACAGGAAACTTAACCGGGCGGCGGGGAGTTCGGAGAAGCTGATCACCTTCGTCACTGACAGGCCGGGGCATGATATGAGATATGCCATCGATTCTTCCAAACTACAGAATGAGCTCGGATGGAATCCGATACCCGATTTTGCCTCAGGGCTGGAGAAAACCGTCGATTGGTACCTGGCTAATGAGAAGTGGCTCGAAAGGATTATTTCGGGGGACTATGAGAAATATTACGATAAGATGTACTCCGGAAGATAAAGCTTATCAGCCGGTGATCCTTCCCATGCGTTCTATAAGCTCATCACCGAGAGCCGTCTTTTGTCTGATATGCTCCTGAATGGCTGCCACAACACTGTTTGACTCGAATTCGCCTCTTACCTCTTCAAAGTCGCGTTTCTTTACCTCTTCACCGCCATCAATACCAAAACCGGTCATTGATGACAGGGTGAATTCCTTTCTTGCATCCTCGTAAAGCAGCTTATCGAGATCGATAACGCTCTTCTTCCATCTTTCCACCAGCCTGATAATGTCGCCTGCCGTGAATTCAGAAACAGGTTTCTTCTCCTCCTCCTCAATGCGTTCGCAGGCCCATGTCCATTCCCAGTCGTAGTATGAGCCGTGCATATGGCTGAATGCACCGGCCACCTCTTCTATTGATGTAACTTTTCCCGATTCAATATCATCGAGAAGATTATCAACGACACTCTGTGGTGCAATGAGTCCTGCAAGATCGACCCATTCACCGCCGCCTGTCGGCTGATCGGGTACAAGCCTCCCGCGCAGATCATCATTTGTTTTGAACTCTATTCCCTCAAGCCTCTTTATCAGCGAGTTGCCAAGGAATTTATCGATACCCGTCTGATAGATCCTGATACCTCTCTCAAGCGAGGGGCCTTTAATTATCATGCTGTTATAGGCATAAGCGGCAGATACCGAGCCCGACACGCTCCTGAGCCGGCAAAGCAGATTTCTTCCCTCTATCATCTTGCGGATAGTATAGGGGCTGAGAAGGTTGAAGTTGATCTGATCTATCTTGACGGGATCTTTCCTTATGTCGCGCTTCGGCCATTTCTGTGCATCTCTGATCGTCCCCACACTCCGGAGGTTGATGCCGGGAACAAGTATGCTCTCATCATTACTCTCTATAAGGTATGAAAACGGGAGGGATGATGTGTCCATATTCTTGTAATGTCTCCCCATTACCAGAGTAAAGGGACCGATACGTGCCGGCCACAGGAGATAGGAATCGCTGGTGGTCTTGGATCCTCTCTCCATAATCCCCTGGTGAATGGGACCAAGCTTGTACATGTGGTTGCTCTGGTTCGACCCGCTTCCGGCGTTCATAAATGAAAAAATGCCTGCTATCAGAAGGGTCGATTTATGATGGGTAACCGTATATGGTCCCGCAAAGATCGAACAGGCCTCGCCGTGATATCCACCGCAGTTGGCAAAGAAGAGTGAGTTTTCCGCGGAATAATGCTTTGCAAGCACACACCCCTGTCCGATGAAACACTTGTCGATAAGGGTCGATTCGGTGACAATGGAGCCGGAGCATACAATAAAATGTTCCATTATAACACCGGGTCCTATGTATACCGGATCCTGATCGCAGCTGTTAACGGATCCCTCATCAAGGCTTATGGCACCTTCTATTCTGGTCGATGGACCGATCCTCACATTGCGTATGATCCTGCAATTGAATATGCCTGATCCGTTGCCTATGGTACCTGTATCCGATCTGAGAGACTCGGAGTAATCCGAAACCATCTTCTCCAGTATTTTCACAGCCTTGCTCCTGTGGCGGTAAAGCGACATTATATATGCCTGATGTGCCGACAGCCGATCCCAGATCTTCACGGCCCGGCCGCCTGTCTCATTCAGAACAGCCACTTCAGAATTATTGCCGAATGTTGATTCTCCTTCTGTGTATATTTTCCCGCAGTTCTTAATGACCACATTATCTCCTATATTATAATTGGCAATATATTCTCCTATATTACAAATAGTTACATCAGAACCTATTCTGCAATTATGAATGTGCACATTGGTTAGACCGCTTCTTACGGTTACACCCGATTCGTCACTGAATGATCTCCTGAATGTCCCGAGCCTGACATTTCCGGAAAATGTAACGCTGACACAGCGCAACGGATCAAATCCGTCCGTTACTCTTACATTGTTCCAGTCATCGCATTTACACCCGTTTCTCTCAAGGGTATCAATCTCCGACCCGGATAACTCGCGATAAAAGTCTGATCCTGTCATTTGTGTATATCTTAGAATTTTGTTATTCGACCGTTACCGATTTGGCAAGGTTTCTCGGCTGATCCACATCGCATCCTCTAAGTACTGCAGCATGGTATGAGAAAAGTTGCAGCGGGATCACTGCAAGCAGCCCCGAGAAAGCGGGCAGGGTTTCCGGCACTTCAAGGACATGGTCCGCCATTTTCCGGATGATCTCATCTCCCTCGGTAACAATTGCTATTACTTTGCCCTTTCTTGCCTTTATCTCCTGTATATTACTGACTATCTTGTCATAAGTATCATCCTTTGTTGCTACAACCACAACAGGCATATTTTCGTCGATTAGTGCTATCGGTCCATGCTTCATTTCGGCCGCCGGGTATCCTTCCGCATGGATATACGAGATCTCCTTCAGCTTAAGGGCTCCCTCGAGGGCGACCGGAAAAAGGTAACCCCGGCCCAGGTAAAGTGCATTATTTGTATTCTGAAATAATTTTGCCAGTTCAAGTGCCTGATCATTTACTTCCAGCGCTTTGGTTATCTTATCGGGAACAGATACGAGCTCAGTTATATATGCCTTATAATCTTCTGCTGAAAGGCTTCCTCTCAGAAATCCCGTTTCAAAGGCCATCATGGCAAGCACTGTCACCTGTGTGGTGAACGCCTTGGTTGAAGCGACTCCTATCTCGGGGCCGGCGTGGGTATATACACCGGCATCAGTCTCCCTTGGTATACTGCTGCCGACGACATTGCATATGCCGAGCACTTTGGCTCCTCTCTCCTTTGCCAGCTTTATGGCCGCAAGAGTATCGGCTGTTTCTCCGCTCTGGCTTATGGCCAGTACGATATCGTTTTCCCTTATTATCGGATCGCGGTAGCGGAATTCCGATGCATATTCCACTTCAACAGATATCCGGGCATACTCCTCAAAAAGGTATTCCCCCAGTAAACCTGCGTGCCATGATGTACCACAGGCAACTATTATGATCCGCTCTGCCTTCGACATGTTCTCAAGCACTTCATGAAGTCCTCCGAGCATTATGCCTGAATGATCGGGGAGCACCCTGCCTCTGAATGTGTCGTGAATAGCTCTCGGTTGTTCAAAGATCTCCTTAAGCATGAAGTGTGGGTATCCTTCCTTGTCTATCTCCCCTATCCTGAGATCAATTTCCTTTACAACGGGCTTTATGTTCTCCACTTTCAGTGTCTTCAGCATCAGCTCATCCTTCCCTATTATTGCTATGTCATCGTCATTCAGATAGATGACCCGCTGTGTATGTTCCACAATCGGTGTTGCATCCGATGCGATGAAATTCTCTCCGTCGCCCACTCCAATTACAAGCGGACTCCCTTTTCTTGCGGCAAACAGCTTATCTGCTTCATTCGCGCAGATAATTACAAGCCCATAGGCGCCCTCGACCCTGTTCAGTGCAAGGGTTATTGCCTGTTCAGCAGTCAGATCACCTTCGAGATAAAGATGTTCAATAAGATTGGCCAGAACTTCGGTATCTGTCTGACTGCTGAAAACAACGCCACGGCTCTCAAGATGTCTTTTCAGGCGTGCATAGTTCTCTATTATGCCATTATGAACAACAATAAAATTACCTTTGAATGAGACCTGGGGATGAGCGTTGGTTTCATTAGGCTCTCCGTGAGTAGCCCATCTGGTATGGCCAACCCCGACAGTGCCGTCGAAGTTTGAACTGTTGACCATCTCTTCGAGGTCCTTTACCCTTCCCTTGCATTTGAAGATCCTGGTTTCCCCGTTAGCCAGGGCCAGGCCTGCTGAATCGTACCCGCGGTATTCAAGCCGTTTAAGGCCGTTGATGATTATTCCACGCGCAGGTTTTGACCCGATATACCCAACAATCCCGCACATATATTAAAATATTATTTAGTAAACAATCAACCAAAACTGTCTCTTTAATTCTCAGAATCTCGTAAAAGTAAGCTCAAATTCGACCGGAGTTATTTTACTGTCTGTCTTAAGTATCACATTTTTAGATTCGTTTGCCGGAAGAAGAACGTTAAGCCCGGGAGTTATATTGCCGGTATTGTCCTTAAGGTAACTCTGCACGTAGGAAGCAAGGTTGAATTTGTAAATATTTCTTACGGTATCGGCCTTCCCTCCGAAATAGGATGAGCTGATTGTATAATCCGGAACCAGGTTCAGCTTCCCGTCGCTGGTCCGGTAGGAAAGGTAAAGCTGAGTTGGCAGCGTCGCAGGTGTATATTTATCGTCATCGTAGAAAACGGGTATTTTCAGGACGGCTTTATTAATGGCAATATTATCAAAGAGGGGATTATTTTTAATAGAGTCAAGACCGGGCAGGAAGACCTTTGCATAGGTACCGCTGAGGCTCTGCACATAGGAGACCGTATCGCTTATGCCGTCGTTGATGTGTTTTATCCTCGTTGCCGGGTCAGCAGCCTCAAAATCGTGCTCAAACCTGTTATAACGGGCATTGACTGATACCGCATCAAGTATAAAATAGTACTCCCTCGTCTCATTATCATCATTATGATAGAAGACCACAAAATAATTGTTGTAGAAGGCGGCATTCGAAAGAGAGGCCAGCCTGAGGGTCAGAAGAAGAGGATCGCTCTGATCTGTCAGTCTGAAATAGAGACCCCTGAAGAAATCCCTGAAATCCGGCACACTGTTGCTGTGGAACAGTTTTGAAGTGTCCCTCAGGAGATATTCCCCGAATTCAACCGGCAGAGGCAGGACAATCTTGTTTATTGTATCCGGCTTTAAGACCGGGAGCCTTATGTCCGTAACATTGTATCCGGTCAGCTGAACGGGTTTATCGGAATAATAAACAGAATCGACATGCAGTAACTCTGAAATTTCAGACATTCTCAGAACGGGCTGAGACTCTGCATTCCCTTTGGCATCAAGAAAAGTGAGAATCAGTTTTACCGAATCGACGGTAAATGATCCGCCGGGCCATTCACCGCCAAGCCTTACCTGTGTGACAAAATCGGCTGTTGTAATCCCGAAATAGGGATCATACATCTTTCCCAGATACGCGATTGTTGATTCGTCGGATTTAACAGAACGGTCATACAGAGTGAGGGACCTGATGCTTATTGTATCAGTCGACTTAAGTACAACAAAATCACCTTCCGGCAGGATCTCCGATCCTATCTTTGTCGCTCCCTCTTCGCATGATACGGCAACAAGGAAAAGGAACAGGATCAGTGCACCGCTGACTCTTCTGAAAAAATGATATGTGAATATTGATTGCCTGATTCCAGGCTTATGATCAGGACAGTATATTATCATAGAATTCGTTGTAGGCGTCAATATACTCGTTCTCTTCGCGGAACCCGAGAACCGGTTTATTAATTGTTTTAACATAAGTACTTAACTCTTCGTTGATTTTATCACTTCCAATAATGACACCGTCAGAATATCTTATAGCCAGTTTGGATATGCTGACATAATCGGGATTCTTAACCATCTTGAGACTGTCCCCGTCTATGCCGTCAAACCGCAGCTTGTCTGCAAACGTTGATCTAAACGGCGTTTTAAAATCATTATTGTAAACAGAATAGATAATTTTCTGATTCTGAAAGAGCGGATCATCGCTGTAAATGCTCTTCAGGTAAACAGGTGCGAGTGCCGACATCCACCCGTGGCAGTGAACAATATCGGGTGACCACCGGAGTTTTCTGACCGTTTCAATAACCCCCCGGGCAAAGAAAAGAGCCCTTTCGTCGTTGTCTTCAAACTCTTTTCCCGAAGTATCGGCTACTGTGAATTTCCTCTGGAAATAATCATCATTATCAATGAAATAGACCTGCATCCTGGCCGACTGTATGGAAGCAACCTTTATTATGAGCGGATGATCGGTGTCGTCAATGATAAGGTTCATCCCCGAAAGGCGTATCACTTCATGAAGCTGGTTTCTCCTTTCATTGATACAACCGTACCGTGGCATGAATGTCCGGATCTCCTTCCCCCTTTCCTGAATACCCTGCGGAAGAAATCTCCCTATTTTTGACAATCTTGTTTCCCCTAAGTAAGGAGTTATCTCCTGTGAAATGAATAATACCTTCCTGCTTTCCATGAACCTCCCGGTAAATACACAATACCAACCTCGTATCCAAGGTGCAAAGATAACAATTATTAATGAAATAATTAAATAAGCTATCCTTACATAGCCGTTATTAACTGAAAAGAAAATGGTTAAATTAATTAATTGTTCTACGTTTGTAATCAGGATAATTCGATAATGAAGGTAATAAATAAAGTAATCAGGCTCAGGAAACGTATCGCCAGGTTGAATCTCAGGCCGGTAGGTTTTGTTCCGACAATGGGGGCTCTTCACCGCGGTCATCTTTCTCTTGCTGAAAAGGCAGTCTCGGAGTGCCCCCTCGTGGTTGTAAGCATTTATGTCAACCCGTCGCAGTTCAATGAAGCTGATGATCTGAAAAACTACCCGAGAACACCCGAAGAGGACCTTGAGCTTCTCTGCAGGGTCCTGAGAAAAAATGACCTTGTCTTCATGCCTGACGACAGGGAGATCTATCCCGCTGAAGACAACAGGGTCTTCAGTTTCGGCAACCTCGACAATGTGATGGAAGCACTGCACCGGCCCGGACATTTTAACGGAGTTGCAAAAGTTGTAACAAGGCTGTTTGAAATTGTTAACCCCGACATCGCATGGTTCGGAATTAAGGACCTCCAGCAGCTTGCCGTTATCAGGAAACTTGCCGTGCAGACAGGAAACAGCGTCGTGATAAAAGGAAGTCCAATCGTGCGGGAATCCGACGGATTGGCAATGAGCAGCAGAAACGCCCTTCTTGAACCTGCTATCCGTAAAAATGCCGGCGTAATTTTCAGGACCATCTCTGAAGCATCTGAAATGATACATGACCATACCATGGATGAAATAAAGGAGTATGTAATCAATAAGATCAGTGAGTGTCCGGGGTTCAGTGTGGAATATTTCGAGATTGCCGACGATACCGACCTCGTAACCCTCTCAGAAAAATGTGAGATGCAGGAAGGAAAGGACTATTTTGCCTGTATTGCCGTGAGGGCCGGGAAAATAAGGCTCATCGATAATATCGGTATCAGGTTGTGAGTATTGAAAGGATGATTAACTTTGTACTGAAAAACAACACATCTGTTATCGATGTTAATTGAAGTACTAAAATCAAAAATCCACAGGGTATCCGTAACTGAATCCAATCTTAATTATATCGGCAGTATTGCCATTGATGAGGATCTGATGGATGCCGCCGGCATTATTGAGAATGAAAAGGTGCAGGTCCTCAATCTCAACAACGGGGAGAGGTTTGAAACATATGTGATCAGCGGTATAAGAGGATCAGGTGAAATCTGCCTGAACGGTGCTGCAGCGCGCAAGGTACTGGTGGGGGATATTCTGCTTATAATGTCGTATGCCCTGATGGATCCGGAGGAGGCCAGACATCACAACCCGGTGATAATTTTCCCCGACACAACCACAAATAAACTGATCTGACATTGAGGAAAGGTATTTTACAGGTCCTGAAGTTTCTTGTATTCCTTTCAGCCGGAATAATACTTCTGTGGCTCTCCTTCCGCAATATCGACTTTAAAAGCCTCGCCGACGGGCTAAGGGAAGCAAATTACGCATGGATATTATTGTCACTTGCCTTTTCATTCATTGCATACGTCAGCAGAGCCAGAAGATGGATACTTCTGATAAGGCCCCTCGGGCACAATCCGTCACTTATCAATACATTTCATGCGGTGATGACCGGGTATCTCGCGAATCTTGCCCTGCCCCGGGTAGGTGAACTTACACGATGCATTGCCCTCGGCAAGAAAGAGAAGATGCCTGTCGATCAGTTATTCGGAACGGTGGTGATAGAGCGTACCATCGATCTTATCTCTCTGCTTGTGATAATGGTCATAATGCTTCTTTCAAGCGGGGATGCAATAGCAGGGTTCCTCAGGG
>Ga0334882_1004197_pt1 | contig 12458 bp, 8 predicted proteins | sample GraSluR1_MG_5_FD_207226 | JGI IMG/M metagenome (GOLD analysis project Ga0334882, IMG submission 207226) | Sludge microbial communities from methane-producing bioreactor in Wageningen University, Netherlands - Granular Sludge_15_04-R1 | ecosystem: Engineered > Bioreactor > Anaerobic > Unclassified... | reverse complement strand
GAATGGCGGTTCGTTAAGGGGATTAATAGAAAAGGTCTCACTTTGCCGATAAAAGGTTTGCACACAACTTTTATTGGTAAGGAGACCACACTATGTTTAACAAGTCCATCGGCAAACTGACAGGAAAAACTTCACACATTGCCTCACGTTTCGAATCGGTTACTTGAATTCCATAAGAAACATGCTCCCCGATAATGTCATCACGAACGCATGCATTGCGGCCGGGCACCATTATCGAATCCGCCGGATTACACCTGTCCTGACCGTCTTGCATATGATAGCAGCGGCGATATGGCCTGAAGATTCCTTTGCCGCCTCATGGCAGCTTATTTGGTCAACTTTTGTCGCAGCGTTCCCGGACGTGGGTGCGGCCTCCCCCTCACGCGGCGACGTGGCCAATGCGCGCAAACGTTTGCCGCTGCAGGTTTGGAGCAATCTCTTCGCGTGGCTGTCCCAACAGGCGCAAACGGCTTCGGCCTCTGTAGCCTGCTGGCGATCTCATCGTGTGATCCACGTTGACGGAACATGTCTGACGTTAGCTGACAAGCCTGAAGTCCAGCAGGCGTTCGGCGTACCCAGAGGCAAATCCGGCGACAGACGTTATCCCCTGGCCAAGCTGGTCTGCGTCTCGCTGGCCGAGACCATGACGGTAATTACTTACCGGCTCGGGCGCTACAGAGACGATGAAAATGCTTTGCTGAATCCGTTGCTGAAATCCCTGCAAAAAGGCGATTTGCTGGTCGCAGACCGCCATTACGCCGGCGCCAATCTCTACTGGACATACATGCAGCACGGTCTGGAGTATGTCACGCGCATGCACCAGCATCTATTCGTCTCACGGCTCAAACGGCTGTGGACGTACAGCGAAAATGATTTCGTGGCAAAAATGAAAATCGGCGATGCCTACCGTCGTCGAGACCCCAGCCTGCCCGCCTCGTTGGCGGTCCGTTTCATTTGTGTGCAGGCCCGTGTTCGCGGGCATCATAAATGTCTTTGGTTTGCAACGTCCCTGCTGGACGCGGCGCGATATCCGGCGGCGGAAGTGGCCCGGCTGTATCTGCATCGATGGCGCATCGAGACGCTCCTGCGACAGTTCAAGGTCGACTGTGGCGCTGACGTATTGAGAAGCCAAACTGTCGATGGCATTCATAAAGAGGCGGCCGCACGCTTCTGTGCGATCAACATCGTAAGGATGATCATGCTGGAGGCGGCTGTCAAGAACGAGGTGGATCCCCTGCGAATCAGCTTTGTCCATGCCCTGCGTACCATCCTGGCTTTTGCACCCCTGCTTGCCGTGCGTCCCATCTGTCAACTGCAAGCGATCTACCGGGCTATGCTGGTTGAAATCGCCGCTGGCCTCGTCCCAGAAAGACCGGGGCGGCTCGAGCCAAGAAGCATCACGCATGACAGAGGATACGCAAAACTAAAAACCACAAGGGCACAGTGGAGGCAACAACATGCAGCTTAACGAACCGCCATTCAGTCCCGGTCCCTTTAATTTCCCCCTTTAGTTTCCCCTGGACGACTGTTAATGTCATTACCCCCGAACCGGCCAGCATTCTATTACTGACAGGAGGATTGTTGCTGATTCGAAGACGCTGTTTTTTTTCACCTGTCCATCCACAACTTTTTATTATACCTCAATCTGCAAGCGTACATGCCTCTGTGATCTCGCAGAAAACGATGCAACCAGCCTTGATAACACTTGAGCGTTGTTTTCGGGTTTTTCCAGTTCGCTTGCTGAGCGGTTAAAAACCGGTTGGCGAGGTCCTTTAGCGAGACCAGAGGAGTCTCCGGCTTTGTCTGCCAGTTTTCAGAAGGGGAGATCCCCAGCCCAAGTTTATGATAGCGACGGATCGCCTCGTCTTTGTCAGTTCATAGATAGATCCTGCGGCCAGCCCTGGTCACATATTACTGTCCCGTGTGCTTGCGGTAAGAGACGGGATTAGATGAAGGTCGACTTCTTGCCATTTTTTCACCTCGCAAAAGCATTCCAAAAGTGTAGTCAGCATTGCTCTCGCCGAGGTGGATGACGCAGAAATGATTTTTCGCAAACCCTTGTGTATCAAAGGGTTTCGAAAATCGGGGTGATAGGATTTGAACCTACGGCCTCCTGCTCCCAAAGCAGGCGCTCTAGCCAAGCTGAGCTACACCCCGGAGTGCGTCGGTGGATTCTACGGTTGTGGGCATGGTTTTGCAAGCAAAACCTGGGGTGCATTTGGGCGAAGGGTGATGTTTTTTGGCTTGAGAGCGTGTGGGGATGGGGTTATTATGTTAGGGGTTTTGGCGGAAAGGGGACGACAATGGAGTGCAGAATCAATCGGTCGCTTCTGGAGTTGGTTCGGGGGGATATCACGGAGCAGTCTACCGAGGCGATAGTCAATGCGGCCAACGAACGTCTTGTGCTTGGCGGCGGGGTGGCTGGAGCGATACGCAAGAAGGGGGGGCCTTCGATTCAGGCTGAGTGTGTTGAGAAGGCGCCTATCGGTGTGGGCGAGGCGGTTATAACTACGGGGGGCGATCTGAAGGCCCGGTACGTGATCCATGCGGTTGGGCCGCGGATGGGCGAGGGCGACGAGGACGTCAAACTGGGGAACGCCGTGCGGAGCGCATTGAGGGTGGCGGACGAAAACGGCGTCCGCAGCGTGGCTCTGCCGGCGATCAGCACGGGCATCTTTGGATTCGACATGGAACGGTGCGCGGCAATCACACTTCGGACCGTGATCGAATACCTCAGCGGGGATACGGGATTGGAGAAAGTTGTCGTCTGTTTGTTCGACGACGATGGTTATGAAACGTTTATGCATGCGCTTGAGCCGCAGTGCGGCGATTAAATGGCGCGGTGTGGATTAGACAGAACGAAAGGCTGACATCGATGGAATTAACGCCGCAAGGACAGGGAGCGGTTAAGAGCATTGTCAATTGGGCGGGCGAGCATCACCTGGATATCGCCGGTGGCAGGGTGCGGCGAACTTCGTCGCGGTTCTGCCTGGGGGTGGAGCACGGGGACTACAACGGTACGGAACTGTTCGGAGTGGGCACGGACCGTTTTATCTGGATGGCGTATAAGCCGAATGGAACCAATCGCGTCCGATTGTACAGCGGCAACTTCGCGGATGACGGAGTGATCGATTTCGAATTGGGTCAGGTCCCGCCGCCGCGATCACCGGAGATCGCCGAGACCTGGGGGCGGTTTCCGTACGGCGTTGATTATATCCTGGGTCGTGAGGGGATTGCGCTGTCCCAAGGGATGGATGCGGTGCTGTACGGTAATATTCCGGGGGGTGGGATGTCGCGGTCGGCGTCGCTGACGCTGAACCTTATCGGTTCGCTTTTCGACGTGAACGGCATCGCGATGGATGACGGCCTGCGGATTGTTGATCTGGCGCAGATGGTGGAGAACGATTACATCGGTTCGCCATGCGGCAAGCTGGACCAGATCATGATTCAGTTTGCGCGGGCGGGCATGGGGACGCATTACAACCCGGCGGCGCGGACAATCGAATACGTGCCGTTGGGGGAAGGTGCGAGGGATTTTCGGATCATGGTGATGGATACGGGGACCGTGCGGCCGGGGCTGGAGAAGTCGACGTACAAAGTGAGGCGGGCGGAGTGCGAGGAACTTGTGTCACTTGCGCAGAAGGCAGGATTCGAGATATCGTGTCTGGCGGATGTGCGCGATGAAGCCGTCTACGCGAAGATAGTGGGGACTTTTGGCGATTCGCGGCCGGAATTGTGCAGGCGGCTGAAGTATATCTTCGGGGCTCAGAGACGGTTCTACGAGATGATGGACGCGTGGAAGGCCGGCGACGTCGAGCGGGTGGGGGCGATCTTCCGCGTCGACGGAATTGGCCTGCGGGACGACTACCAGATCAGCGGGCCGGAGCTTGAGACGATGTGCGACATCGCGCGAACGGTAGAGGGCGTTTTGGGCGAACGTATGCTGGGCGGCGGCGACAAGGGGGCGGCAGGGGCGCTGGTTTTGGCTGACAGTGCCGGGCCGCTCGATCAAGCGGTCCGGACAGCCTATCCCCGCAGTCGACCTGACTACGTGGACAGATTTGCCGTCCATACCTGCAAAGTCGTTGACGGGGTGGCTGTTTTTGAAGGTTTGGTTTAGCGGTTTGGAGTCTATTATGCCTACTTGCATTGAGTGGAGGTTGACTGCGGGATTAAGTTTGCAGTCTTGCAGGAAAGGGTTATGATGCAAATGTATCAGGGGGGCCGCGTGAGTTGATAATTTCGGGAAAAGGAGGGCGAAAGGAGGATTCATGGCGGACAGAATGCAAAACGAAGAGACTTACAAGCTTTCACACCTGCAGAACGACAGACCCATCGAAGAGCACGGCAGGTGCACAGCCTGCCGGTGGTGGGCGCAGCTCGACTCAACGCCGCGGAGCGATCGTCCGCGGTCGTGCGGGCGAGACGGGGAGGCGGTCGGTGAGTGCCGCGCGTCGGAACCGCGGCTTGCCGTTGTGCCGGAGGAAGGCCGGCAGGTCTACGAAGGGCTTTGGCCGATCACCTACGAAAAGGACTGGTGCGGCAAGTATGAGGCGCAGAAGGGCAAGGGCGGCCTTGCCGGCGGCAGACCGCGTTTTTAGCCGCCCTGCCTGTTGACGGGGTGGGTGTGCGGCTGGCAACTTGGCGGCTCAGCAGGGGAATGGCGCGGCGTCTGTTTGTTTGAACAGCCTGTTGACGAAATATCGGACTTGTGCTATACTTACCTGTCCGGTGTGGACGGCTTTTCGGGAGCCGTACCAACGTATATAAGTCTATTTGCGGAAAGGGTGTACGATGAGAAGAAGAGAGTGGTGTTTAGTCGGGGTTGTCCTGGCGATTATGTTGACGGCGGGTGTGGGTTGGGGGCAGTTAACCCCTGTATTTCGGTACTCATTTCCAGCTTCTTACAACAACACGTCCACTGAACTTATTGACCTTAGTCCTGCCGGCAACCACGGCAAGATCGACGACCGGGCTGTTTTGGGCGGCTATTTGCCGGGGCAGGTTCCGCCGGGATTCGTTGGCGGCTCGCTGACCGGTGCTTCGGGAGGACATGGTGCAACGAATGCGGCAAGTCTGCTGACCAATTCGCTTATCGCCGCAGCGGGCGGTTTCACCATGGACGTGTGGTTCTCGTGGGAAGGCACCTATACCAATACAAGAAAACTGATCGACTATGCCGGTACCGAGAATCTTCAAACCAACGGCAGCCGGATACTCTTCGTGTTCAATGCAAACATCGCGGACCATTCTCTGGCGTACCCGATTACAGCCCAGAAGTGGTATCACTGCGTAGCCGAGTTCGACACGCGAGGAAACAGTGTTGTCGAAGGCCAGCTAACCGGTATGGCGAGGTTGTGGATTGACGATCTGTCGGGAGAGGGCTTACAGTTGGTCGCTTCGCGAGAGATGACCAAGAGCGCCTACGGCGACGGATTCAACCGTCTCATCGGCATCAACAGGTGGGCCGGCGGAGGCGGCGACTGGAACCAGGGCAGGATTTTCAACCCGGCGTTATATCTTGGGGTTACGGATTCGGCTGCCTGGGATCCCCGCCCGATGGACCATCAGGCGGTGGTTACAGGCAATACGTTGAGCTGGCAGGTTCGGGATATGTACGAGGTCAGCGGTTTCGACATCTACTTCGATCCGAACGAACCGAAGGTCTCCGCCCGCGACGTCTCGGTGCGTGTGGAACAGAACTGGGGCGAGGCCACTTATACGATAGGCTCAGACCTTCTGCCGGATACACTGTATTACTGGCGTGTGGATACGCGCGAGCCCAACGCCCTGGGATCCGACATCATACATCAAGGTGAAGTCTGGACTTTCAGAACGGCGCCGAATACGCCTTATGTCACGCTTCAGCCGATGAACCAGACGGTTCCCGCGGGCGGGCAGGCTGTCTTGACGGTCGAGGGCGAGAACCAGACGGCGTTCACGTGGTACCTGTCGCAGGATGCCGCAAACGACACCCCCGCCGACGACATAGTGGTGGGCACGGGTTCGGGCACACTGCTGGTGGAGGACGTTTCGCCTGAGAAGGAAGGCTATTACTACTGCATCCTGAGCAATGACGCGGGATGGGAGGCCTCACGTATAGCGCTTGTGGCGATTCAGAAGCTTGTTGCCCAGTGGCAGTTCGAAGGCGATCTGATGGATTCCGTCGGCGACTTCGACGGCATCAAGTTTGGCGAGCCGAATTACGTCGACGGCAGCATCGCGGGCGGTATGGCCGTACTGCTTGACGGGCTCAGCGCAGTGGAAGTGCCCTACACGGCCAAGCTGAACACCGAAAGCTTCACCGTTACCGCGTGGGTCAAGCCTACCGAGACGGGCGCGTATCAGGCGGTGGTGAGTTCTCGGGATGACGGACCGGCCAAGGGATACATACTGTACATTAACCCCAACAACCAGTGGAGTTTCTGGACGAGCAGCAGCGGCTGGACCAATACGACCGGTCCGCAGGCGGCCTTCGATGATTGGAGCCACGTGGCGATATCGTTCGACGCCGAGGCGGTGGACATCGGTGGGGTAGCTACCGGTACAAGAACCCTTTACGTCAACGGCGTACGCGTTGCATCCGGACAAGCCACAATGCTGCCCAATCCGCGACGGAGTCTTCTCATCGGTGCAGGTGAGAACGAGACCGTCACTCACAATTTCTTCCTTGTGGGTCAGATTGATGATGTCCGGTACTACAACTACCCACTGGATCCGTTTGACATTGCGGGCATGTACACTGCAATCGTCAGCGATGAGCCGATCTGCGTTGTGAACCCGACTTACGACATATCTGGTCCGGACGGCACGCCGGATTGCAGAGTCGATCTGTACGATCTGGCGGCGCTGGCGGCCGGGTGGCTCGAGTGCAACAGGCTGCCGGTTGAGTTCTGCTTCTAATGGTGATTGTTCTGTAACGATAATGACTGCTCCTGCGGCGTGGGGGCAGTCATTTTTTTTGGACAGTAAATGGCTGATGTCAAAAAGGAGGAGCCATGCTTCATGCGCACGGTTGTATTGCGTCTGCAACAATAATGGCAGTTTTTGCATCGCTTGCCGCTCATGTTCCGGCGGCGCTTGACAGCTTTGCACCGGGCGCTGACGAGCGGCAGTTGCCTTACGCGATGCATTCACAAATGACGGAACTGCCTGGCATTTCGGTGGGGCTTGATGGTGCTGATGTAAAAGGGGCGGACAACCGCGTGCTTCAGGCGGCGGTGGACTACATTGCGGCGCTTGGCGGCGGCATCGTCGAGATAGGCCCGGGCGAGTATCTCATGCGCGATTCGCTTCACCTCCGCTCGAACGTAACCGTCCGCGGGCAGGGCAGGGCGACGGTGCTGCGAAAGGCGGCGGGTGCAGTCAGCGATCTTGCGCTGGACGGAGACTTCGGCGAGGAGCAGATCACAGTGAAGAATCCGGACGGCTTTGCCGTCGGGGCAGGGGTTGCCGTGTGGGACAAGAACGCCGGCGGCTTCCACACCACCGTCGCCACGATCACCGGCAGACGCGGCAATACGTTTTCGATCAGCCGAGCGCTGATGGCAGACTGTATGGTGGCCAATGGCGCCAAGGCGGCGACGGTGTTTCCCGTGGTCAGCGGTTACGACATAGTTAACGCCCGCATCGAGGACGTAACAATCGAAGGCGTTCGAGAAAGCAATGTACACCTGAACGGCTGCCGCGGGGCAGGCATTTTTTTGTATCGCGCGTTCGGGTCGACCATAGCCCGCTGCACCGTCCGTAACTTTAACGGCGATGGGATCAGCTTTCAGCAGTCAAACGACGTGGTGGCGGTCGATTGTGTGTGCGAGAACAACGCCTCATTGGGCATTCATCCGGGCAGCGGTTCGCAGCGGCCGATAGTCCGGGGGTGCATCGCCAGGGGTAATGGTACGGATGGGCTGTTTTTGTGCTGGCGGGTGCGGCACGGGCTGTTCGAGAAGAACATCTGCGAGAGGAACGGGCGGTTCGGCATTTCCATCGGTCACAAGGACTCGGACAATGTACTGCGGGAGAACGTGGTGCGCCTCAACGCACAGGACGGAGTTTTCTTCCGCAACGAATCGGAGGGGATGGGCGCGCATCGCAACCGGCTTGTCGCGAACATTATCGAGGACAACGGCGCGGCCGGCGGCGCAGCAGGCATCAGAATACGCGGCTATACGAATGATCTTGTGTTCGAGGGCAACATAATTCGCGACACGCGTCCGAACGATGCGCAGACCCAGCGAATCGGCATTCTCATTGAAGAACACGTCGGGAATATCACGCTGGCGCAGAACACGATCGAAGCCGACAAACCTGTCGTTGATTGCAGGGTCAAACCAGAACCGACGAAATGAATAAGGAGGCCGTCGCGTGAAATCAGCAAGTGCAATTGCGGTTGTCGCAGCAGGTGTTCTTTGCTGCGGGCAGGTCCATGCGGGAGCTGTCGCCGAGGACCTCTACTGGGTCGAGCCAATGCGGCGCGTCCATGCGGCTCATACAGGCGAGCCTGGTACGCTGGCGCACTTCGGCGACTCGATTAGCGTTACATTGGCTTACTGGACTCCGCTTCTGTACGCCCGCAACAATGCGCCGCCGGAGATGCAGCGCGTTTATGAACTGGTGCACGGTTACGTGAAGCCGGAATGCTGGCGGCAATGGAAAGGCGCCGACTACGGCAGCCAGGGCAGCATGACCATCCGCTGGGCGCTGGAGCACGCGGATAAATGGCTCGCTTCGCTAAATCCCGAAACGGCGATCATCATGTTCGGCACAAACGACCTTAATTCCGTGCCGCTGGACGAATATCGCGACAAGACTCGGCAGGTTGTGCGGAAGTGCCTGGACAACGGCACAGTGGTAATCCTCAGTACAATTCCGCCGCGGCACGGCTTTGTTGAGAAGGCCGCGGTTTACGCCGATGCGGTGCGGCAAATTGCCCGCGAGCTGAAGGTTCCGCTTGTAGACTTTCACGCTGAGATCCTTAAACGTCGTCCGAATGACTGGGACGGTGCCTCGGAGAAGTTCGCCGCGTATGAAGGCTATAACGTGCCTACGCTTATTGCTCGCGATGGCGTGCATCCCAGCAATCCGCAGAAATACCAGGACGACTACTCCGACGAAGGCCTGTCGCACAGCGGCTATATGCTCCGGAACTACCTTTCGCTGATGATGTACGGTTCCGTTATCGAACAGCTTGCCCTTGCGCGGAAACAGAAGAGCGGCGATTTTTTGGCGGAGGCTTCGGACAAGACGATCAGCATTGCCGACCTGACGAGCCAGGACTGGCTGCCCAAAGCCCCTGCGCTGCCGGCGTCCATGGGTGAGATACGCCGCGTCGGGAGCGTTGCGGCATTCATCGCGGCGCTGAACGGCGCGAAGGCGGGCATGACAATTCTGCTCGAAGACGGTCACTACATGATGCCGCATTATGTCGCCATCAGTGCGGACCGCCTGACGCTTCGCTCCGCCTCGGGCAATCGCGAGGGCGTGGTCATCGACGGCATGCAGAGCCGGCACGGCGAACTAATCGGCATAAGCGGCTGTTCGGGCGTGACGATTGCCGATCTGACGATTCAGAACATCAGATGGAACGGCTTCAAGATCAACTCCGAAACGGGCGTGCATGAGCTGACGATCTACAACTGCGTCATCCGGAACATCTGGCAGCGGGGCGTCAAGGGCGTAAAGGTGCCGCTTGAAGATCGGGAGGGGATACGGCCGCGAAACTGCCGTGTGTCGTATTGTCTTTTCTACAACGACCGTGCCAAGCAGTTCACCGACGATCCGGCTGACACGGCGGCCAACTTCAACGGCGATTATATCGGGGGCATCGACATAATGTACGCGGCGGGCTGGACCATCAGCGACAACGTTTTCGTGGGCATCCAGGGGCGCACCCGGCAGGGGCGCGGCGCGATTTTCGTATGGCACGACTCACGCGATTGTGTCATCGAACGCAATATCGTCATCGATTGCGACGCCGGCATTTGCCTGGGCAACCCGCATCGACCCGACGACGTCGGCGACCACTGCACCAACTTCATCGTGCGGAACAACTTTGTCACGCGCGCCCCGCAGGGGGGCATCGTGACCGTCTACACCCGCGACTGCCGCATCCTTAACAACACGGTCTTCGAACCTCAAAGCCGCCTGGGTCGTCTTATTCGCGTTGTGTTCGATAATGACGGGCTCTGTATCGCCAACAATCTCCTGTGCGGACGCGACATCCGCATCGAATCCGACAGTTCCATTCGACGTCAGTCCAACCTCGCGGGCGACCTTACTTCGCTCTTTGTCGATCCAATCCGAGGGGATCTCCACCTGATCCGCTCCGATGCGCGAGTAATCGACCGGGGCATACAGCTTGACGAGGTAACCGCCGACATCGACGGCAACCCCCGCAAATCCCGGCCGGACATAGGCGCCCACGAGTGGTAGGGGTGACATCCTGTTCTGTGGACTTGCATTTCCGCCATGTCGGCTTACAATGCTGCGCGTAAAGCGGGTATACCAACCGCGGTGCAATCCAGATGAGGCCGCTGCAATGACCACTGAAAGCAGTCGAACACACAAGGAAAGCCCGGCGCCGGACGCAGGAGCCGAACCCCGCGATCCCATCGAGGCGGCGTGCCAACATGGCATCGATGTCGAGGCTCTGGAGGCAAACCTTGCCCGATCGACGGAAGAGCGTCTCCGCCGCCACCAAGGCGCCCTCAATCTGTTCCGCAGACTATATAACCGAGGCAGACAAGGGCGGTGCAAATGACAGTCTATAGCGCACTCAAGAAACCGTTCAGTCCCGACTGGCAAGGTTTCATGGCAAACATCCGCGGCGAAGGCACACCCGCCCGCGTATTCCACGCCGAACTGTTCCATGACGCCGAGATCATGGAGGCCCTCGTCGAGCGGTTCGATCTCGACGCAAAGATCAATGCCGGCGATCCCAATCGCGACCGCAAGATTCTCGTTGCCGTCAACCGTTTCTGCGGGCAGGACTATGTCAAGGCCGGTCTTAACGTTGAGCTGACCTTCCACCGTAATGCGGTCGAAGACACCGCCCAGCTTAAGCGCACCGGCGGGCGCGAATTCCAGAACTCCCACACCGGCCCGATCATGTCCTGGGCCGACTTCGAACGGTACCCCTGGCCGGACGTCCGAGCTCCTCACCTTGCCGCTGATCTCGAGTGGTTTCAGGAGAATCTCCCTGACGACATGTGCATCGTCGGCGGTCTCACCGGTCATTTCTGTGAAGAAGTCACCTGGCTGATGGGCTACGAGACCTTCTGTTATGCACTATTCGAACAGCCCGACCTCGTGGGCGCGATCGCCGACCGCCTCCGCGAATTCTACGTTGGCCAGGTCAAGCGATACCTTGAATACGACCGGGTCAAACTTATCTGGGCCAGCGACGACATGGGCTTTAAGACCGGCCTGCTCTTTGACCGCGACAACATGCGCCGCTTAGTGCTGGACAGCCACAAGGCCCTGGCTGAGCTCGCCCACGAAGCCGGGCGGCTCTACCTGCTTCACTCCTGCGGCAAGCTCGCCGAAATCATCGACGAGCTCATACACGATGTGCGGATCGACGGCAAACACAGCTTCGAAGACACGATAGAAGACGTTCGCGAGGTCAAGCATACCTACGGCCAAGAGATTGCCCTCATCGGCGGCATCGACGTGGACTTCCTGTGCCGAAGCACGGAGGAGGCAATCCGCGCCCGCACCCGCGACACCATCGACAAATGCCTCCCCAACGGCCGATTCTGCCTCGGAACCGGAAACACTGTCGCCAACTATATGCCACTGGACAACTATCTGGCCATGTTAGACGAAGCCCGTGGCCATGCAGGGTAGTCAGCAGCAGGGGACACTTAGTGCGTCAGCCTGCCGGCCCGGCTACCATCCGCCATGCCGCCGTGCACACGAATATCAGGGTGCCTGCAATCACGATGCAGGCGCCCGTCGGCAGGTTCAGCCAGAAGGAAGCCGCGAAACCGGCCACGGTTGACAGCAGCCCGAGCAGGGCCGAACCGATTATTACTGCCTTGTGCCCGCGGCACAACTGGCATGCCGACGCCGCCGGGCAAACCAGCAGGCTGAAGATCAGAAGCCCGCCGATGACCTGCAGGGTAACTGCAAGTATCAACCCGCAGAAGCCCAGAAAGAGCACATAAACCAGGCCCGCGTGCATACCCGTCGCCGCCGCCAGAGAACGGCTGAAGAGAATCGCTTTCAGCTCTTTGTCGAACACAAACATGAACAGTACGAGGGCGGCCGTCAACGCGCCTGTGGCTGCGGCGGTCCCCCAGTCGGCAAAAAGTACGTTACCCCAAAGGAGCGAAAGCATCTCGTTTCGGCTGCCCTGTTCAAGCCCGACTGCCAAGAAAGCCAGCCCCATCATGCTGGACAGCAGGATCGCCTGGCCCGTATTCGCGTCGATATTCTTCCTTTCAGGCGGTATCAGC
>Ga0334882_1004193_pt1 | contig 12461 bp, 12 predicted proteins | sample GraSluR1_MG_5_FD_207226 | JGI IMG/M metagenome (GOLD analysis project Ga0334882, IMG submission 207226) | Sludge microbial communities from methane-producing bioreactor in Wageningen University, Netherlands - Granular Sludge_15_04-R1 | ecosystem: Engineered > Bioreactor > Anaerobic >... | reverse complement strand
CACATCGGAGTGATGCTGGAAAATTCGGTTGAATTTGTCCAGCTTGTTTTTGCGGCAGCAGATATTGGAGCTGTGATCGTGACCTTCTACGAGACGTTGAGCGTAGAGGACTTTGCGATGGGCTTAAAAAGTGCGGATGTAACGTATATTGTCTCCCGGAAGGGATATCTGCAGGGGTATTTTGATACCCTGGGCCAGGAATTCCCGATCAAGCGCGAGAACGTTGTCTGTGTCGGGCCTTCGCTGGAAGGAATGGTCTCCTGGGAGGGACTTGTTTGCGAGGAGGGGTTGGAGGATACTCGCGAGATGGGAGGAGACGAGGACGATTTCTTCATCGTTCTGACGTCCGGCTCGACTGGAGCTCCTAAGCCTATTGTCATCAGCCAGGGAGCGGAGGTACGGCGCTGCGCGGGAGCGTGGGAGATGCACGGGCTCCGGGACGATGACGTTGTGCTTATTTCGACGCCTTTGCACCACAGCTTGGCGCTCTTTGCTATTTTGCTGGCTTTTTATTACGGATTGACGGCTGTTTTAATGAAGCGCTTTACTAAGGAAGCGTTCCTGGAAGTTATCCAACGTTATGGTGCGACGTACGCGGTGAGCACTTCCGACCAGCTTTCAAGAGTTGTGGAAGAATTTGAGAACGGTGGGTCAGGCAAACTTCGGGTGACATTGGCTACCTCTTCTCCGGTGAAGGGAAATCTGCGAGAGCGACTGCTGGAAACGCCATGCGGTTTGTACGAGTGTTACGGTACTACTGAAACAGGTTTTGCCACCAATATTGGTCCTGAGGAGATCAAACGGAATCCGAGGACGGTGGGAAGAGCGTGTCCGGGTGTTGAGATCTTTATTACGGACGACGATATGCGGCCGATACCGGCGGGTGATGTAGGTGAAATCGTTATCCGGACGCCGCTGATGTTCAGTCGATACTATAAAAATCCTGAAGCGACTGCCAAAAGTCTGATAGATGGCTGTTTCTATTCCGGAGATTTGGGGCGTATGGATGAGGATGGGTACGTCTATTATATCGGAAGAAAAAAAGAGTTGATTAAAAGCGGCGGCATCAGCGTCTTCCCGTTGGATATCGAGAATGTGCTGAACAGGCATCCCAAGGTAAAGGAGAGTGCCGTGATCGGTATCGAGGACAAACAGCGTGGGGAGGCGGTGTTTGCTCTTGTTATGCCGAAGGAATGGAACGGCCTTTCTGAAGATGAGTTAAGAGCGTTTTGCGCTGCAAACCTAGCTGATCATCAACAGCCTGTGGCATTCGAATTTGTGGAGGATTTCCCAAGAAGCGGGCCGGGAAAGATTATGAAAAAAGTACTTGTGGAAAAGTACAAGAAGGTAAATATAAATAAAAGATTTCCTGGATAATAACGCTTGTTGCTATTAAAGGGGGCAATTTCCGTGGAACAGGTTTTTGTAGGCGAAGGCATGCTTACTCATATCTGCAGGCTTTTCCCCGACCTTTCTAAAAATGGTTTTTTCGTTGTCAGCGATTCTTGCGTTGGCTCTCTTTATGCAAAACGATTAGGAGAGTTTCGAGGGGAATACCAACTTCCAAGAGGAGAGAAAGCAAAATCTCTTGAACATATTAAATCTCTTTACGATGCTTTCTTGTTGGCCGGCATTGATCGACACTCTTATATTATCGCTCTTGGAGGTGGTTCTATCGGAGATACAGTTGGTTTCGCCTCGGCGACATGGCTTAGGGGGGTGCCTTTGATACAGTGTCCAACAACGCTCCTTGCGATGGTTGACAGTAGCATCGGAGGGAAGGTGGGGGTCAATCTTCCTCAGGGAAAAAACCTGGTAGGGGCTTTTTATACTCCTAAAGCTGTTGTTATGGATATCTCAACGCTTGAAACGCTATCCGATGCCGATTTTCGACAAGGGCTTGCCGAGATTGTGAAATATGGGGTCGGTGAAGACAGGGAATTCTTAAATTGGATTGGTGAACACTTGCAGAGTATTGTAAATAGAGACAGCGGCACACTGAAGTGCCTTGTGGAGGAAAGTGTCCGCATCAAACAAGGTGTGGTGGCCGAGGATTGGGAAGAGAAATCGAATGTGCGAGTTCGACTTAACCTTGGTCATACGATAGGACATGCTCTGGAAGGTGCATCGGATTATACAGGCTGGCGTCATGGGGATGCTGTAGCGGTCGGTCTTGTTGTTGCTTTGGAAGTAAGTAAGCGCAAAGGCCTTTGTAGCGTTCAGTATATGGAAAAAGTGCTTGCTATTCTTACCTCTTTAGGTTTACCCACCTCCTCCGATTTGCCTTGGGGGCGGGTTGTGCCGTTTCTCATGCGAGACAAGAAGTTTCAGAAGGATCTTCCACGCTTTGTTTATCCTTTAGAAAATGGGAAATCTTTATTCGATGGTATCTGTGTTGAAGACTTAAGGCATGCCTATGAGAGTGTCCAGAATAATGCTTTATCATGTTCCGGCAAATCATTTGATTGATTGCTGGTTTTTTTAGTATGTCACTTTCCCTGGAGGGATACTTATGCCCGAAGAGAATTGGTCTAGATCAAGTTGGCGCTCTAAGTCGGTGGATCAAATGCCTCAGTGGGATTCTACAGTATGTGCTGGTGTTTTTGAAGAACTGTCGAAGTTGCCGTCGCTGGTTTTTGCCGGTGAAATTCGTATTTTGCAGAGCCTGATGAAAAACGTCGCTTCTGGCAAGGCATTTATCTTGCAATGTGGGAATTGTGCGGAAGAGTTTTCCGACTGTCACGGTCCGAAAATCCATCATTTTCTGAAGATAATTCTACAAATGGCATTTGTCCTATCATGTGTAGGCGGTAAGCGAATAATTAAGATTGGTAGAATCGCAGGGCAATATGCCAAGCCTCGTTCGAAAGACTTTGAAACAATTAATGGCGTTATGTTGCCGAGCTATCGAGGTGACATGGTAAACTCCGTAGAGCCAAACGCCATTGCCCGAATGCCGGATCCTAGGAGGATGGTTGAGGGATACTTTCGTTCCGCTTCTACTCTGAATCTTATACGCGCGTTCATGCAAGGGGGCTATGGCGAGATTCGAAATGCAAGAGGATGGCATACTGCATTCTCGAAATTTTTCGGTGATAGCGTTAAATACTTGAATCTTGTATCGCGAGTCACCGATTTTTTGCGCTTTTCCGATGTATTTCGGGAAGAAGGCGGGCATATTTTCGAAGACAATGTGCTGTTTACCTCGCACGAGGCTCTTTTGCTGGATTATGAGGAGTCAATGACCCGATTCGATACAACTGAAGGCGGGTGGTTCGATACCAGTGCCCATATGCTATGGGTAGGAGAGAGAACTCGTCATCCAGAGCATGCGCATATCGAGTTTTTACGAGGAGTTGAGAATCCGGTCGGAGTCAAAATCGGTCCTGGATACTCGTTTTCGGATATTCGTAAGCTTTTTTTCTTGTTAAACCCCGGCAATGAAATAGGAAAAGTTTTGTTTATAACTCGTTTCGGTTGTTCGAAGGCGGCAGAAGAATTATCTCCCTTACTGGAGATGGTGATGGAAGAAGGTCTGCATGTGCTTTGGATGTGTGATCCAATGCATGGAAATACCTACGTTAATGGTTCAGAAAGAAAAACTCGATCTTACGATGATATTGTTGGTGAATTAGATGTGTTTTTTTCGGTTTTGAAGAATAAAGGAGTTATGCCTGCAGGGGTTCATTTGGAGCTTACCGGGGAGAATGTTACTGAATGTGTGGGAGGCCCACAGTCACTGACGGATACAGATTTGGAAGAAAATTATCTTTCCGGTTGCGATCCCCGGTTAAATATGCTTCAGGCTCTTGAGCTGGCTTTTCATATTGGCCAACATATTGCCGCATCTAGTCTTGATAATAATCAGTAATGGGTTTCGAAAATGGATGTCATTTTTGAGGAAAGCAGTTTAATATACTGCCTTGTTTGCGAACTCTTCCCCGAGTTCCGCAGCTTGACTGGAAACGGCGTGCGCCGCACATTGGATGTTTTGAAAAGGGAAATCGAATCCCTGATAGTTCACGAAGTCCCCAGCGGAACGCACTGCTTCGACTGGACGGTTCCGGATGAATGGAATGTACTGAATGCGTTCGTGATCGACCCGGCGGGCGAGCGGATTCTTGACTTTCAGCAGAACAACCTGCACCTTCTGGGGTATTCTCTTCCGTTCGACGGCGAGATACCGCTTGAAGAGCTGAACGAGCATCTGTTCAGTTTGCCGGAGCAGCCGGACGTGATTCCGTACGTCACGTCGTACTATTCGCCCCGGTGGGGTTTTTGTCTTGCGCACAGTCAACGCGAGCGTCTGCGCCCGGGGATGTATCGCGTGAAAATAGATACCGAGTTCTCGAAGGGGAGTCTGACCTACGCGGAAGCCTTTCTGCCTGGTGAAGAGGAGCGCGAGATTCTGCTTTCCACCTATATCTGCCACCCTTCGTTGACGAACGACAACCTCTCCGGACCGGCGCTGATGGCGGCGCTCTGGAAGTGGCTCGCCACGCAGCGGCGGCGTTTTTCCTACCGTTTTGTCTTCGTTCCGGAGACCATCGGGGCTGTCGCCTATATTTCGCGGAACTTCGAGGCGCTTCGAAAGAAAACGTACGCGGGGTATGTGTTGACGTGCGTCGGCGACGAGCGAGCTGTTTCTTTTCTTCCGTCGAGACGGGGCGATGCGCTTGTCGACAGGGTGAGCCGTCATGTTCTGCGGTATGCGGCTCCCGAGTACAGAGAGTATTCTTTTCTGGAGCGTGGGAGCGACGAACGGCAGTATTGCAGTCCGGGGGTGGATCTTCCGGTGGCGTCGATTATGCGGTCGAAGTACGGAACGTATCCTGAATATCATACGTCGGCGGATAATCTGGAGTTTGTGACTCCGCAGGGGTTGGCTAAATCGTTCGAACTCTACTGCCGCTGCCTTGATCTGCTGGAAAAGAACCGCGTGTACCAGACTACTTGTTGTTGCGAGCCGCAGCTTGGCAAGCGGGGGCTTTATCCTACGCTCAGCATGAAGGGATCTGCGGGAGATGTGCGGGTGTATATGAATTTGTTGGCGTATGCAGACGGCGCGCGTGACCTGGTAGGTATCGCGGAGCATATCGGCGTATCGGCGGAGGAACTGGTTCCCTTAGTGGAGAAGTTCCTGGAGCACGGATTGCTGCGGGTTTGCGAGTGACCTGTTTCTTTTGTAGTTTCCCATCTTCCGTATATTTCGCATATAATAAAGGAGATAGCTATGAGTCGCATTATCTCGAAGAAACACTTGAAAGACTTTTGGGAGAACAACAGAGATGCTGAAAAACCTTTAAAACATATGGATGCTTATTATCGAGCCTTTCTGCTGGAACTCTCCCGACGAGATAACACGTCATATAGCGAATTCAAGAGCTATCAAGGACAATAGAATTATATTCAAGATTGGCGGGAATAAGTATCGCTTGATAGTGAAGGTGCATTATTATGCCGATGTTGTGTATATCAAGTTTATAGGAACCCATGAGGAGTACGACCGAATCGATGCGGAGCGTGTCGATAGATATTGAATCACATAGGGGTGATGGCTGTGATTAAGACCGTTACGTGTCCGTATCCTTTGATAAGGAACGATTCCGATTTCGAAGAGGTGGAGCGTGAGATTGAGCGCCTAATGGATGCTAAAGAAGGGACGGATGGCTTTTACAAGCTGAAGGTTTTTGCGGCGGCTATTGAGGAGTACGAAAATAAATATCATCCCATCGATTTCGGCGATGTAGATGCGGAGTGACGTGTTTTCATGCTGTCAATCCTTATCTTTCGTAAAAGTACAATAACGCCATGTTGACGCTGAACAACGGAAGGAAGATCGCCCCTGACGCCTCCTGCTTCATCATCGCCGAGATCGGGGCCAACCACAACCGCTCGCTCAGGCTTGCGAAGGAAATGATCGACGCGGCGGTCGAGGCGTGTGCTGACGCCGTGAAATTCCAGATTTACAGCGCGGAGATGCTCTATTCCCGTAAAACGCCGCGCCATTCGGGATACGGCAAGGACCTCTTCGACCTGATCAAGGAGATCGAGACGCCTCGAACCTGGCTCCCCGAGCTTGCCGACTACTGTGCGAAGAAAGGGACTCTTTTTTTCGCGACCCCTTTCGACAATAGTGCCGTGGACGAACTTGACGAGGTGAGTTCCTTCTTCAAAATCGCTTCGTTCGAGCTGGTGGATTTGCCGTTGCTGCGATATTGCGCTTCCAAAGGAAAGCCGATGATCATCTCGACGGGGCTTGCGAATATGGAGGAAATAGAGGATGCCTATCTCGCCTGCCGCGAGGCGGGGAACGAGCAGATCGCCTTCTTGCAGTGCGCCTCGATGTACCCTGCGCCCGCCTCGATCATGAACCTGCGGAGCATGGAGACGATCCGCAGGGCCTTCGGCGTACCGGTCGGCCTCTCCGACCACACGCGGGGGATTCACATCAGCGTAGCCGCCGCCGCGATGGGGGCGAGCATCATTGAGAAGCACTTCACCCTGGACCGGACGATGGAGGGACCGGACCATCCGTTTGCCATCGAGCCCGACGAGCTGAAAGAGTTAGTGCGGCAAATCCGCGAAGTGGAATCCGCAATGGGCGACGGACGAAAGCTCGGCCCCGCTCCCGAGGAGATGGAGTTCTACGAGAAGGCGCGGCGCAGCGTCCACGCCGCCGTGGACATTCCCGCAGGTACGGTGATTTTGCCGGAGATGCTGACTTGCAAACGTCCCGGGTACGGAGTGCGCCCGAAGTTTCTGCCGCTTGTAGTAGGGCGTCGCGCGGCGCGGGACATTGAAGCGGATGAGTGGATCACGTGGGAGATGGTGTGAGCGTGATTACGTACCGCAATCTTCTCGACGTTTCACCGGAGCTTCAGGAGCGCGTCCGAGGGTGGAGGAACAGCGAGCACGTGCGGAACAACATGCTCGCTTCCGAATTGATAACCGAAGAACGGCATCGAAGGTGGCTCGCTTCCCTCGCAGAACACCCCGAGCGGCAGAGTGTGCGCGTTGCGTTCGAAGGAGACGAGCCATTCGGCATCATCACCTTGAAGGACATCGACAGAAATTCCTCCAGGTGCGACTGGGGGATGTACATCGGGGAAACCGGATTTCTTGGACGGGGATTGGCGCGGCGCATGCTCTTCGATCTGCTTGCCTGGGCCTTCGAGGAAGAGATGATGCAGAGGCTTTTTACTTCGGTGTTGAGCGACAATGCGAAGGCTGTAGCGCTCTACTTGGAGTACGGTTTCCACTTCGAAGGTTGTTTCGAAAAACATATTCGCCGCGATTCCGGCGAGTTGGTCGATGTGTATTGGTTGGCTCTCTTCGCGGATGTGTGGCGGGAGAAGAAAGAACAGCTGCTGGAGAGTATGACATCAGGGGGCAGATAACGCAAGAGATTGCGAAGGTCGGCGACCTTCTGCGGCGGTTGTGGGCTCGGCGAGCAGGAGTTTCATGTAGTTCAGTTTGCGTATATCCGAGCCCCGTTGCTTCCACGCCTGCATTCCGACGTAGTGTGCGAGGTCGAAGGGGTTGTCGCTATTTTGCAGCGCGTTTTCGTCGCCCTCGTAGATCTTGAACACGGGGTATTCGTAAAGAACCCGCGAACCGTAGCCCTCCCAACAGTAGATTCCCTCCGCTTGATCCGCGCTTTTCGGCTGAACCAGTATGGCAAGCCCGGCGACGGGGCGGTTGTATCTTCCTGCATTTAAGCTATCAGTGTATGGCTGAGCTATTCTCTTCGCGGATTTCTTCGAGCTGTTCGGGTGTGATTCCCGCATACGTGAGAATTTTGTCGTCGGGCTCTCCCGCCGCAAGCATTTTTCGAGCTATTTGTATCTGATTGAGTGCAATGCCTCTTGCAATACCCTTTTCGATACCTTTTTCAATACCTTTTTCAATACCTTTTTCAATGCCTTTCCGCTCCATCAGGCTTACGTACATATCGCCAGCCTCCTTTCTTTTTTCGAGTTCTTCTTCCCACTCTTCCCAGACATCTTCGTCGGCAATGTGCATGACGCCTTCGATGAACCAAAGAAGCGCCATTTTCGCCTCGTGGCTCCAACCGCGCCTGTCCAACTCTGCGAGCAGGAGTTTCATGTAATCCAGTTTGCGCGTATCCGAGCCCCGTTGCTTCCATGCCTGCATTCCGGCGTAGTGCGCGAGGTCGAAGGGGTTGTCGCTTTTTTGTAATCTTTCTTCGTCGCCCTCGTAGATCTTGAACACGGGGTATTCGTAAAGAACCCGCGATCCGTAGCCCTCCCAACAGTAGATTCCCTCCGCCTGGTCGGCCGGTATTGGCTGAGCCAGGATGGCAAGTCCGGCGACGGGGCGGTTGTATCTTCCTTCAAGAAGGCAGCGATACCTGTGCATTCTTAATGGAAAGTTCTCCTTCCCGCCGCGCCCCTGAATTTCCACATGGAGCAGTATCTAGGCGTTTTCTCCGGAGATGAGCGGAACTTCGGCGAGGATGTCGACGAACTTCCTGGAGTCGGGGTGACTCGAAGAGTAGCGCCGGGTGAAACGGGCGAGCCTTCGAAGCTCCGTCTCCAGAAATCGGACGGGTTTTCTGGTATCGGCAACCCTCGCCATCTCGGGAAGGACGGAACGGAGCATGTCATGGAACGATCCGCTGATGAGTTCCTTCCACAGTTCGTCCTCGGAGCGTCTGTTGTCTTCGTTTGTAATGGTCTGTTCCGCATGTACGTCGTCGCTCACTGCGCCCCCCCTTTGCAAGTATAATGATAACACAGCGCGATGCGAATACGGAAGCGTCGTCGTTGTAAGGGGGCATTCAGCAGGTGCTATAATAATCAAACATACTGCAAGTGAAGGGGAGCCCGATGGGGAACAGGGATAATGCGTTCCAGCGGCTTTTAGCGGACGAACATCTCTTCGTGAGGTTCATCCGCCGCTATCTGAGACAGCACATGCCGGATGCGATCGACGTGGAGACTTTGACGCCCGAAGATGTGTACCGGGAGGATATCACCTTTATTCCTCCGGAACTCTCCAAGCGTCAGTCGGATGTTTTGTACCGCATCCGGAGAGGGAGCGCCGATGTGTATATTTATGTGCTGATCGAGCATCAGTCGAGCGTGAATTACCTGATGTCTTTTCGCCTTCTTTCGTATATGGTGCAATTCTGGAGACGTTGTGTGGAAAAGGCGGGAAGGGCTTCCGAGCGGAAGGATTTTATGCTGCCTCCGGTATTGCCGGTGGTGTTCTATGAGGGAGAAAAACGGTGGACGGTGTCGCCGCACTTCATCGACAAGGTGGAGAATGCGCGCGACTTCGGGAATCATGTCCCGAGTTTCGAGTATCTTCTGATCTCGCTCCGCGAGAAGACTCCCGAGGAGATACTGTCGATCAAAGATGCTTTGGGGGCGATGTTTTATCTGGCGAATCCTGCGAAGGCGGAGAATTTCGACGAGGCTGCGGAGCGCGTGCGGCTTTTTCTTCGGAGCCTTTCGAGGGAAGAGAGGGATTTGACGACGAACCATTTGCGTGGGTATTTGAAGATCCTTGCCGAAAAGGAAGGGCTGCTGATCGACGAGGCTCTGGATCTTTGTTTGGAACGGGAGGAGGCGGATATCATGCTGGCCTACATGCAGAAGGAGTTCAGGAAAGCGCGCCGGGAAGGGCGCGAGGAAGGACGCGAGGAGATCGTGATCAGATTGCTGGAACGCGGAATGGCGATCTCTCTGGTGTCTGACATAACCGGTTTTTCCGAGGATCGAGTCCGGGAACTGTCGAAACGGAAGTTGTGATTCGTCCGTCTTTCCAGGCGTTTTGAAGATTTCGCTCATTCGGAGAATCAGCGCAGAGAAGTTATCATGATTTCTTGTTTGTACCAAAAGCTTTTTTCTTGCCTATCGGGATCGTCGTCCAATTGCCCAATACGACATTGGGCAATTCATGGGAAACACACACTCTCCGGTTTATTAGCTCGACAGCCGCAGATTCTCCCGGGGTCTTTTCTTCTTCGCGTCCATTCCGCCTGAGTTTGTAATGGTCTGTTCCTCGTGCACGTCGTTGCTCACTGCGTCGCCTCCTTTGCAGGTATAATGATAGTACATCATGATGCGTGCATACCGGGTGGTTTATGGAAAGAGTGAAGGTAACTAACCAGGCGCTGTGATTGCAGAAGTCCGCCTCTTTTCGTATAATATTCGTGAAACACAAAACGCACGCTATCGAGAAGTAGCGGAAGACCCCCTGCGAGGGGCATCATTCGCGAGGAGGCTTGAAGATTATCGCACGGCGGAAGAGAGAACGAACGACCGAGAGCGCCGAAGCTCGCAATGAAGAGATGGTTCTCTCTTCGGAGGCCGAGCACCGGGCGGAGGGCGGCTTGAGCCCTGAAGAATCCTCTTCGGAAACATCTTCGGACGCGACGGGCTGTAGCGTACCCTCGACGCCCTCGGAGGAGAAAGAGACGATCGACCGTGATTCCATGTGGAAGACGCTTATGGAGGGCAACTTCGACCACATGCTCGACTCCATTCTCCCCGAACTGGCCGCGAAGTTCGACCGCTCGCGCCGGACGGAGTTCCTCGACAAAGAGATGAAAGATCTCAAAGCGCTCATGGGCGGCACGTGGCAGGAGCCCGACCTTCTCGCCAAGGTCCCCGTGAAGGGAGGGCGCGACATCTGGCTCGCTCTCCACGTCGAAGTGCAGGACAAGGGCGGGGAGGACTTCCCCGAACGAATGTTTTACTATCATTCCATGATCCGCTTCAAGTATCTGAAGCGGAAGAGGTACGAGGAGGAGCAGGCGGCCAAGGACGCCGGGCAGAGCGACGGGAAGCGGAAGATGGCGAGGGAGCGCCGGGGAGTCGTGGACGTGGTCTCGATGGCTATCCTCACGGCGCGGAGGCCGAAGGGAGAGGCCGAGTTCTACGAACACGTCTCCTACGGCAACGAGATGCGTTATATCTATCCAGCGGTCAGGCTCTGGGAACTCGACTCCGAACGGCTCGTAGCAAGTCTCAATCCTTTCGATCTCGCACTTCTTGCGGCGAAGAGGATGATCGAGAGCGGCCGTTCGGACAACAAGCGGATCATTTTTTTGAAGCATCTCGGAAGTCTTCTGGACGAGCGCGGGTGGTCTCGCGAACGCAGCGTCGAGCTCTACCGCTTCATAGAATGGATACTTCGGCCGAAGAGTGAGAAGAAGTACGAAGAGTACAAGGCATGGGTAAGGAAGGAGGAGAGGAAAGTGTACATCACTGCAGCCGAGGAGATAGGCATGGAGAAGGGATTGGAAAAGGGCGTGGAGATCGGAAAGGAGATAGGGAAAGAGATAGGAAAAGAGATAGGAAAGGAGATAGGAAAGGAGATAGGAAAAGAGATAGGAAAGGGCGAAGGCATCCTCATCGGGAAGGAGGATACCAAGCGTGAAGCCGCTCTCAGGATGCTTCGCAAAGGGATGGAGGTTTCCCTCGTTGCGGAGTGCGTCGACCTCCCGGAAGACGAAGTCCGCCGCCTTTGCGAAGAGAGGAGCTGAGCACGACCGTCGCGTGCGGAGAATGTGTCTGGAAGCCGTGCTTTTGATTACGTGACGGCATAACGCCGAATTTTTAAGACGTGCCTTTCGCATGTCATTCCGATTATGCCTTGCTGGATTCCCTGGCAAGAAGCCGTTGAGTGTTATAATCAAGCAGAGCCACTTGCTAACGAAGAGGTCTTTGGATTGCCTGTTGATGTCAAGGAGCAAAAAACTGTATCGATTGGTGAGCCGTCTTCGCCGGGAGGATGTGGAGAGAGTGACGAGGGGTGAGGGTGCCGCTCAGTTTTTGCGCGATTCGACCATCTCGTCGAGTTCCTCCGGAGATATCTCCCTATGACCAGAATCTTTTCGTGAGGTTTACCTTTGCACAGCATCTTAGCGACAACGGTAAATTTTTGCTTCTTCTCGTCTCTCTTCTCACCTAACGTCTCCCCTCTCTCCTTCGTTCTTTCCTCGACAACGTTCAACAACAAGATTTTCCACTATAGGTATAATGAAAGCACAGCGCGATGCGAATGCGGAAGCGCTGTCAGCGGCAAAATCAGAGTAAACGGAGTCGGTCGAATGAATACTGTCAGCGAAGTCGTCATCATTACCCACGCGGGGCGGTCCATCGGGGGCGGGCATGCGAGCCGCTGCTCCGCGCTGGCCGAGGGGTTCGCCTCGCTCGGCGTTGCTGTTCGATGGCTGGTGAACGCTTCCGCCGGGGAGATTGTGCTGCGGAGTGGGGCTCCGGAAACGTCCGTGACGGTGATGGAGAGCCCGTTCGGCGACGGTGCGGACGCCGTGCTTGCTGCGCTCTCGGCTTCTCGTGCGTCCCTCTGCATCGTGGACGGATACGACGCCTCGCCTTCTTTTCTTGCGGAGCTTCGCCGGTTCGCTCCGGTGGTGCTGGTGGACGACTGCCGGGTGCGGCCCGTCGAGCGCGAGTGCGATGCGG
>Ga0334882_1004192_pt1 | contig 12466 bp, 8 predicted proteins | sample GraSluR1_MG_5_FD_207226 | JGI IMG/M metagenome (GOLD analysis project Ga0334882, IMG submission 207226) | Sludge microbial communities from methane-producing bioreactor in Wageningen University, Netherlands - Granular Sludge_15_04-R1 | ecosystem: Engineered > Bioreactor > Anaerobic > Unclassified... | reverse complement strand
CAGGTATCTCATTTTAGGACAGTTTAAGTTATTTACTATCCATAAAATTACACCTAATATTATAGTCGTGCAACTATTTTAATAATTATTTTCAGGCAGAAGGCAATAGACAGAAGGTGTCATTCGGCTTCGCCGCCATTAATTGTCATTTGCACTGCGTACGTCATTTATTGTCATTAGGCTGTGTCGTCATTCACGCTTCGCTGTCATTCGGTGGTCATTAGCGCTTACACCTTCGCTAAAGCTTCGGTGTACAAAGTCGCGCTGTCATTGATTGTTAAACCACTGAATGACAACTGAATGACTATTGAATGACAATCGAATGACTACTGAATGACGATTGCACGATCGCACGATCGCATCTTCGCTCCCTCATTCCCTGCAGTAACAGGTATGTACCGCTATCAATTTTCCCTAATAGCATTATATTTTCTGCAGATCTCCAGTACCTTATCGACTGGAATGGCTGATCCGGTATGACCTGCCCTGCTTGTTAAGGTTGTGGCTTTAAACAGTGAGTTAACGATCGCCTCCTCAGTGGCTTCAACCACAGCCTGGAACAGGATGCTCGTGTGATCGTTTGAAACAAGGGCAACAGACGGATTCAGGACTTCACTCCTGTAAGGTACCCGGTATGCTGTTGAAAAAGCGATAACATAATCGCCGGAACCGTTGCTCATGTATGAACCTGTTCTTCCAAGTCCGAGGATCGCCCGCTTTGCCAGCCGTTGCAGGTTATGCGGAGAGAGTGGCGCATCTGTTGCAACCACTATCATGCAGGAACCATCTCCTTTCACTGTTTCAGGCTGCCCGCCTGATGATAACCCCGCCAGTTCCCGACCCACAGGGGCGCCGTTAATGATCAGGTCGCCGCCAAAATTGGTCTGGACAAGAACACCTACAGTGTAGCCTCCGGATTTCTCAGAGGTTAGCCTCGAGGAGGTCCCTATACCGCCCTTAAATCCAAAACACATTGTTCCGGTACCGGCGCCGATACTTCCCTCCTCAACCGGCCCGGATACGGCAGCCTCAATAGCAGCCATCACATCTGCTTCTGTCACATGCATACCCCTGACATCGTTCAACCAGCCATCGTTTGTTTCTCCCACCACCGCATTAACCGATGTCACAAGGATATTGCCGGGCCTGCTGAGGGTGTAACGTACAAGTGCCGAAACGGCTATAGGCACACTTAACGTGTTTGTCAGGGCAATGGGTGTTTCGATATTGCCAAGCTCCTCAACCTGAGTTGATCCGGCAAGCTTCCCGAATCCATTACCGACATAAACTGCTGCCGGAACCTTCTCCATGAACAAATTATCACCATGCGGTATTACTACAGTAACACCCGTTCTTATTGCTATTCCCTCAATCAGGGTTTTATGTCCGACCCTAACCCCTTCAACATCGGTTATGGCATTCAGTCTGCCGGGCTGTAATTCACCAATTTCAATACCCATTTCACGGGCACGCGGCCTGCCGCTCTCCTGGGCACTTACATTTTCTAAATTCATAAAGCTCAATATCAATACAATAAATAAGACTCTTTTCATAAAAACCCTGAGTTACATTTCCGGCAAACCTCTTAAACTGCAAGATAACAAAAAGTAGTCTTCTATCCCGTTCATATACTCACTATCTTGTATCTGTTATTCAATAGGCTTTTTCTTCTATTTTTAAAATTACCTTATATTTATGCAAACTTGATTATAAACACCAGACTTTATAAAGAATCTTATGGGAAATGAAAAGATCATAGCAGGATTCATAGGTGCGGGAGGCATTGCACGCTCCCATATCTTTTCACTGAATTCACTGAAGTATTATTACAATGATGTTCCTGAAACAGAACTGGCTGCCGTCTCTTCCGCCACTAAAGCGAGCAGGGAACTCTTTGCAAAACGTTACGGATTTTCGAGAGCATGCGACATAGATGAATTTGTTTCTGATCCTGATATAAATTCCGTGTACATTCTGGGACCCAATAATGTTCACTTTGAACATTTCAAAAGGGTGCTGGGAATGAAGGCAATAAAGAGGATCTACCTCGAGAAGCCGGTCTGTTCGACTCCGGAAGAAGAGGTCGCAATGAGGGCGCTTGTTGAATCGAATCCTTCTGTTCAGTTTCAGGTAGGTTTTCAGTACCTGTTCACTGCTGCGGTAAGGGAAGCTCTTTTATTATGGAAGTCGGGCAGGCTGGGCAGACCGGTGCATTTTGACCTTAAATATTATCACAGCGATTATCTCAAACCTGAATACAGGAAGAAGAGGGTAACACGTCTTACCCCGGCACCAGATGGAGGGGCAATGGCTGACCTGGGCTCACATGCCATAAGCTTTTTACTGGCTTTTATGGGAAACAGGATACGTATTACATCCGCCCTCCAGGCCGGAGAGTTTGATGATGTGCCGGCCGGATCGGATCTCTTCAGCCAGATCTCACTCTTTGATGAGGTCAGCCATGCTGCCGGTACTCTCTCGTCAAGTCGCATAAGCTCGGGGACGGGAGATTATCTCTCATTCGAATTTTTCGCTGAAAAAGGTGCCCTCCGTTACTTTTCAATCTCACCGGAATATTTCGAATACTTTACGGAGGAGTCGGGGGTATGGACCCGGCAGATGACCGGAAGCAATTATCTGCCTTATACAACCTTCCCGTCGGGACATGTCCCGGCAGGCTGGCACAGGACTATGATACATGCTCATTATGTCTTTCTTACAGATGCCTCTTCTGAGGCCTTTATTCCTGATATAGAGCATGGCTTGCAGGTACAGAGGCTCGTAAGGGAAACGGCGGAGCATCTGGGCAGATTCAGGGAAAAGGTTTATTGACGATAGACGATAGACGATAGGCGATAGGCGATAGGCGAAACCAACAATCAACTAACCGAAATTTAGCAATGGACCGAAAATCATTCACACAGAAACTTGCACTTCTGGGAGTGTGCCCGATTATGATTAAGAACCTTGCAAGTACGGAGACACTCCCTCCCCGGGAACAGGATGAAAAATATACAGCCCTTCAGAATCAGAAACAGTTTGTGGAAAACTGGCTGGCCGATCTGCTGGAATCCATGGAAAAGAACCTCGACCGGCCATCTCTCGAAAGGATCGTCGGAGAATGCGGCAAAGCTTGCTTCAACCGGCATCAGTTCAAAAAGGATATCGCCCTTAACAGTGAAGGAAACCTGGAAAAACTGATGGAAAACTATAAAAAGAACTTTGAGATCTGGCGCGACGGTAACTTTGTCCATATCCGCTTTGGAGAAGTCTCAAAGCAATGTTACTGTCCTGCTGCATACTACAGACCCGCAAAAGAGAATGACATACATTGCGAATGCACCAGAAACACCCATAAAGCTATTTTTGAAACAGCCCTTAACCGGTCTTTTGATGTCAAGATTGTAGAAAGCCTTCGCCGCGGCGGTAAGACATGTCATTTTATCGTGAATCTGAACACCTGAAAAGCCTGTTATAGGCTAAGCGTCAGAGTGGCTCAATGGACGGAGTTCAAATAATGATTAACTTTGAATTTTCAGATCAACTTGCATAACCATGAGAATCACAGACATATCTCCCGAAACGGAAAGCCAGTATCTCTGCTGTCTTGAGGAGTGGTCGGAGGACATGAAGGATGCCGGCAATCAGAAGCAGAGGTGGTATGACCGGATGAAGGAGAAGGGCCTGCGGGTCAAATTTGCCGTTGACGATAATGGTATTAACGACGCTCTTTTTATCAACGGGAAGGAGTTATTCCTCGGACCGCCTTTATCCTATGAAAAGATCCGCAAGAAAATCCTGAAAAGGGTTAGCAGAATCAATCATCCCCAGTAACCGTCGCGATAACCAGTACGCATCCAGTCGAGGTTCTCGTGCCTGAAAAAGGGTGTGAGCATCATTGCATACCTTTGCTTTTCTTCTGAGGTCATTGGCTTAAAATTCCTCAGAATTTCAAGGTTTGAATCGACTACCCTTTTGCTGTCCATCCCTACCGCCAAACCACTCGGACCATCCAGAGAGAGTGCAAACCGGACAAGCTCCGGGGCACTGATCCCTTCAATTGTCTCTTTCGGCCTTATCGCTTTCATCAGCATTATTCCCATTCCCAGCTTCAAAGCGGCAGGAATTATCATCCCCTGCCTGTCACTCTTGTATCCTTCATAATGGTTCATAGCAAAGAGCATGCTGTCAAACCTGCCTGTTTCAACCATCGCTTTTAAAGCCTCAGCATTACCGTGCCCTGAGAATCCAATGAATCGAGTTACTCCCTCTTCCTTCATCCTCGATATAAGGTCGAGAACGCCACCGGTCCTGCAAATATTATTAACATCTTCCTGTGATTCAACAGCATGTATCTTCAGCATATCAACATGATCAGTCTGCAATCTTTCAAGACTCGATTCAAGCTCGGCTTTAGCCTGCTCTGTTTCACGTGCAGCAATTTTGGTTGAAAGGAATACCTCTTTGCGGCGGTGCTTAATGATATGTCCCAGTCTCTCTTCGCTTACAGCACCGGTGGCTGTGTTTACATAGCTATGTGCCGTATCCCAGTAATATAGCCCATTATCAAGGGCATAATTGCACATTTCAACGGCCTCATCGAGTGTTGAGATAGTCAGGAACCTGCTGCCCAGGCCAATGGCCATTCTTGGAATTACCACACCTGTTTTCCCGAGGACCGTAGTTGGCAGTCCTTTAGCGTCATATTGGGTCTCCAACCCCTCACTTGTCTTTTCTGAATTAAAAGAATCAGAGAAAGCCAGTCTGGTACCGGCTATTGCTATCCCGGCACTTATGGTGCTTTTAAGGAATGTCCTTCTTGTGTAATCTTTTTTCATAATACACTCATTTACTATATTTTTGCACTCTTGAATCTGTTATCACTCCGCTCCAGTTGAGGCCGAAGCCGAAATCATAGGTATTCCCTTCGGAATCCACATGGCATTCCATGTCGAAGGGAGCATCTTCCTTCTGTAATTCAACCGTCCTCATGTTCGCGGGCATCTGCAGGGGAAGCAGTCCGGACGGTTCTGCAGTTCCTGTTAATATGTCGAACAATGCCTGGTCCTGTATGTCAAATGTTGCCACGATCGCATCAGCCTCTTTCTCAAACTCACTGAATAACATAGGCTTGGATATATTGACCGATACTACGACCGGTTTCCCTTTCATCGCCCTGCGGGTATCGAGAACCAATTTAAGATCCCCGGCATTTGAAGTTGTAACTGTTTTACCCCTGAAGGTCCTGTTGGTGAAATTCTCAAGAGGATCACCCCCCGCAAGGCTCGGATCGCGTGCATCGACAGCCCGGTAGGGTCCGTACTGCAGGCTTATCGGGGCATATCCTGTTCCGCCTTTCTGGGCATCGGTCCTGTCGTATCCGCTCCCTGAATTAGGGCTTGCAATTACAACAAGTGCAAAATCGGCTTTGGAAGGATCGTCCGTGACATTGAAGTAATTTTTCACCAGCTCGATATTGACGGGGTAAGAGAGGGTTTCGGAAACCGGACCACCGAAGAATCCGCCGCCGGACGAACGTACACGTTTTGGAATATAAACGGTGAGGTTTTTCTGCAATGGCAGAGTTTTATTCCGGTTCTTCAGCAGTACAACAGATTTCATCTGAGCTTCATACCCCGCTTTCATGAATTCGGGATTTCCTGCTATGGCTTTTGTATCCTCAACATCAAGATACGGATTCTCAAAAAGACCTGTCCTGAAAATGTTCTTCAGGAGTCTTACAGCCGACTGCTCCATGCGGGCACGCATGAACTCCTCACCGTGCTCCTTTACTCCCATATTGTACGCTTCGATAACCGGACCGGCTTCGTTATTGCCCCCGAACTGATCAACACCGGCCATAATTATTTTGTAATGCCGCTCCGCGACTGAAAGTTTCTCTACCCCCCAGCTGGCAGACCCGAAGCCGTCAACGGCTGTCGCGTCCCTTGTCACACCCCAGTCGGTACAGGCCACGCCATCGTATCCGTATTTATTGCGAAGGAGGTCGGTAATAATGTATTTGCTGTATGCATTCCCCACATTTTCATTATAGGTCTGGTCAATCCCGTATGATATAGTGTAATACGGCATAACTGCCGATGCCATTTTTGTTGGTCCTTCAAGGTTCATTGCTCCCTCAAGGAATGGTACCAGGAGTTCTGAGAAATTGTTTCCGGGATATACTGCATATTTGCCAAAAGCATAATGTGCATCACGTCCTGCTTCACCCGAGCCACCTCCGGGCCAGTGCTTCATCATGGCATTCACGCTGTGGTAGCCCCATCCGTCGCTTATCATTTTATCCCCCTCCGAAGTCTGGAATCCGTCAACATAGGCACGGGCCATATCGGCCGAGAGCCGTGGACTCTCCCCGAAGGTACCGCTCACCCTGCTCCAGCGCGGCTCTGTAGCCATATCGATCTGGGGAGAGAGGGCTGTGGCAATACCCAGTGCACGGTATTCCTGCGATGCAATAGTACCAAACTGTTTCACAATAGCAGGATCAAATGTGGCGGCCATGCCGAGCGAACCCGGCCACATTGACAGCTGTCCGGCCGATCCGACATTATACTCCGCATCCGACTGGGCACGGTGCCTGGGGTCGGAGCTGTTGTTTGCCGGGATACCGAAACCGATGCCTTCGCACAGAGCCTGAACCTTGTTGTTCCATTCGGCAGCCACAGCCGGGCTCTCAACAGTGGTAATAAGCACATGACGAAGGTTGTCCTCAACCAGAAACCTGATCTGCTGATCGCTCAGCTCATACGACTCTGCCCCGCTCTCCTTAAATGATTTGCCATTATAGGTGGCTGCCCCGAAGCGCGTTCCGCCTGCAGGTATTGCCTGGTGGGCGCTGTAAAGCATCAGTCCGGCGATCTGTTCGATGCTTAGTTTTGATGCCAGGTCAGCAGCTCTTTCATCTGCCGTCAGGCGCCAGTCTTCATACTTATCGAGGACACCGTTTTTGTTCAGGTCCTTGAATGCAAAACCCTTACTGGTTATAATTTTAACACCGGATGCAGTATCATATCCGAGTGTCTGACCTCCTTCGTTGAATACTGTTCTGACAGAACCTGTTCCCGTTTCACTCCATTTGCGGCAGCCTGTAAAAGCTGCGGAAATCATTATGACAGCGCATAAAATGATCCTGAAATTTCTTTTTTCCATCTGACTGGTTATTTGCTGGTTAATCGTTATGGCCGGAGAAGGGTTCCCAACTCGTACAGGATCCCATAGTACTGGTATTAAACTATTCCAAAGATAAATAAAAGATATTAAGTTACACAGAACCACATTAAACCCCTTCAGGGTTAACAATCTTGCTTTAGCTCTTAACCCCCAGATTCACTGGGGAATATTCATATTATGCCGCATTCGCGGCTTATAATAACATTGTTCAGAAATCATTTGTGTCCCTTTGTGTAATACTTCGTGTCCTTGGTAGTTAAACCAAAATCATTAAACTACTAAGGTACATTAAGTTAAACAAAAAAGTCGCAAGAAAAAAAGCTATTATCGAGCTTTAAGATTGTATATCATTAAGGCGTTACCCCGGCGGAGGTACATCCTTCCCTGGTAGATCACCGGATGAGACCAGTGAGGGTCTGTTCCCATGGTAATCTGGAACCTGCTGATAACATCGAAGGAGGAAGGTGTGGCTGAAACCAGCGCCATCTCACCCTTTTCGCTGTAGCAGTAAAACAAGCCATCAGCCATTACTATATTGCCGTCGCCCAGAGTGCGGCTTGAATAAAGGGTCCGGCCATCCTCAATGCTCACACATGACCATAGACCCCTTCGATACACAGAACCGTAAATATGTCCACCGGTCACAATGATACCCCCCATAAGATTTTTTAACTCACCGTTCCTCCACGCAACCGTCACACTCTTCCCGTCATTTGAAAGCTTCAGTGCAAGAAGGCCCGAATCGTTCTTATCATCCTCGCTTGAACAAAAGATCATCCCGTTTGCATAAACCGGCGTGTTGGCATGTATCTTATTCCTCTGGAACTGGGGCACCTGCCAGTAAAACTGGCCGGTAAGGGCATCTATGCCAATTACAGATTCGGATGTCATGGTGACCAGGAGGTTTGTCTTATTATGACTCACCAGTACAGGTGAACAATAGGCAGCCGGTTGCCTGTTACCCGGACTTGTCCAGACAGTTTCTCCGGTAAAGCGGTTAAGGGCAGCAATATTATGTACTTTTCCTCCGGGGGTACAATAAAGAATATCGCCCGAAATGAGCAGCGATTCTGCCATTCCCCATTCAATATTTGTTGCATCGAATCTTTTAAGCAGATCCACCGACCAGAGCTTCTCGCCTTTTTCTGCGCTGTAACAGTAAACCGTGCCGTGACCTGACTCGAAATATACCCTGTTATCAATAACAACGGGTGTTGACCGTGGACCAATATAGTTCACATCCCACTCCGGGCCATAATTCCTTTTCCATAGTAGTTTACCCGAGAAGTCGAAGGCATATAGTATCCCTTCCTTCCCTGTCAGGCCGAGAATAAATAATTTATCCTTTCCGATCCCGACGCTCCCGTGTCCTGAACCGAGCCCTTCAAAAGACCAGAGCAGGTCAGGGCCATTTGCCGGCCACTTCTTCAATAATCCGGTCTCTGAATATATGCCATTACGATCCGGACCTCTCCACTGAAGGATTTGCCCGGAAGTGTGGTCCGGCAAAGCAACCGCCAGGAACCAAAAAAATAAAAACCTTTTCAACATAAATCAACCCGGGCTTATTACCCGATCCGGATAAATATATTGAACTTTTTAAATCTGCAAGGGAAAAAATGATATAAATCAGAATATTTAGTCCCCTGCTAACTATCCCCGGTTATTTTTATAAACCATGGTTAGAATTTCTCCCCTTTCCGCTGTCGCGGAACTTCGTCGTCCCGATAGCAATCGGGACTCCTTGTCTCCCCTTCTTATCTTTCCATCAGGCTCCTTACCTGTCTCAGGTCAACAGATATAACCGGATCGAACGAATTACTGTTCATATAGTTCAGCAGTGAGGCAAGAAGCTGTTTTGTGGCCGGTCGCTGATCAAGGTCATCTTTCATATTAATACTGCAAACCAGCAGTTTGCCGTTACCTGCCCTGACCTCGAAAGCCAGCGCCAGGCGGCGGTTCTCGAACCAGGTGTCTATCGGTTGAATCAGAGGGCGTAATTCTGCAGGCAGATCGTCAATTATCATTGCCTGTGAATGAGTTACAGGATCCCACCATTGCCAGTTACTGTGAAACTCGGTCGGGAAGTCGCTGAAGAGGGGATGCTTCGGATCGCACAGTATACCCAGGGTATGGGGAGCCTGGTTATTTGTCCAGGCAGTGTTCCAGAAAATACTTGAGAATCCGATAGCCACCTGCGCGCCTTTATCCTTTCCTGCCTTTCCGTATGTCAGAAGCAGGACCTTGCCTCCTTTACTGAGCACCTCTGCTGCTCTGCTGTCGGTAACATCCGTTATGTACACATTTCCTTCAACAGGTTTAATGTCTGACGGATACACCCAGATGTCCCATCTGTTTCTGAAAGATGTGTTTACAACCGACACCTCAAGGGTCAGTTTTTCTGCTTTTTTTATGCCCGACAGATCAAATGAAACTGACCCGACGGAAATGCAGTTCCCGGTTTCAATGTTTTCTTTTAAAAATGATTCTGAATGAATAACTCTGCCATCTCCACCGGCAACGCTGCATACTATTTCAGAATTCACGAGAGGCTTTGGTCCGAAATGAGCCATTTCGATCTCAGCAATGAATTGCTCATCATTACGGTATGTCATTTTTTCAAGCCGTGCAAGCGGAACTGTTTCGTTACAGAACATCCTGAATTCTTCGGGAGCTATGTATCCTTTCTCTTCGAAAAAGGGATCAAGCACTCCTACCAGCGCCGTTCCCTGGCCCGGGAAATCGTGAAGCTGAAGAAGCTGGAATCCCGCAAATCCCGGTGTGCGCAGTGCGGCTTCAATATCTGCCTTATAGCACAGCGCCTGCAGTTTTCCTGATGCCATCTGGAAAAGATCTGCCTGATCTCCCATGTGATTTTTTTCGAGTGTTTCCCTGAAAATCTCAAAGTTTGCCGGTTTCAGAACTCCGGTATATTTACTCATCTCCCTGAAACCCGGATAAACACACCATTGTCCTATTTCATGGCTTACTACCGGCACATCATATTTTGAGATAAATTCGCGGTAATCGAATATTGTCTGAGGGGGAGTTCCGTTTATCACACTTTTAAGACCTTCACCCCAGCGCTGGATCCGCGGTTCGGAGGGAACATGGTAATCATTTTCCGGTATTATCGGCCATCCGGCAGCTGATGTATAAACCCTGCGGTCATCGACCGATTTCCAGTATGTAAGAAGTTTACCGAGATATTCCCTGTGATTGCGTCCTGACGGCTCGTTGCCGTATGCCAGCATGCAAAACGACGGGTGGTTGCCGTATGCTTTAATAATCCTGTCTCCTTCGTTGTATATCCACCGGTCGAGCGCTCCTCCGTCGCCTATGGTACTCCCCTGGTTGGCCCATGAGCCGCACTCGACATGAAAATAGATACCGAGCCTGTCGGCTGCCTGAAAGGCCGCTTCGGGCGGGCAGAAGGAGTGAAACCTTACATGATTCAGTCCATGATCCCTGCATGCTTTCAGGACTTTTTCCCATGATCCGTAGTCAGCTGGCGCGTAGCCTGTCAACGGAAAAATACAGCACTCGGTCGTACCCCTGAGAAAAACCGTGTTGCCATTGACCTTAAACCTGGTACCATCCGTTATGAATTCTCTCATCCCGAAATCAACTGATCTGCTATCAATTAAACCATTGCCTGACTCTTTCAGCCCGACTGTCATCCTGTACAGGTTGGGTGTGAATTCGCTCCATAACTGCGGATTATGGATTTTGTAGTTCAGTATTATCTGCTGTTCATCAGATCCGGTGACAACATTGACCTTTTTCAGCGGCAATTTGCGTTTCTCTGAAGGAAAGAAATTCTGAGCCACGAAATCGAGCCGGCCCTTAAAATCAATATTCTGCGGATTCTTTATACTGACAACCACTTTTGCTGTCTTCTTCTGAATATCGGGAAATACCTTTACATCGTTGATATAGACTTTTGGCGCAACCTTCAGACTCAGTTCTCCTGTAATACCATTCCAGTTCGATTGTGTATGGTCGCTGATGCTGTGGGAATTTACCCCGACCGGAATGATTACTCTGTTATCGATCCTTACCGATATAAGGTTTTTCCCGGGTTTCACCTGTCCGGTTATGTCAAACTCGTGTGGTACGGCCAGGCTGTTTTCCCTGCCTGCATGAATGCCATTTACAAATAGCGTTGATTCCCAGTGGCATCTTTCAAGGAAAAGCACAATCCTCTGTCCCTCCCACTCCGCAGGCAGATCAATCTCCCTGTTGTACCAGGCCACTCCCTTATAGTATTTAACCGGCTTGAGCCAGAAGGGGATCTTGATATTGCCCGGCTGACGATAGATCTCATATTTCGGATCGGTGAAATAGGATTTGTCAATGATGTCGCCTGTCCAGTCGGTGTTAACTGTCACCTCAAAGCCTTTCCCGTTTTCGGCCATCGAACCCGGGAGCTCTACCGTCTCATCGAATGAGACATTATACCATTCCATTCCGATGCCCTGATCGAGGGAATCGATCCTGAACTGCCATTCTCCCGAGAGGGAAATTGTTTCACTTACAGGTCCTCTGCCGGAGGAACAGGCTGCGGTCAGGAAGAAGACTATGGGAATTATGTATTTCATATGTTGCATTTTAAAAATAAATCAGGTAATAGGTAATCGGTAATCAGTAATCGGTGCCGGGTAATTTAAACTTTGGAACTTTGAAACTTTGAAACATAGACTTCTTGACTTTTAGTATACTTATTTTACCCAATCTTACTTTATTACTGAGATTTCAACAAGAACACTTTTCATTCCTTCAGAGGAGGCCGTTAGTGTGATCCTGCCCGGTGTTTTGCCTGCCTGTACGATCGCAAGGCCCAGTCCGTTATAAACTTTTCTTTTATCCGATGTGTAAGGTTCGTGATCTGACGGGTTTCCGTTCTCAAGGCCTGCCAGTCTGCCGCCGCCCGTAATACTGAATTGTATAAGGTTACTGGCTTTCGGGACAATGTTACCTTCGGAGTCAATAACTTCAATCCTTACATGAGCCACATCGTTGCTGCCGGCTTTAAGCTCAGGATTATCGGCAATAAGTTTTATGGCAGCAGGTTTTCCGGCTGTCTTAATGATCTTACGGCAGACAATTTCACCGTTCCTTTTCCCGACAGCTTCAACTGTTCCGGGCTGGTAGGGCACATCCCACGACAGGTGAAGATCGGCCGTTGTGGCATTTTTTTGCGGGAGGTCGTATCTGTTCCAGCTTCCCGAGTTGCCCTGCCGCGGAAATTCCAGCCTTTTCTCCCCGTACGATT
>Ga0334882_1004190_pt1 | contig 12471 bp, 11 predicted proteins | sample GraSluR1_MG_5_FD_207226 | JGI IMG/M metagenome (GOLD analysis project Ga0334882, IMG submission 207226) | Sludge microbial communities from methane-producing bioreactor in Wageningen University, Netherlands - Granular Sludge_15_04-R1 | ecosystem: Engineered > Bioreactor > Anaerobic >... | reverse complement strand
CGTCGCTGCCGCGGCCCTCGACCAGATCACCAAGGCGATGGCGCAGGCGTGGTTGCCGCCTCACACGCTACAGCTGCTCGGCGACACGGTCCGCCTGGCCCTGTCGGAGAACGTCGGGGCTTTCCTGAGTCTCGGCGCCTCGCTATCGCCGGCCTTGCGCTTCTGGATCTTTACCGTGGCGAGTGGCGGCATGCTACTGATCGTCGCGCTCTATCTCGTGTCCAGCGACGAGCTCCCCCCTGACGTCGTCGTGGCTCTGTCCTTCGTCGTCGGCGGCGGTGTGGGCAACCTCATCGACCGGATCACGCGTGAGGGCCGCGTGGTCGACTTCCTCAACTTCGGCATCGGCAACCTGCGCACCGGCATCCTCAACGTCGCCGACATCTTCATCACCTTTGGAGCGCTCTACGTGATGTGGAGCGCGCTGAGGAGCGGTCACGAGGACAAGTAAGCGACGTCTCACCTACCCGTGATCCCTATGCCCTGCGGGCCCGGCTTCCGAACCGTCGCCGTGGCGCGTCAGGTGGACTGCAGTACAATCCCAGACGATAAACCTATTCGAGAAGGAGCAATCACTCTATGTTCAACGTACGTGGTGACACCATCTACACCGGCACCGACATCCTCACCGACAGCACCCTCAGCATTGACGGGACGACCGTCGTCGGCGTCGGCGACACGGCTCAGGGCGAGCAAGCGGGCAGCTATCCCGTTATCACCCCGGCCTTCATCGACGCGCACAGCCACATCGGCCTCATCCGCGCCGGCGAGCCGAGCGCCGAGGCCGAGGCCAACGAGCAGATGGACGCGATGCTGGCCCACGCCGACGTCCTGGACTCGATCCAGATGGATGACGCCGGCTTCGCCGACTCGATCGAGATGGGCGTGCTCTATTCCTGCGTCCTGCCGGGCAGTGGCAACATCGTCGCCGGCAACTCCGCCGTGATCCGCAACTACGGCACCGACACCAACGCGGCCTTCATCCGGCGGGCGGGTATCAAGGGCGCCTTCGGCTACAACCCGATGTCGACCGGCAGCTGGAAGGGGCAACGGCCCAGCACGCGGATGGGCGCCTTGGCGATCCTGCGCGCCAAGCTCGTCGATGTCCAGGCCAAGATGGCCAAGGAGGCCGCCCAGGGCGAGGACGGCAAGGAGAACGGCGTCACCTACACCGCCGAGGAGCTCGTGCTCAAGGCGATGCTGACCGGCAAGGAGCGCTACCGCGTCCACGTCCACAAGAACGACGACATCGCCGCGCTGTTACGCTTCGTCGACGAGTTCGACCTCAAGGTCACGCTGGAACACACGATGGACGTGCACACGTCCGGCGTCTACGAGGAGCTGAAGGCGCGCGGCATCCCCGTGGTCTATGGCCCGATGGACTCGCTGGCCTACAAGGTCGAGCTGAAGCACGAGAATTGGCGCAACCTCAAGTTCCTGCTCGACTCCGGCGTGGAGTTCGGGTTGATGACCGACCATCCCGTGATCATGCAGAACATGCTCTTCTTCTGCCTGCGTCACTTCCTCCACCTGGGATTCACCAAGCAGGCCGCGCTGGAGGTCATCACGCGACAGAACGCCAGGATCCTGGGGATCGACGATATCCTGGGCACACTCGAGCCCGGCAAGTGGGGCTCCTTCATCTGTTGGAGCGGTGACCCCTTCTCGTTGGAGAGCTACCCCGTCGCGATCTACGCTGAGGGTGAACGAATCTACGAAGCCTAGGCAGCGACCCTCCTTCCGGGTTGCTTCTCCAGATCCTCAGCAACCCGGAAGGTTCGGAGTCTACGTCCACGAAGCGGCAGAACCTTCCGGGTTGCCGGTGAGGTGAGGAAGCAACCCGGAAGGGGGAGGCTGAGATGGATATCTTCACATGGATAAGAGAGAACTTGGCGCCAGAACCGCGGACGACCGAGACCCTGATCTATGACCATATGGCCTCGCAGTCGGGGCGCTCGCTGCCGATCATCTACCAACCCTTCGATCCTGAGCAGCCGGGGCACTGGCGTGATCGAGGCGCCGCGCTCGACTTCGCCCTCGCGACGGAGGCCGAGGGCAGGCGCGTGCTCGACTTCGGGCCCGGCGACGGCTGGCCCTCGCTGATCATCGCGCCCCTGGTGGGCGAGGTCGTAGGCCTCGAGGGCTCGCAGCGCCGCGTCGAAGTCTGCGCGGCCAACGCCGCGCGGCTCGGTATCGAGAACGTCCGTTTCGAGCGCTACGAGCCCGGCACACCCCTGCCTTTCCCCGACGGATCGTTTGACGCGGTCGTCGCCGCCTCGTCGGTCGAACAGAGCCCCGATCCGCGGGCAACCCTCGCGGAGTTCTACCGCGTGTTGCGCCCCGGCGGCAGAGCACGGATCTACTATGAGGCCCTGGGCGCCTATCGCGGCGGACAGGAGCGCGAGGCGTGGCTGTGGGACGTGGATGAGACCGCTTGCCGACTGGTGCTCTACGACCGCGACATCGCCGGCGAACAGGCGGTACAGGTGGTGTTGGGCATCGCGATGTCCGGCACCGCACTGCTCTCGGCGCTCGGCGTCGAGGGGCGCGGGATCGACATCGCCGACGTCACGGTGGCGCAGCTGGAGGCTTTGCGGCCCGCGATCGTCGACGCAGGCATCTGCACGACCCACCATCCCTCGGGCGCCACCCTCGTGCGCCGGCTGCGCGAGATCGGCTTCCGCGAGGCTCTCCCCACCCACAACGGGATGGAGATTGCGGGGGACCTCTACCACCAACTGCCCGCGGCGCAGCGCCCTTCGACGTTGGAGGCGATCGATGCCTACCTGCGCCCTATCGTCGCAGCGACGGTCGAACTCCGCGCCCCCATCGCCGACGACCCGATGATCACAGCGACGAAGTAGGCAGAGTCCAGTTGTCGGTTGTCGGTTGCCAGTTGTCCGTTGCCTGGTGCCCTGCTAGGCTGATGCTTGAGGTCTGTCATCCTTCACTTCGTTCAGGATGACACTTGCACCGTTCAGCTTAACTGACCCCTAGGCAGTCTTGTTGCCGATGGGTTGCTTACCGGCTGCGCACTTGGCCGGTTCTATCCGGAACTGACAACGGACAACTGACAACTGGAAACTGTCTCTAGCCCCCCGCCAGGAACGCCCTGACCGCCTCCATATAGGCGTCGTAGGCTTCGAAACGCACGTGGTGCCCCACGCCGGGAATGTTGACCACCTCGATGCGCGGGTTGAGGGCCTGGGCCATATCGGCCACCTCGGGCGTCACGATGCCGCCCTGAGCGGGATCGGCGGTAATGAGCAGGGTCGGACACGCGATCGCCCGCGCCACCTCCTGCCAGTCCATCCGCCCCATCCCCGCGATCTCCAGGAAGTTGAGGTCAAGCCGGGTCTTGGCGGCGCACCACAGGTAGAGCGCCTCGTCGGACCAGGTCGGGTGCTCCGAGCGCTCCCGGGCGACGATCTCGTCGACGGTCATCCCCTCCATCCCGCGGACCCAGGTCGCGAGCGTGCTTTCCCTGTTGAGCAGCGCTTTCGAGACATCGCCCTCGCTCGACGGGCGCCACGGGGCGTCCTCAAGAATCACCGCCCGCACCAGCGCCGGGAAGCGCGCCGCGAGCTCCGAGGCCATCCACGCGCCCATCGAATGCCCCGCCACGATCGCCGGCTCCAAGCCCAACGCCACCATCAGCGCCGCCAGGTCGCCGGTCTGATCGACGACCTCGCCGGGCTGCACCCGATCCGAGCGCCCGTGACCGCGTGCGTCCGGCATCACGACATCATACTGCGCCTCCAGATCACGCGCCGTCGGCGTCCAGCAGGCGCCGTCATCTGAGAAACCGTGCGCCAACACCAGCGGCGGCTTCTCGCCGTTGCCGGTCCGCATGTAGTGCATCAGCTTGCCGTCGACCAGCAGATCCCGTTCCATCCACGTCGAGGTGTCCAAATCAGCTCTCCTTACCCGTGGTGTCTGGCGGGGCATCGACGCCCAACCACTTGGCAACGTAGGGTAGCGAGACCCCCTGCAAAAGCACCGAGGTCAGGACCACAAAGAAGACCACGTGGAAGATCATGCTCGCTTGCGGCAAGCCCGCGACGAAGGGGAAGGTAGCCAGGATAATCGGCGCCGCACCGCGCAGGCCGACCCAGGAGACGAAGACCTTCTCCTTACGTTCCAACCGCGCCGGGATCAGACCTATGAAGACGCTGACCGGGCGAGCAACGAACATCAGGATCAGCGCCGTCAGGAGTGCCGGAGCCCAGAGCGGGATCATACGTGAGGGAAAGACCAGCAGGCCCAATGTGAGGAACATCGCGATCTGCATCAGCCATGCCAAACCATCGTGGAACTCCGACAAGCTGCGCTTGTTGGGAAACTCGCGGTTGCCCAACACAATCCCCGCCAGATAGGCCGCCAGGAAGCCGCTGCCCCCGATCACCGCGGTCAGTCCATAGGTCAGACAGGCGAGCGCCAGCGTCAGCACCGGGTAGAGCCCCTCGTAGCCTAGCTTGAGGTGCTTGACCAGCCAGTACATCAGGTAACCCATCGCATAGCCCATCGCCGCTCCGATGAGCATCTGCTGGAAGAAGAGCACGATCAGGCCTGTGACCGAGGCCTCCGGACGGGTGATCAGCTCGATGAGGCCGATGGTGAGGAAGACCGCCATCGGGTCGTTGCTCCCCGATTCCATCTCCAACAGGGGCTTGAGCCGGCCCTTGAGGCTGACGCCCTTCGATCGGAGAACGGCGAAGACGGCGGCAGCGTCGGTCGAGGAGACGATCGAGCCCAAGAGCAGCCCTTGGAGAAGCGGCAGATCCAGCAACACGCCGGCCGCCAGACCGACTAGGCCGGCGGTGACCGCGACGCCCAACGTGGCGAGCGTCCAGCTCTCCTTCAGCACCGGACGCACGCTCGTCCACGAGGTGTCGAAGCCGCCGGAGAAGAGGATCAGGAAGAGAGCAATCACGCCCACGGTCTGCGCCAGGACCGGATCATCGAAGTAGACGCCGCCCGGGCCATCCGAGCCCACCAACATACCGAGAACAAGGAAGAGCAACAGGGTGGGAATGCCGAAACGATCGGAGATCTTGCTAAGAAGGACACTGAGAAGCAATGCGATGCCGACAACAACAAGCGTGTTAGGGTTCATGACGTAGCGTCGAGCCTCCTATCTGGATTGGCCCCAGTATTGGCCAGCCCTCAGATATGTCAAAGCCCGTCCACCGGCGTCGCCGGGGCCTAACGCGACATATGTCGCACCCAAGATCCGCCTCCAGACCATTGCGCCGCACGGTCGACGGGGGTATCGTACCGGGTTGGTATTCATGCTGAAGAGGGATCTATGACCAAGCGCAAACTGAAGCGACAACTGAATCTCACCCAAGTGATTATGCTCGGCACGGCAGGGACGCTTGCCGCCGAGATCTTCGTGTTGACGGGCCACGCAGCGGGCATCGCCGGGCCCGGCGCCGTGCTGGCCCTCCTGATCGGGGGGCTGTTGAGCTACAACGTCGCGCTCAACTACTGCGAGCTCGCCACCACCTACCCGGTCGCAGGCGGTGCCATGAGCTACGTCCGCGAGGCGTACGGCACCGGCCTCCTCTCCTATCTGGTAGGTTCGATGGACTGCCTGTCGAGCACCTTCTACGCCGCCCTCTCAGCCGTCGGCTTCGCTTACTCGCTGCAGGTGCTGCTCCCCGCACTGCCCATCGTACCCATCGCCCTGGCGGTGATCGTCGCCTTCGCCATCCTGAACACCTTCGGCGTCACAAAGGTCGGCAAGGCGCAGGTCCTGCTGGGCGGGATCTTGCTTGCGATTTTTGCGATCTACGTTGTCGTGGGATTCGCCGGCCCTCAGGGATTCCGCTGGGCGACCTTCACCCAGGGCGACGGTCTCTTCATCGGCGACAGCTTCGCGCTGAACATGTCACTGATGTTCGGCACCATCGCCCTGGTCTACAACGCCTACGTCGGCTTCGAGGTGATCGCCGACGACGCCGAGGAGATCACGAACCCTAGCCGCACGATCCCGGTAGGCATCCTGGTCAGCCTGACGCTCTGTACGCTTATCTACGTGCTGGTCGCGCTCGTCACGTTGGGGACCGTGCCGTGGCAGCAATTAGCGGGTTCGGAGACCGCACTGACGGATGCGGTGGGCCGCTTCCTGCCGGGCATCGGCGTGCCGATGATGGCCGTCGCAGGCATGATCGCCACGCTCACCTCGATCAACACCGCGATGCTCAGCGCCACCCGCGAGGCCTTCAGCCTCAGCCGCGACGGTGTCTGGCCGCGCCCGCTCGCCAAGCTGAGCCGCTTCCGCACGCCCCACATCGCCATCCTCACCATCGGCGCGATCAGCGCATTGATCGCGGTGATCGGGCTGGTCGACTTCCTGAGCTACATCTCCAGCGCCGGCTACCTCTTCGTGCTCTTCTGGGGCAGCCTCTCGATGATACGCCTGAGGAAGAAGTTCCCGACGATCGAGCGCCCCTTCAAGGCGCCGCTCTTCCCGTTGACCGCTTATCTGGCGGGCGCCTCCTGTTTGCTGATCATCGCCTTCGCCAACTGGCGGGCCCTGGCTTTCGGCGGCGGCATCCTGAGCGCCCTGGCCCTGGCGTACTACCTCGGGCCCACCCTGACGCGCATCCTGCAGTCGCGCGTCGAGGCGATGGAGCCCGACAAGGATCTCATCCTGGTCGCCGCAGGCTCAGCGCGCACCGCCCGCAGCCTCGTGCATCTGGGGGCCGTCGTCGCGCAGGCGAGCGAGGACAGCTACCTCTGCGTGCTTGCCGTGGACACCCGCCCCACCGCCGGTGCATCGGATCGGCCCGCAGGTAGAGCATCGCGGCGCCCCAACCTGCGCAATCGCTACCTCCTGAGCGAGGTCAACAACGAGGCCCAGATGCGCAACGTCGCGCTCTACACCAAATCGCGTCCCGCCGTGAGCGTGTCGGCGGGCATTTTGGCCGAGGTGGCGGAGCGCAGCAATACCAAGCTGGTCCTGGCGGGCTGGCCCACGCCGCTTGATCCTAGCCTGCTTGCCGTCAACGCCGTGAAGCAGGTGCTGCAACGCGCTCACACCAACGTCGCCGTCCTGCTGGACCGTGGCATGATCCGGGCCAAACGCATCCTCGTCCCTGTCGGCGGCGGCCCGCACTCACGGATGGCGATCCGGTTAGCCTATGAGATTGCGCTCGCCGAGGGGGCGCGCGTCACCGCCCTCCAGGTGACGACAACGACATGCGATGCAGAGGAAGTCGAGGACCACTCGCTGCAGCTTGAGGAAACCATCATCGATGTCCTGGACCAGATGCCGGATACCTTCGAGCTCTCCATTGCCGAAGCGGGATCGGTGCTCGGCGGGATCCTCGCTGAGAGCACGCGTCAGGCCTACGACCTTATCGTCATCGGCGCCTCCGAGGAATGGGCATCGCCCGACCACCTTTTCGGCGCGATCGGCGACCGCATTGCGACGATGGCCTCGTGCTCGGTGCTGCTCTGTCGGCGTTACGAGCCGGTCGCCATCGCCTGGCTGCGGCGCACGGTGAAGGCGATCGAACGCCGCTACGAGGAACGCAATGGTCACGGTGCAGCCGGTACCCTTGTGACCGAACCGGTGTATAACGGGAGCAACCCACAGGGAGGCAACCCAACCAAATGACGACAACCGGACCCGAAGAGAGAGAGACCCTGATCCGACGCACCCTGGCGCCCTCGGGGGCGATCCCTCGGCTCTGGTGCCCGCCCATCACCCACTATGCCGAGGGCGGGGGCATCGACGTGGCCCGTATGACCGCCCACTGGCGCACGATGATCGCCTACGTCGGCGGCTTCCTTGTCCCCGGTTCCACCGGGGAAGCGTGGGATATGGCGCCCGACGAGGTCGGCGAGCTGCTCGCGGTGGCCATCGACCTCGCCGGAGAGCTCCGGACGCGGCTGCTCATCGGTGCCCTGCGCCCCACCGCCGACGAGATGCACGCAGTAATCGACGAGGCGCTGGCCCGCTTGCGCGCCACGACGGGTGAGGACGACGCGCTCACGGCGATGCAGCACAGCCGCGTGGCAGCTTTCACCATCTGCCCGCCCCAGGGCGCCGAGCTCGACGCGACGCAGATCGAGGCGGGGCTGGCGAGCATCCTCGATCGGGGCCTGCCGACCGCCATCTACCAGCTGCCCCAGGTGACGCAGAACGAGATCGCGCCGTCGACCTTTGCGAAGCTGGCGGCAGCCTACCCCAACTTCCTGCTCTTCAAAGACACCAGCGGAACGGACCGGGTCCCGCTGGACGACCGCGGCGCGGGCGGCGTGATGCTCGTGCGTGGTGCGGAAGGGGACTATGCGAAATGGTTGCGGGAAAGTGACGGACCATACGATGGTTTCCTGCTCAGCACCGCCAATGGTTTCGCCCGGGAGCTCGGTCAGGTGATCGCCCTGTTCGAGGCAGGGGAGAACGAGGAGGGCGGCCGGCTGTCACGGCGACTCACCAATGTGGTGACCGCTGCCTTCGCCGCCGTCGCCGAGGTCCCCTACGCCAACGCCTTCGCCAACGCCAACAAGGCCGTCGACCACCTGATGGCCCACGGCGCCGACGGTGTGCACGTGGCCCCGCCGCTTCTGCACGGAGGCGTCCGCCTCCCGCATGGGGTGATCCGCACCGTCGCCGCCCTCCTGGCGGAGGCCGACCTTCTGCCCACGCGAGGCTACCTGACGCCCTGACCGGCGCCATCCCGCCCAAGGGCGGTGGTCTGACGGCGGTACCCCGGTGAGCAGCCACTTGATGGCAGACCGCTCAAGGCCGATGTGCATCCCGCTCAAAGCCGCCAGAACGGCTTTGAGCGGTGGCCTGACGAGCACTGCCCGGTGAGAGAACCTTGATGCCCCTCGAGGCGGGCTACTAACTCACAGGGAGAGCGTCGACTTACGCCTCGCCCTCCTCAGTGCTGCCGAGTACGTCCAACCTGGCCTGAATGGCGTCAAGTTGCGAACGCAACCAGCTCGCCTGAGCCTGGAGGTCGGCCTGCTCCATCTCTGCAGCAGCCTCCGGCGGCGCATAGCGCGCCCAACGGGGCGCTCCCGTCGCTCGGAACCAGTTCCGGTACCCGCGTCGTCCGCGCGCGGCCCAACCGCGACCGAAGCCGCGTCCGTACCCTCGGCCCAGACCGATGCCCGGCCCGGATACGTCGTAGCCCGCGCAGTCTCCCATCTGTCGACCCGTTAGGGGACCTTCTCCCTCGGGTCCTGTCCTATCACCTCGTGGCATGCCTTCACCTCCTCATCATCGATGTGCTATGTAGATCAATCCACGCGCCTCAAGCGCGCCGGCGTCCGCGTCCACGACCTGCCCGGCGTCCCCGCCGGCCCGATCGCGGCGCCCAACCCACGAGCCGCCCGAAGAAGCCGCCAAATGGCCGCTGCCTCGCACCCGCGAGCCCGTAAGGTCGGCCCTCCTTGGTCGTGGTCACCGCACAGTAGCCGTCACCACGTCCCGTCAGGGGGCCCGTACCCTCCGGTCCTGTTCCATCAAACCTCGGCATGATCTCACCTCCCTTCTGCCGTCCTACGTGTGATCCATAGATCGTCTAGCTGCTCCGCTTGTAGGCCTCGAGCAGCCGGTCGATCCCTTCCTTGCTCTCCTCGAGATAGGCGATCCACTCCGCGAGGACCTGCTCCCCGTCGGGGGCGAGCGCATAGACGCGCCTCGGTGGCCCCTGCGTACGATCAGGCTCCCAGTCGGAACTGACCCATCCCATCTCCTCCATACGCTGCATCGCGCGGTAAACGCGGCGCAGCGAAACCGTCTCTAATCCGAAGTCGCCCAGCTTCTCCACCAGGGCGTAGCCGTGTGCGGGGCCCTCGAGCAGCGAGCACAGTAGCGCGGGCTCCAGCATATGGCCGGCGCGCCCGGTTCCGGGCCCACCTCCCCGCCAACGTCCCCGACCGTGTCGTCCGTGCATCACGCGCCTCCCTCAAGGCTATCAATGCGCGTCTGAACCTCGTCCAAGCGCGCGCGCAGGCGCTCGGCCCTCAGCCTGAGCGCTGCCAGCTCGCGTCGCCGCGCCAGCTCGGGCGGCATCGGACCCCAGTCAGGCGGTGTGAAGCGAGCCCATCGCGCCGCGCCGAAGCGCCGACGGTCGTGAACGCCGCACCCATGGCGACGACGATCGCCTCCATGGCGCCGCCCCAGCGGGCGACCGCGCCGCGGGCGACATCGCCCCGCATTGCCCGGGCTTGCGCCCCGGCCCCTCCACCTTCCACCCTCACCTCGTGCCGTCCTCTCCATCCGTCCTCCTGAGTCTGCTATCTCATACCCTCGCGTCAAAGCACTGTCCTTTCGTAATTGGTGAACATGACTATAGCATACCACGCTATAGTCAGTATGTCAATAGACAACTCGACGTCAAAAGCAGGCTCGTCGCCGGGCAGGAGCGGCGGCTTGACCCACGGCCCTGACCGGTCTAGAATCTTCGAACCGCTGGGACACGCCGTCCCGCGGCCAACGCGAAGGAGGCAGACGTATGAGCATCGTATCAATCGCGACCGTCCACGGCGAGCGTGTGGGCAACGCGGTGCGGCACGCCGTCGAGCTGATCGACGGGCTCTCCGCACTGCAGCCGGGCGCCTCCGTCCTCATCAAGCCCAATTTGGTCAAGCCCGCCGCCTCGGGGTCCGGCATCATCACTGACGCACGTGTCACCGAGGCCGTCGTAGCGCTGATCCTCGAACACGCCCCCGGAAGGGTGATCATCGGGGAGGGATCGTCGGTCGGCTACGACCTACCCGGTCGCGTCGACTCGCTGACCGCGATGGAAGCCAGTGGGACCGCCGATGTGGCGCGCAAGTATGACCTGCCGATGGTCGACCTCAACCGCGACGAGATCGTCGAGGTGCACGCCGAGGACGCCTACGTGATGGCGACCTTCGGCGTTGCCAGGACGGCGTGGGAGGCTGACTTCATCGTCGATCTCCCTGTCGCCAAGACCCACTCCCGTACCGGTATTACCTGTGGCCTGAAGAACATGAAGGGCGTGCTGCCCGGCGAGGAGAAGAAACGCACGCATCGCCTGGGCCTTGACCGCGGCATCGTCGATCTCAACCGTGTGATGCGCCCCCATCTGACGGTGGTCGATGGCCTGGTCGGGCGCGCCGGCACGCACACGCGCGACGAGGACAAGGTGGCCCTGAACTGCATCGTCGCAGGCACCGACGTCGTCGCCGTTGATGCGGTCTGCGCGACCCTGATGGGTTTTGACGTGGATGAGATCCTCCACGTGCGCCTAGCGGACGAGGCCGGGCTGGGCGAATCCGACATCGACTGCATCCAGATCTACGGCGAGCGCATCGCCACGGTGGCGCGCCCGTTCCAACCCTATAGCGAAGCCGCCAAGGAGCGCTTCGGCGACGCCAGGATCATCGAGGAGCATGCCTGCACCGGCTGCTACGGCGAGATGGAGAGCGCCTTTCTCTACCTCAACAAGGCCGGCTTCAGCGACCGTCTGAAGGAGCTGATCCTGGTGCTCGGCTCCCCCGATGAGATCCCCGACCTCGACGGCACGCCCGTCATCGTCGGCAAGTGCCCGAGCGACCATAAGGCGCTGGGCGTCTGGGTCGGCGGCTGCCCGCCGCACGGTATCAAGATCACCGACGCCATCTGTGACGCGCTGGGGCTCGACAAAGACGTCGTCCACGAGGTCATCGAAGAACTGCATCGCGCGGAGGGGCAGGCCTAGCGTGGGCAACAAGCTCTGCCCCAAGGTCATCCTGGAGGGCACCAGGATGACCTTCAAGACCGAGATCGCCTTCAAGCTCAACGAGCACCCGCGCGTGGTGGGACCGCGTAAGTATCGCTACCACTCGCCGCTGATCTCCGCCGAATGGTGCGCTTTCACCAACTACCCCTGGGGCCGCGGGCTGATCAACTTCCTGCCTGAGGAGGAGGGCCTGGCGATGGAGACCTACGGCACGTGGATGCGCCTCCTCGAGCTCCAGAAGTACTATTCGTGGATCATCGACCGCTGGCACATCTCGACACAGGCCTACCAGCAGGCGGCGCATGGCAAGGTGCTCGACTTCGCCTGGATGGAGGAGCGGCTCGGGCGCATCGGGTTCCATCTTATCTTCCTCACCCGCTCCGAGGACTCCTTCGCCGCGGCGCGTGAGCGGCGTCTCAAGGTCTCGGGCAATCCCTCGCAGTACGACGACCTCTCGGCCTTCGTGCGTGACCAGGCCCTGATGGCGGAGCTGGTGGCTACGTCGAAGCTCCCTACCCTCACGCTCGATATCTCAGACAACGATATCGACCGCGCGACGGAGGCCATCGCCGACTACCTCGAGGCCACCGGCGCTCTCTGGGCGAACTACTGACCCCGCCCCCGTCGCTTGTGAGCTTGTAGCCCCTTCCCCGGGGCGTCGGACGCGGCGGGGCCTGCTATGTCTCGGGATCGTACGTCGGTAGCGCCTTGATAGCGGCACGATTCGCCGCCAGAAAGATGGTCTTGTCCTCGACCC
>Ga0334882_1004186_pt1 | contig 12476 bp, 9 predicted proteins | sample GraSluR1_MG_5_FD_207226 | JGI IMG/M metagenome (GOLD analysis project Ga0334882, IMG submission 207226) | Sludge microbial communities from methane-producing bioreactor in Wageningen University, Netherlands - Granular Sludge_15_04-R1 | ecosystem: Engineered > Bioreactor > Anaerobic > Unclassified... | reverse complement strand
CGAGGGGTTTTTGAAAAAGTATAAAACTTCCAGAATAAACGTGATGACACTCTCAAGCCAACAAGTTTAACAACCTTGTTTGATGTATTCATGAATCACCGTTATTCCGTTTTATATAGGCGAGAACCGTATATGTAGCAGAATATACGGTTTCAAGAGGGTGGTCAGACGAGCAATAATTGTTCATTCTTACTGTTGATTGCTTTAGGTTAAAGTTTACATAATTCTTTCCTGGCTATGATTTATAAGGCAATGAGTTGCTTGAAACATAATATAATCCCTAGTCATAAAGCTTGGGAACCTGTTTTAGTTCAATCAGTGCCTCCATCAAGAAGAGGATTGCTGTCGCTTGCCCATACGGCATGGGTTTAAGTGGGATTTGTTTATAAAACTCTTTCGTTTCACGTCCCATAGGTGTTCCATACGATACTTGGAGTACTTCTCCATTATCAGTTATATTCTGAAGTATTGGTTTGATAGCCTTCATAGCAAATTCAGAGAACGATGGAGACAATACTCCTGTATGCACTCCTTTTAGGATTCCATACGCTATCCCGCACGTCGCACTTGATTCAATATATGAAGTTGGGTCATCCAATAAAGTATGCCACATTCCTGATGCATCTTGATGATCGACTAATGATTTTACTTGTTCGTTTAGTAACGTACATAGATATTTCTTTGTACTTGGCGGAAGTTCAATCATCTCCAACAGAATAGGTATGGAAATAGTAACCCAACAATTACCGCGACCCCACAATGCATTTGCAAAATTGTGTTTTCCATTAAAAGTGAAACCGTGAAACCACAAACCGGTTTTCTTATCAACCAAGTACTTTGCATGTACAAGGAATTGGTAGATACCTTCTTGGATGTATGAGTCGTTCTTGATAATTCTTCCAATATTAACCAAAGCCAAGACAGTCATTAATAGAGTATCATCCCAGAGTTCTTGGTTGTTCAACGTATCTGAAGTGATATGTTGAAATCCGTCTTCATTTGTACGTGCTAATTGATTTGCAGCCCAATCAGCCCATTCAAGGCAAATTTCAAGATACTTTTCATCCCCCGTGTATTCTGCTACATATGATAAAGCAAGAATAGGTGCCATCGTATTGATGTTTTTATCGGGAAGCCCGATGGAGATTCTTTCATCATAATAAGATTTCAATAATTCCAAGCAATGTAAGTCTTTTGTCTGTTGAAAGAGGGACCAAAGAGCAAACAGCCCGACGCCTTGTGGCCATTCCCAAAATTGATAGAGAGAAATATCATCACCTGCTAAATTGTTGGTTTGCATATTGTGCAAGAATGTATCATCAGTCACATAGAGAACGGTTTTAAAATGATCCAGTAATTTTGTGATTTTTTGCTGTATTATACTTTTCTCATTCGTCATTCTTATAGCTCCTAAGACTTTTGGATTAAAATGTATAGTATACTTTTCAAAAGTGTTTTTTTATGGATCCATTAATAATCCTTGGCTATTGGATTGCTGATGGAATTTTACTAAATCCAGTTTGCTGATTGTTTATTCCAGTTAATAAATTACATACTTGTAAAGTCTAGATAACCGCAAATAAACAGCATGAAGTTGTCATCTTGATTTGTTGTTTTGCCGCATCATACAAAGAACTACCGGATATCGTTCGATTTGTGTGAAGCGCAGTCAATTCTTCAGTATCTGATTGCATTTTTCTAAAGCAATAAGGATAGATTCAAATCAATTTTTGCTTCATTCCGACTAATATTCATATTTTTAGTTTCCGAGAACCTCCATTCTCCAAAAAGAAGAGTAATCAAAGAACAAGAGTCTTCAAGTTGAGAATAGTACGATACCGCTAATTTCTTAGTACTAAATCATCCTGTCCTTGCTGAACCTTGTTTGACATCAAACAAGGTTTCTTAGTCACAGAGATCTGACTTTAAAAACCTTTTTAAAAGGAGTCGTCATCACACTGCAAAGGGTGAAACTAGATTCGCTTTTGGTCTCACTTCCGTAATTGCCTTTCATAATGTATTTTGAAACATCCATGGGGCCGATTGAGAACGAGTCATTGCCACTACGGACCTTGACGCAACCTTGTCGAACCATGATTGCTCCACCGGGTTGGGAGATGCAGTAGAAAGCATCGTTCTCTACTTCGCAGCCTTCAGGTATCACCCATTCCAACAGTACGCTGACCTCATCTATGCCTCTTGAAGTAAAAGAGATATCAAAACCGTTTTGTCTGTTGATCACTTCTATGTCAATATCAACAGTGTTCTTGATGATTGTTTCCCGTTGTGAATTATCCACTTCGAAGAAATTGATGATTTCCCGATCGACCTGTTTCAATGGCAAGTAGTACCATCCATCAGCATGGAACGTACTTTTGTATCCATCCTGAGTATGAGATAGATTATTGAGCAGGATATGCCGCTTCTCAAAGTATCCGATCGAGCCTCTCAAGTAGAAACCAAAACTCCCGGTATTAAAGAAAACAGATTTGGGAGAATTCTCAACCAAAGAATAGGACATCTTTCCTTTCTTGACCCGAACCAAGCCGGATGCCTTGTAAATCTTCTCATAGGAATCCAGGAATCCGGAATCGGTGAAGGTGTACTTCTGCATTTTTTCATCCAGCATGATGTAATGCAGGCAATCAGGAGCCCTTCTAAGATTCATTTTTTTGTTATCATCAATGATGCGTTTTGCTGCTTTTCCATATATCGGGTCTGCATCACGGGCTGCCACATACAGATACTGATAAAAGTAATCACGGGCGTAAGCTTTAGCACCTTTATCCTGTCTTGTGGAATTCTCGCTGAAAATCGATCCGTCATCTTCCATATACGTCAACATCATTTTTAGATTCCGACGGACATAGTCCAGGAATTTTTCATCGCCTGTAGCCTGATAGAGCGTAAGCATTGCAGCATTATTGACAGCATTGTAGGTGATGGAACTTCTCTCGGAATATTCACCATACTCATTGCAGTCTATCCCTTCAGCAAGATATTCCTTCGCTTTATCCAAATATTTTGGAATATCCAGCAGTTTTGATCCATCGGCAAGAATTGAGGCAATTGCCCATCGGTGGTTCGGAGTATGGAATCCACCATTGGAAATGCCTTCAAGTGCTTTCTCAATGATCTTACGAAGCATCACCAGTACTGGCTCCGTGTTCAAAGCAGGATATCCTTCCACAATACGATACAGTGGAAGCAAGCGCTTTACACAAAAAGCTGTATCAGGAGCAGAATCGAAATTGCAGTTTTCCAAATCGAAGCAACCGCTCTCTCTCTGCTTTCTCATGACGTATCTCAATGCCAGAAGTATTCGCTCAAGAAGCTCCTGGTTTTCGAAGAAATTGCTTGTTGGATTGACATAACAGCACAACGCCGGTGCCATTCTGTAAATAGTGGATTTTGCCTGCGGATAATTTTTTTCATACATACCGATTCCGCCGAAATTCCTGTCATTGACATTTACAGTCTGGTATTTCAGAAAGTAGTGGATCCGCTGTTCCGCCCCTTCAATGAGATATTGATGATACCGTTCCATAATCGCTTACCTCGTTTTTTGGAGTATTTCTAATTCTTTTAGTTTGATGTTTTCGCATAAGGAATGAAATCGCTACAAGAACTGCCAATAAAAGCAATCCATTGGCAAGAAAAATTAGTTTTTTTGAGATGTAGGTAGTAAGGATGCCTCCAATCCAGCTTCCAATGACTCGAGAGCCGATTCCTACAAGAAAAGCATAGAAAGTCTGTCCGGATGCCTTGATTTCCTTGGGAACGCTTTGGTTGATGTAGACCGCCATACAGAACATGAAGACTATGGAGTTCATTCCATGCAGAAGCTGAACAAAGAACTGCATTTCAGGCGTCGAAACCAAGGCAGTGAGTATCCATCGGACAGCCCCGATGAAACAGGCGCAAAGCATGAGTGAGCGGATACCAAACTTTCTGACCAAGCTGTCAGAGAATATGAGAAATGGGATTTCCGCGAAAGCTGAAAATGAAGTGATGATTCCGAGCATCTGTAAGCTTCCACCCAAATCATTGGTGAAATAGATTGAATAGAATGAATGGAAAAAACCTGATGTAGACTGGAACAGGAGTCCAATTCCGGTCAGCAATAATAATTCTTTCTGTTTGAACAGTGACGAGAAATTGACAGGAGAGTTCTTCTTATAATGGCCTTCAACATTCGGAAGGATGAGGAGCAATACTGCAGCCGAAGCTGAAGGGACGGCAAAGAGCCAGAAGATATTCCCTAATTGTCTTGCTGCTATGATTCCTGCAATTATTGACATCACCGCATAACCTACCGTGCCGCTCATTCTTACAAGCCCGTATTTGGCTTTGATTGTATCCAGGTATTCCAATGCAATGGTATCGGTGATCCCATGTGTTGAGCTTCGGAAAATGTTGTATAAGACTATAAGGCCAACCAGAAGTGCAATTGATGAATTGGGTATATGCGGGATCAAGAAGAAAAATAGGCTTGCCCCCAAGAGCATGATCATCAGTACTGAATTCTTCGACTTAGAAATATCGGTGATTATTCCCCACAATGGTTGGACGAACATTGCCATCATTGGTGCAATGGCCAAAATTGCCCCAATGGATGCTTCCTGCAATCCTATTGATTTCAAGTATAAAGGCAAGTATGTTCCGCCGGGGACATCCCCCATATAGATAAAGAAGTATAGTATGATAAAGAGAGTATAGTTTTGTCTTGCTCGTATATCTTTAATGCCCATCACTGACCTCCACAACATTTTCTTTACTCATTGACCTCTACGATTTGAGACAGTCCAATATCGCAGCATGACGAACATATCCAGTCGATATTGATCCAGTGGTCTGAAAACACAGTTCTTTCATTATCTTCAGCATAAACGCGGGGAAGTTATCGTCGGATCGGATATTGATGGTATCCGATCCTCCTTCGCTCGACGCTAATCTTCAAGTCATAGTGTTTACAGCCCACTGGTGTTAGAATTATGAGAAGATAATTCTCTTAGTTGTTTGCTGTGTACCAAGCTTGGACAGCGTCCAATACTTCTTTTCCACCAGTCTTGAGATACTCGGCGACAAACGTGTCAAAATAAGCAAGAGGTTTGGACCCTGTAATGATTTGGATGTACGTCTGTTCTCTGAATGTCTGGAGTTGAGCATTGTATCTGTTCATTGCCTCAAGAGAGATTGGGAATACTGAGTAGATGCCATTCTGGTCAAATCCCATCTTTGTACCCCATTCAGCCTGACGACTCTTCGGAAGTGATCCGCTTGTCCACCAGAACACGTTGCCGTTCTCAAAGCGGAAACCTTCTCTATCCTTGTATTTACCCAATTTCAGGATGGTTTCACGATCTTTTTCCAACCATCTCCAGGACTCACCTTCAATTCCGTATCGAGCAACGGCCCATGCATCCTTGTCAGGGTTGCTGTCGCTCATGTAGTCAAGAATCTGCAGGATCTTGTCCATTTTTTCTTCAGGAACGTCGGCTCCGATGCCATAGAAACGTGACAGCATGTGATATCCACGGATTCCACCCTGCTTTCCGTCTTTATTCTTCAGGGGTTGGCCGAAAGCAACTTTTGCATCGGGATTGATTGCGAGGAGTTCCTTGGCAACTGCACCAACCTGGTTGGGAATTGCCTGACCATTGTCATATTCGTTGTAATCACCAGGGAAGAGCCAATGGTAATAGTTGCCTCTGACGGTCATACCGACGCGGCCGTTGATGAAACTGTGGCTGATTGCCCAATATCCACCAGTGTTCTCACCAGTGATGAATTCCGGATCTAGGACGCCATCCTTATACCATTTGTGAGCATACGCCAGAGCTTCCTTCATCTCGGGTTCGATAGGCAGGTAGGCAATTTTGCCGTTCTTGATGCTGAAGTAGTCCTGAAGAGGTACCATACCGTACATTCCCCATAGCAAGTTCAGACCATCCATCGACAAGCCATAGGTGTCCTTCTTTCCATTTCCATCGGGATCGCCATGGGCGAAAGCATAGATGACCTTCTCAAACTCATCGATGTTGGTAGGAACTTCCAGACCAAGCTTGTCCAGCCAGTTCTTGTTGTAGGTGATGGGCAGTCGGTACACGTTGCCAGTGGAAACTGAAGCAAGTCCGTAAATCTTTCCATCAATCTGACCCAATGCAAATTCATTCGAGAAATCCTTCTGATAGGCAGCATAGGTGTTTGGCATGAACTTCTTGATTTTCTCAAGTGGAATGGGAGCAAGAAGATCTTGTTCAACATACTTTGAAAGATCGACAGGATTCATGACCATGAACATATCAGGGATTTCGCCTGCTGCTAGCCTAATGTTCAATAATTCCGTGTACTGCTGGTAATCAATGTTCCATACATCAAAATCCACGTTGAACATTTCTTCATAGTACTTGACCATGGGTGCATCGGCATTTGTTGGAGCCATCTGATAAGCCGTCCAAGTGATGTTCATCTTCTTGTCGGTTGCTTTTTCCGATGTACCGGCAGCAAACAGGATGGAAACACTTAGGAGAACCATTAAGAAAACCATTCCTTTTTTCATACTCTTACCTCGCTTTTGAAAATACATTTAATAAACGTCTAAAGGACGTTAAAAAGATACAATAAGCTATATACTTGCCTAGGATTTTTTAAAGCAAGCCATAAAGACTTACAAGCTCAGTTTTTCCTCCTTTGGTGGTTGCAATGTGTATGTATTGGGGGCTTATCCTTTCAATGAGCCTACAAGAATGCCCTTTACAAAGTATTTCTGCAGAAATGGATATGCCACTAAAATCGGCGCTGTTGCAACAATGACAGTGGCGGCCTTGATCGTCTCAGAGTTCACATTGGCCGTATCCATGCCCATGGCTCCTCCTTGGAGTTCCATCAGTTGAAGGCTTCCTTCCAGGACAATCCTCCTGAGAATAGTTTGAAGCACTTGCTTGTTTCCATCACTGATGTAGATGAGTGAATCAAACCATGCGTTCCAATGAGTCACGGCAGTCCAAAGCACAACAGTCGCAATGATTGGAAATGAGAGTGGAATGATGATTCTGTACAAAATCAGAAGGTCATTCGCCCCATCGATCTTCGCAGATTCCTCGAGGCTGTCAGGAATGCTCATGAAATAGTTTCTGATGATGATCATGTTGAAAGTGTTCAGCAGAATCGGCAGGATCAACGCCCATCGGCTGTTATACAGGCCGAGAGATCGTACCAGGATGTAATCGGGGATCATTCCACCGGAAAAAAACATGGTGAAGACAATGAAGGACGTCCAGAGTGTCCTGTTCGGTAGGTATCTTTTTGAAAGGGGATACGCTACATGGATGCTCATGATCAACGACAGGAACGTCCCAATGATGGTTCTAAAAAACGTATTCGCAAACCCGATCCATATATTCTTGTTTGCGAATACTTTGGCATAGTTGTCCAAAGTTGTTTCTGACGGCCACATATAAAATCTGGATGTAGGAACGCTTGCAGCAGCAAATGATTTTGCAAAAAGATTCCAAAAGGGAAAAATCATAGTGAGGCAGAGCACAATCATGGTTACATAGTTGACAGTCAGGAATATCTTTTCACCAGTAGATCTACGAATTTTCATTGTGACCCCCTCCCTTACCAAATTCCATAATCATTGATTTTTTTCGCAACTGCATTAGTAAGTATCACCAGCGAAAAAGATATGACGTTGGTTACGAGGCTGACAGCGGTCGACAGGCTGTATTGCATATCCCTCAGTCCCATTCGATAGGTATACGTACCCAGAACATCTCCGACCTCATAGACGGCAGCATTGTAGAGGTTGAAGACTTGATCAAAATTATCGCCGAACAACTTGCCCATCTGGAAGATCAACATGACTGTTACAATGCCTGCGATTGATGGCAACGTAACATGAATGATTTCTTGGAATTTATTGACACCATCTAGGCGGGCAGCTTCATACAGCTGTGTATCGACGTTGGATAAGGCGGCCAGATATACAATGGAGTTCCAACCTATCGATTTCCATAGGTTTGTCAGAACTAGAGTACCTCTGAAATACTTGGGATCACCCAGGAAGTAAAAAGGGCCTATTCCAAAGAAACCAAGTAGTTGGTTGAGCGCACCGGTGGATGGTGAAAGCAGTTGCATGAACATTCCTGCTAAAATGACCCATGATAGGAAATGAGGAAGATAACTTATCGTCTGTACAATCTTCTTGAATCTTATATGAATGATTTCATTAAGTAGAAGGGCGAAGATGATGGGAGCAGGAAAACAAAAAACCAGTTGATAGAAGTTTATAATCAAGGTATTTAAAAAAGCTTTTCTAAAACCAGACAATGAAAAGAGATAAATAAAATGCTTCAGCCCCACCCAAGCACTGCCGAAAATTCCTTTGCGAAAACTGAAATCCTTGAATGCTAGTGATAACCCATAGATAGGAAAGTATTTAAATATGATATACCAAACTATACCAGGAAATAGCAGGAGAAATAAGTATTTATTTTTCCAGTAGTTCCGTAGTAGATGCTTATTGATAATGGGAATTTTCATGTTTCTTGTTTTATTAATAATTTCCATTCCTACCTCCAAGCCTGAGAAATCAAACATCCAGATCTCAGTTAATATGACAAATTTGTTCGAGCACAATATTACATCAGCGATGTTCTGATTCCTTGCAAAGCGCACCAAATGGAAAACTTCAGCAGAAAATCTATTACTTAGTATTACATACAATAATGCATCCAGCTATGCAAAAATTGTTATGTTTGTACGCAATTCGTCGCATTTGTTGCTAACTTTTGCGAATTTTTGGGCATAAACCAGGCTTTCACTTGTTAAGTTTCATACTTCATAGCATGAGAGCTATCCCAATTTTACGATTGATATATTAGGTTTTTGAATCGGTTGGATTTATCGATAGTTAACAAATCTGAACAGTGGTTAATCCTGCGCCCTTCGCCAATATAATCATTAAATTCACAGCATCTGAATCCATATCGTTTCAGTATTGGCTCTTTCTTTGTACCATTGGGAGTTTCTTCCGAATAGTGGAGTGATTTGCAAATGTGAGATAAGAGACGGATAGAATTTTCCCAAAGGGATGTAAAAGTCAAGGATATGATTGCTTGGGAAAACTTCACTCAACTCTCATAATACTATCCCTACAACCCTTATTCTCGATATAGAGCAGGAGTCCTGCTCTTTGGTGGCAGGACCATCAGTGATTGCGATGATGCAGGTTTTGGGCCAAGAGACAGCATCTGCTGAGCTGTGAATGGTTTTTACGTATCGCACCTTGGCTGTAGGAAGTGGTTCCGAAAGGTAGTGCTTGCCGAAGGAAACGTACTTCTTTATGAACCTGAAGCTTTGTCTCAGGTTTTTGTATTGGAAGAATGTGCATTGATCCTGAGCTTTGCTTTCTCTCTTTCGCTGTGAACGATGTCTCTTGAGGTTGCACACTGCGCATAGTAGTCAACTTCGCTCATACGCCTCTTCGATTTTCGTAAGTTGGTTAAAGGCTGCAACCACTGCAATGCGCCTGGGAAAGCCCAGGGAGAGGATTGCCCAATTTATTCGGTCGTTTGTATTCCGGTAATGGAACGCTACCTTGCCTTGGTGATACGGTGACTGAGACCACTCTCCGGTAAGCAGGAAGTGCCATGTCCCGGATGTCAACAGTGTCTTGTCCTCATCTTTATACGTAGTAATGGTCATATACCCCTCCTATGATTGACCTATATGGCTTACTACCGTTGCAATGTCATCTTTGACACTGGCAAAGAAGGGCCCTTTCTCCCCGGTTTCCTCATGCATATAGAGCTTCCTGTTGATCTCAATCATAATTGAAAGCACTCGTGCTTCTTGAGAATAGTAGGGCAGCGGTACAATTGCTCCTGCAAATGGATGGTTGACAGCTACTGAATACCCCAGCTTCAGAAACGCCTCTCTTACGGCACCAAGCAACCAGTGCGGGGTGTGGAAGGGATCTGCGCCGATGCAGATGTCCGGCCTGTCCTTTTCCTGGTTGAGTTCATACGGCCATGGGTTGCTTGGAAAGCTATGGCAGTCGATGATCAAGACACGTCCAGCTTCCTGTAACAAAAGAGCAACTGCTTCAGTAAATCGTCGGTGATGGGGGTGGTAATAGGCATCCAAGAGTTCGGTACGTTCACACGCATCCGGTTGGGCGCGCAGAAGTGTTTTCTGTGATGTCGCGGTATAGATGACACCCATGCCGACGGCTGTCATCGGTTCCTTCCCATCATCCTCAAACCGCTCGGGATCAACAACCAGCCGGCTGACTGGATAGATGATTGAATGGCTGGTGACTGTCGGCAGGCCGAACAGAATGTCGGTGTACCGGTCCGTCATCCTCAACAACTCCCGTTCCAGTTCAGCTTCGGATATACAAAGCTTATCCCGAACGGTTTTCGGAATAGTGAGCGAGCTGTGTGGGATGTGCAGGAGGATGGGGGTTTTCATTCCTCTTCCCTATGCATGGCAATCTGGCTTGCAATGTAATCGCGGATGATCGGATGAGCTTGCTTTGCATACTCAACATCCACATCACCATCATACGAGTAATCCAAGCCTGAAAGCACAAAATTGATGTAGGTGTGATAGCCTTCATCAGGCAACCCGATTTCCTTGAAGTCCCCATCCGATGCATTGAGGTCATAATGATCCATGTGGTAACCCCATTGAGGATTATCGGTCTCGCAAGCCTCTTCGAGTACTCTGGCATCGATGAGGAACGCATCATCATATCGAGTACCAGACTCTGAACCTTCTGCATAGTAGTTGACTTCTTCACAATCCCAAGTAGAACTCCAGATGGCAAGAATTGGGGTTCCTTCTGGGAATTCCGACAGGTCGGTATTCAGATATTCCGCATTCAGATTTCCAAGTGCTGCACCTGTCTTAAGATAGCGGATCTTTGATAGCTTTGTAGTGAGGGATATCTGTGAATCAACTTCCATTTTTTTTAAACAAATTACGCAAGAAGGTCACTACCAATTTGGAGGTGCTCTCATCGACAGGCTTGTCCAAGAAATACCTTCGGTCATCAAGGGCTTCAGTATGCATCCAGTTCTTCTCCTTCATCAGGTATGCCCAAGGGCGTTATAGACTTGGTATTGGCCCATCCCCAGATGTTTGAAACTAATTCAAAAGCTTTCCACGGGCGGGCAAGATTTCTCTCACTGATGATGCGTTGCAAAGGCTGGCTGATGAAGATTTCGGGTTCTTTGGGAAGCTTCAAGCCAGGATAGGCCCTTTGCAGGAGCTCTGCATACAATGAATAGGCTTCCTTCGAATTGGTATGGAGGCCTGCCTCTGCAGTTCTGCTGTTCCAGAACAGGGAGCCTCTCATGGCATCTGGTGCGGTAATGAAGAGCTCTGCATTGGGAAGATCGATCATGCTTTCATCGAATTGCGATAATGCGTACTGTTCAATCGAACAGATGGCTTTGCCTTCCCAAACTCCTTGCAACCTTCCTATGGAAAAGTTCGGTATCGCACACGACTGCCAGATGAAACCGATTTCCAAACCTGCATGCATCTTGATCGGGCTGCCCATGAGCAAGTCCAGCAGAAGGAATGTCGGGTAGTGTTTGCTCTGGATTTCTTTCAGGCTCTGATTCGGTGCTATCGTGTTACAAAAGTAATGAAAATCGGAAACAGGAAACAAGAAGGCCTTGATGGTTCTGCTGTACTGAAGGCAGGTTCCGTTTGAGAACAGCGGATTGAAGCAGCAAATATCCTTTCTCTGTGCACGATCCTGTAAATCCCTGATATAGGGCGAGTAATAGAGATGCTGTTTGCCTGTCAGGAGATCCTGGATTTTCCAAAAATCATGGGCGATCTCTTCCTTGACTTGGTAGTAGCACCAAAACCAAGGGTTTTCAATCCAGTGCTGAAGGACATGCATCGCATCGCCAGTCAAAGCAGATCGACGCTGGTCGATCAATTGCTGGATATGCTCTGGGTTTTGGAATAGCTCGGAGACAATGAAAGCCGAAGCATTGTTGCCCGCCAGTGAGCGTAGTCCTTTGACTTCGGTGGCCAATGCAAATATTTCATCGATTACACTGCGTACATGCGTCGCAGCCATGCCCCACTCGATGGCAAAGCGTTCAACTTCCTGATAGCGCTTATCAAAGGCGATGCAGCGTTCTTTGGTTGTCTGATAATCCATGGAGCAATTGTAACCGGATGGGAAGCTGGAAGAAAGAAAATATCTATCGTAATAAGATGGATTTCTGACGGAATACCATCAAAAAGGACAGTTCACCGTGGTACCTATGATGATGTTTTCGGTGGTGCATTGATCATGACACGAGTGCCCGTAGGGCATAGGTGCGGTTTGGTGAGAAGATATGCATTTTCCTTGTAATTGTGTAAAGTTTAGCGTAAAGTAATAGTAGGGAGTAAGGCAATGGCTACAATTAAACAAGAACTTCCCAACGGACCTTTGTCAG
>Ga0334882_1004185_pt1 | contig 12481 bp, 12 predicted proteins | sample GraSluR1_MG_5_FD_207226 | JGI IMG/M metagenome (GOLD analysis project Ga0334882, IMG submission 207226) | Sludge microbial communities from methane-producing bioreactor in Wageningen University, Netherlands - Granular Sludge_15_04-R1 | ecosystem: Engineered > Bioreactor > Anaerobic >... | reverse complement strand
ATTCTCCAGGGCTGTAATTACATCTCTGACGGCATTGGCTGTTTTATTAATTTGGTTCCTGTATTTTGTTCGGTTCAGGTTTATCTTTTCATCACCATCAGGCTTAAGGGGTCTGTTAGCTCCGGGTTCCCTGTAAATAAACTCAATCCTGCGAATCACTATATCAAGGACTGACTCAAACAGCAGCCTGATATCATTTTCATCAAGGTCGTAAATGCGGACCGGCAACACCCTCCTTGCAACATTCCCATTGGGAAGTTTCACCTTCAACCCGAACTGGTCATTTGAAGCAGGTACAATAACAACAGCCTTATTTCTTTTCCTGTTTTGAGAGGGTTTTAGAAGGCAAAAATGATAATTGTGTGACAATCAAAGTATAATCTGATTCTGTAATGTATATTCGAGTGTCTTATTCTGTTTATTAAGATTTTAAAACACGGAAATTCAGAATTTGTCCCCGGAATTTAAGCTCTGAAAGAGCGAACACATGAATAACCCCCGGCGCACCAGCCGGGGGTAGAGCATCCAAAAACCTGACAGCTCTGAAGAGCCTGTCCCGCTCTGCGGGAAGCGTAATGTGATTATCAGGGGAAGTATCGGTTATCGATCTCAATGCCTGCCTCTTCAATCAATCTTCTGTACTCATCCTCGAATGACTCCTTGCTATGATGGATCTGCTGATTTTTTATATACGCTATCAGCCTTTCCAGGTCTCCAAATGAACAGGTGAGACTGGCATATCCCTCTGCCCATCCCTCAAAACCGGGAAATAATCCGCATTTCTTGATCCAGAGTGAGGAATAGACCTTTATATCTTTTACAAAATCAGCAGGGGCTATTGAAGGATGTATATCGGTGAGAATATGGATATGATTTTGTACACCGTTGATCCTGTAAAGGAAACTGTTTTTATTTTTAATAATACCGGTTATGTATGCAAAAAGCTCATCTGAATATTCCTGTTTAATAGCAGGAAGATTATTCTTGGTCCTCGTTACAATGTGGTAAAGATGCTGGCGATAACTTGACATTAGCACGGATTTTAAGGGTAATACAGCAAGATTTATACTAAGGTAGCAAACAATAACCAATAAATAACACATATTACGCCCTTTCAGGGCTTAAGAACAGCTAGCCTTCTGCCCCCCGGCTGGCGCCGGGGGTTATTCATTTAACGCCACATTCGTGGCTTATATAACAGGTATAATTTTGTTTAGCTTATGGATAAGAAGATGTGTGAAAAGACAAGCTTCAAAAGAAAGAATGCTAAAAGCAGCTAACAATAATCCTCTCCACCAAAAATCAATGAAATAAAAAGAATATCTTAATTTTTGGGCGTATTTCGCACAAAACAGGAAACAAATGGATTTTATCCATCTTTTATTCAGCATTAAGCCCCTCAATTCTTAATTTCAGATAAAGCCAATCGAGCAGACGGGGAAATATATTATTCAGGGGTCCAAGTATAAAGTTTGATGCTGGTACTATAACAACTGCTTTATTTCTCTTGATTCCCTTTACAATAGCTTTCGCTACTCTGAAAGGAGAAATCTTCGGAGATATCCAAGGTACTTTTATGTTTTCAATCATTGGTGTATCAACTCGTGCAGGGAAAATTGAGGTTATTCCTATTCCATATCTTGTAAGCTCCTGGCGAAGAACATCTCCGTAACCATCTAAAGCTGACTTGGCAGCTACATATGGAGAATCACCAATGATCCCTTTCCTGGCATCAAGGCTGTTAACTATTACAATATGGCCTTTACCCCTGCGCTTCATTTCAGGAAGAACACTTTTTATGGAATTTAATACACCAAAAAAATTTATGTCAAAAGATTCCCGGAAGGATTCAATATTTATTTCATGACTTCTATCTTTAATATATGCACCTGCGCTGGCAATTAGTATATCTATATTGCCCCACTTCAAAATTGATTCCATCACCATTTTTTGAGTATCTTCAAATGAAGTGACATCTGTTTTGATAACTAATGCCTGTCCACCGGTTGACTCAATTTCCTGTTTCAGGGACTCTAATTTTTCTTCGTTTCTTGATGCTAAAATTACTTTTGCATTTAAGTGGGCAAAGATCAGTGCAGTGGCTCTTCCAATACCGCTGGATGCTCCTGTAATTAAGATCACTTTGTTCTGAAAAAAATGTTGAGCTTTCATTTTTCTTTAACACAGAAACAGTTTATAGTGAAAAGTTAACAATAATTTAGCAATTGATCAATTTTACAAAAGTAGGCAACTCTAACCTCCACTCACCGGTAAAAATTGATCAGTTAAAGCCGGACTTAATATAATGAGCGATAGATAAATATTAAAAAGTAAATCTTTCGGGAATAATGTGGTCAGGGCAGCCGGCTTATTTGATTATAGGTGTAATTAATACATTATCAAAGGCATATATGATTTTGCCAAAGACAATTCTTTACCATTTTGTGAAAAGGCAACCGAACTTAAAAGTCTGTACACGAAAGGTTTTAATGCCATGATTTACGAATAAGTGTCTCAGATTTATTTGATTTCGGCTTTTATAAGGTGTAACTTACATAAATACAGTTAGCACTTTGAAGCTTAAATAAATTATAAAAACTAATTTCTGGAAAATAACCTAAATTGCAAGTGAACATGCAAAACAATATTAATTGAGGTCAATGAATACATTTAAGCATTCCATTATTCTGATAATAGCAGGCTGCACCCTGAACTGTTATTCGCAACAGGATGGTTTTTCGTGGCCTGGTGGTGCAAAAGCCGCTGTTTGCCTGACATATGACGACGGAATTGATTCACAGTTGAATATTGCAATCCCTGACCTTGAAAAAGAACATCTCAGAGGGACTTTCTATATTGAAGGTCGTAATCTGACCCCGGAGAGAATAGGAAGGTGGAAAGAGGTGGCCGGAAATGGTCATGAACTGGGGAATCACACAATATTTCATCCCTGCTCGGAGAAACTGAATTTCATAAGAAAAGAATTCGCAAGCGAGAATTATACAGTAAACAGATTTCTGAAAGAATTGGCAGTCATGAACAACTTTCTTTATGCTGTTGACGGTAAAAAATCGAGATCATTTGCCTACACCTGTGGTGAAACAATCTACGGAGGAATATCAGTTATTGATACCCTGAGGGCATCCGGGCTGTTTCCGGGTATCAGGGGCGGATCACCGGAGGTTGTAAGGGATATGAGGACATTGGATTTATTTAACATCCCAAGCTTTGTATCATTGGATGAAACTGCTGACAAGATGATACCTTATGTTGAAGAGGCCGGGAAAGTCGGGGGGATGGCTGTTTTCATGTTTCATGGTGTCGGTGGCGATTACCTGAGCATATCACGGGAGGCTCACTATAAGCTTCTCAGTTATTTGAACAAGAACAGGAAAGATTACTGGACGGCGCCTTTCCTTGAAGTCGTGGAACACATTATTGCCGAACGAAAAAGGCTAGGATGGTAGAATTTTGAGTATTACCTGAAGGAGAATCCGGTCAGTGCGGGCAACGGAGACCGGAGCACATCTCTTGAGGGATAGATAAATATAAAAATGTTAATCTGGCCGGCGGAATATGGTCAGGGTAACAGGCTCATGCACTTTGCGGACGGTGGTTCCCGGAAACCAGATACCAGCCTTACTACAAGCTATACCTCGAAATGTATCCCGAAGGACGGAAGGAGGATCATTTTAAGGCAGAAATATGCGTTCCTGTTAATACCTTATGAAACTTAAAAGACCGGGCCATTTGGTCCGGGCTATTCGGGTTCAGGCATTTTATTTCAATACGCTATCCGCACTAGGTTAAAGTTTTAAAATTTAAGTGAGTAAACAGAGCCGGATCGAATAAACTCTTATACTTTTATGAAAACGATTTATCATGGCTATACCTACTTCAAGAACAAAGGAACCCGGCAGTGTAATTATCGACAGCCAAAACTGCGATGGCTGCGGACTGTGCGTTAAGGTTTGCGGCGACAATACCCTGATAATATCGGATGGAAAGGCTGCCGTTAGCGACTCACCGCTGTTCGGGTGCATTGGGTGTGGTCACTGTATGGCAATATGCCCTAACGATGCGATAAGAGTCACCGGCAGGACACTTTCACCAGACGATCTTTTTACATTGCCTGATGCCGGCGAGTCTGCTGATTACAACCGGCTGCTGAATCTGCTTAAGAGGCGCAGGTCGGTGCGCGAATTTCAGGACAGGCCTGTAGAACCAGAGGTAATCGAAAAGATACTGGCAGCTGCGAAAACATCACCAATGGGCCTTCCTCCGTCAGATGTTAACGTGCTCATTTTCGACACTGTGGGGAAATCACGTGAGTTTGTAACCGACTTTTGCAATCTGCTTGAGAGGATGAAATGGTTCGTCTCACCCTGGTTCCTGACCATTATGCGTCCCTTCTGGGGTAAAGCCAATGATGAGCTTTTCAGGGATTTCATACGTCCTTTGTTCAGCATTTATCCCGACAACCTGAAAAAGGGTGAAAACGTTGTAACATACGATGCACCCCTGATAATGTATTTCTATGGTTCACCCTACGCCGACCCTGCAGACCCGTTAATAGCTGCCACAACCGCAATGTACGCCGGGGAGTCGCTCGGGCTTGGTACCTGTATGCTTGGTGCCGTACACCCCTTTCTGCAGAATGCCGGCGCTCGCAGACTGAGGGAAAAATATGGTATTAAGTACAAAAGCCGCGAAGGACTGCTGGTGATCTTCGGTTATCCGGACATAAGATACAGTAAAGGAATAAACCGTACTTTCGCCTCAGTAACAACATATAATTAGCCGTAAAAGTGCAAAAGCTGAACATGCGGACCACTTTCGGCCGGTCTGTTGTTCAAAGAAATAATTTCGATAATAACAGCTATTTACAGCTGGCAGAAAATGGTCAGCCAAGTCGGGCGTTAAGTAGTCTTTGCCTCTGGCTCAAAAGATCCGGAATGTTTTTGTCTTCCTGATTTCATAATTCACTGGTTTAGAGTTATTAAATTTAAACCTGATCAGTGGTCTTAATTAAGGGTAGTATTACATGATATTGTTGAAATACTGGCACTAAAAAGGCACCGGTTTATTTAACAGGTTTGATGAAATGGATTTTTAAAAGTGAAATTAATCTTGTAGGTTTATGCAAAAGATATTCATTTTTATTTGTAATTCGACCTATGGAAATACAGAACGAAGAAAAGTTCATTAAAGGAGTTGAAAGCCTGATCGATCCTATGGAAGTAAGTGATATCCTGTTCTTCCAGAAATTAAAGAGACTGTTGCCTCCAAAAATGATGAAGCGATTTCTGTACAGAGCGTCAAAGAATACTCCCTATATAGGTTTTGCCATTGATCCGTACAGTCTTTTTTTGTTCTTCAGGCTCAGCAATACCGAATATGCAAAATCGCTTCTGCATGACCGTTATGAACTTGCAAAAACCAGATTGTTTGACGATGATGAACCTGACTACTACATGGGAATCGGCAACCTTAACACCCGTGCAAGTACATTCTGGGGCACAAGGGTGGAGGTTTACCTTATTGCAACAGATAAAAAAACCGGATTAATGTCTTTCATTTTCATTGATATTTTAAGCAATACGATTATTGCCCTGCCAACCAAAGGTATTGCTGATCCCAACTGCAAAAGAGCAATTTTTACGACTAATTCAAAAGGAGAAATCTTACTCGACATTCAGGAGAATAACACAAACAGGAAACTTTTATTGACAGGCAGCCTGAAAAGGGGGAAATTCCGTAGGCTGGATCAACCACTCTGGCTCATGGGAAATACTTCAGTAGGTCATTGTAAAAGATTTACAGAGGGGGAAGATAATCCTTTTGCAGTGATATTTGATCCGGCCGAAGTTCATGAAGCACTTGATATTCCTCCGGAGGATATCCGGATAGCCGAAAATACTCTTTTCCCGGGCCTGGCATATCCTCAGATAAGTAAAGTAATTTGTTTTCCTTATGCCCAGCATTATATTGCCGACAGCCCGGGTATTTATACCGACGTAAAGGACCGTAATGATTTGATCAGCAAGTATAATAAGCTTGCCGGACTTGAAAAATTCACAACCTTTTCTGCCAGGACAATAGTAAGACAGGTCACTGCCGGAATATTTATATCCTTACTTATTGCAATTATCCTTCTTCTGATATTTTAGGTCTTCTTATGTGCTTAAAATTTTCCGTGCAGCCAGTTTACCGGTAAGAATTGACATGGGAACTCCGGCCGGACTGTAAGTCCATTGTCCTGCCTGGAATATTGAAGGTATGGGAGTTACAACTGACCTGTTTGCAGCCATGATCTTATTGATTACCGGGACGGGCTCCCGGAAGGACCACCCTGTGATCGCTCCTTCGGAAGAACCGACCCTCTTTGCATAGCTCAGTGGAGAGAATGAGAATTTTTCCGTTACTTTATCATTCAGCATGGGGAAAACTGTAGAGGAAAGTATTTTAATGATCCGCGCCTCAGTTTCCTTAACAAACTCTTCATGCCAGCCAGCCTGATCGATTCTGCTGAACAGATCAAAATCTGCGAGTATACTGATTATAAGTCCGGTTTTGCCTGCAGGCGCCATGCCGGGATCCTTGAGAGCCGGGATTGAGATCTCGTATGTATTCAGAGCAAGAAATTTATTCAGCCAGGACAGTATTTCAGTCCTGTCCGGCTCGCCCGGCTTACACAGTATCCGGTCAAGGTCTCCCCAGCGGATTTCTCCCAATCCTTTTCTTGAAGGAGTGTAAAAGAAGTGCCCGTTCGCAATGCGTTTAAAGCTTTCAACCGGTTCATCGACTTCTGCAAAAATCGTAAAGACGGAATCCCCTCCTCTTTTTCCCAGCAATCGATTTCCGGCAAGTTCGAATTTTGCCCTGACCTTAGCAGTAAGGCCTTCTGTGCTGGTAATTCTGTAAAGGGTTTTAAGATCGGCAGCCCAGACAAGATTCTCGTAAGTATAGTAAATGTTCTTTTGGTCGGTTATTCTTTTTTCAGAACCATGAACATTTTGTACCGTTGTTTCCCGAAGCACCTCACCTCCCAATTCAAGAAGTTTATTTTCAATCGCTTCCGAAAGCCTGCCGACACCACCTGCAGGATAGAAATAATCGAGGTAGAGACTAAAGTAGCTAAGGGCAAAAAAGGCAGGCGTATTTCTGAAAAAATGCTGGGAGATAATATCCCGGAGAGAAGGATTTCTTACAATTTTTTCCAGGTAAGGCTCAACCGGAATATTCATACGTTTAATCATCCTTAGTGTAAGCAGGAACTTCGGCAGCCATGGAAGCAGCTCCCTTAAAAGATAGATCATATCCCGGGTCATATCTTTGAAATTGGGATTTTCCACTCCGTAAAGCACATCCATATGCTTCATTACCTTCCGGATTATTCCAATTATCTGATCAGTTTCGGCTTCGCTTTCAGGATACAATCTCTTAAGAAGGTTACCGTATTCGGTCAGGCTTTCAATGTCTTTGATATGCAGTATTTCATTCTCCACACCAACAGAAACAGGACTTTTTACGATATCGAGCTTAATTCCCATTTCATTCAGCATGGGGAAAATGATCCCGGCATTTTCAAGGGCTCTGATCCCGGCATCAAACCTGAATCCATTGTGGGAAAATGTATTGACAAGCCCACCGCATTCCCTGTTCTTTTCAATTAATAAAACCCGAGTGCCTTCTTTGGCAAGATAGGCAGCACAGGTAAGTCCTGCTATACCTCCTCCGACAACTATTGAATTATATTTCTTTTGAGCCATGGAGTTTCAGGCATATTGGGTTATATCCCGGATGCCGGTCATTTCGAGGCTTTTTGTCCAGAGTTCGTATGCCGCCTCTTTGTCAAGGGCAGGTGGAGCAGGCTCTTCCTCGGTGGTCAGATTAAAGAACTTTCCGCTCACACCTTCCATTTCATCCGAGACGCTGAGAAAATATATCGCTTCTGCTGCTATATCAGTAGGCCTCAGTATCTTATCATAAATATGTTTTTTTATCCAGCGGTAAACAGGACCATTTTCACGGCCGGTCTCTGATCTGACAGCGCCCGGGTGCATTGCATTTATTGTTACTCCGTGGGGCAGGAAGTGATCTGCAAATATGAGCATCGACAGCAGCTGGGCAAGCTTGGCCGATCCATAGCTTTTCAGTCCGGAATACCGCCGTTTTTCCCAGTTGAGGTCATCGATACGCAAGCCCCAGGCAGCAAAACGATGGCCTTCCGAACTAACCAGTATGATTCTGGCCTTTCCCTGGGATTTTAACTTCTCGCTCAGCAGGGTGTTTATCACGAATGAAGAAAGGTGGTGTACGACAAAGACCTTATCAAATCCTTCAGGAGTCAGTTCTCTTCGGGTTAGATAGATACCTGCATTATGTATCAGCACGTCAATTGGTTTTTCAAGACCCGAAAGTTCCCCTGCAACCCGTTCAATATCCTTCAAATTACTGAGATCGGCTATTTTGAAATCACATCTCACGCCAAATTCAGTTTCAATCTCATTTTTTAAAGCCTCCGATTTCTCCCGATTACGGTTAATGCAGAGCAGGTCTGCACCATGAGAAGCAAATTTCCTTGCAGTCAGATAACCAATGCCCGATGTGGCTCCGGTTATAACAACGTTCCGGTTCCTGAAATCCATGGTACATATCTTTGGATCCCGCCGGTTGTTTTTAATCATGGCAGCGATATTCGACCACTGATACTCTTTAAAATATTTTGCAAACTTCTTATTCTTCATATTTGCAACATGGACATTATTAAGAAAGAATCATGTGCAATTCACCATAATCCTTGAAAGAATTTTAAAAATACAAACCCAGTGCAAAAATATAGTCCTGGTTACGCAGAGGTACAGGATCTGCGCCTGAAGCGTTTGGCATTGCAAGAGTATTCCATCCGACTGTCATACGGTATTCAAAGAAAAAGTCCTTCTGAAGAAGTATAAAATCTGCACCTGCTCCATAAACGAACGAATAGTCAAAAGTATCCAATCCTGCCATATCGCCAGATTCTTTGGTTACTATCAAGGGAGGGGCGCCTGTATTAATTGTATTGGTAATATTGTATTCCCCGTCGATCAGAAGAGACAGAGCAATGCCTGTGCTGCCATAAATCCCAACATTCTTGATATTGACGAATTTGTATTTTACTACTATCGGCATTTCGAAATAGTTCAGTTTATATTCAGATACAGTATTTATGTTAAAAGGGGTCGTAATGGTTACATCCTGTCCTGATCCCTTCATAGCGTATAAAAGTTCCTGTTGAATGCCTACTGATTCAGTTATGGGAAAGTATACGAAAATTCCCCCTGCAAAAGCTTTCCTGCTGCTGGTTTCTACTTCGTAGATATCATCTGCAGGTGAAATACCATATTGAGTTGCAAGGCTGAAGCCCGTTTTCAGACCAAAACGAGCACCTGTCTGGGCTGACAATGATCCACAAGACAGGACTACAAGTAAAACTACAGAACATGTAATCTTTTTCATTTTCATCTTATTAACTAGTGTAACAATTGACCTGATTTTCATGCCAGTGAAAATTTATCCGAACTTTTTTATCATAAACCGTCGGTAGGCTTTTCCGAATCGTGGTATATTGTCAAAAATGTCGCCCCACAGATCGTAGTAATCTCTTTGTTCAATTATTTTACCCTGCTCATTTAATGTCAGCCGGCTTGATCCGTATAAGACTGAGCTTGGGTTCTTCTTAAACTTAATGGTCATCTCCCATTCAATAAAAACAATATTGTTATGCATGACCGCATTTACAATATTCATTTTCAGATCCTTTGACCGGTTAGTCAAACGTTCGGTCATTGCGGTGAAATCTTTTATCCCGTGTATTGCCTGAATAGAATCCCTGAAGTATATATTATCATCGTAAAAGGGGAGTATGTGTGACCAGTCGGGCTTACCCTGGGTGTTATAAGTTTTCGACCATAATTCTTTAATGGTTTCAGCATTTAAACCTGCAGGTATGGAATTCTTTTCCTGTTCTGTTGGATTCTCAGACATATTTTAACATGTTATCGGGTTTAAATTTTATTCCTGCTTTGGGACGCCATTCATTATTTGTCATACGAAATATATCATAAAATATCATACGAAAATTTTCGCAACTTGACATTTCAGGATTCTCAGAATCTCCATCCTATTTCTTCTTTTTATGAAATTCGGGTTCTTTTGGGAATATCTCTTCTCTTATCTGCCATAACTCTTCGGGAGTATCTATATCCGGGTCGACTTTAACCAGCAAAACCGGACTCAGCCCTTTGTCAGGATGTTGAATGTTATTGGATTTTTGATTCAGTATTTTTTTTGAAGCTCCGACAACGAACTGCTCCGATCTGTCAACAACATATCCACTCAGGGTTCCTTTACTGTTCAGAGTCAGATAATTGCTGAATATTTCCTTGCGAGTCAGATAAATCTCGCCCCTGAAAAACTTTCCCACACTAATCTGAACAGTGACTCCGGGATGCCCGTCGTTATCAGGATCTGTTAAATTGGGATCATTGGGATCCGTCGAAAGGGGTTTCATTGGATCTCCCTCAATTCCCAGAAGGCTGGGGCTTTCTGGCCTGTAAATATGCCAGGCTCCATCTTTTTGATATAATTCAACTTCCTGAACCCTGGGTTTTATTGCCTGGACAGCTTCATCACTGAATAACGATTTAGCATTCTTTCTGCTTAACTTTTGCTCTGCATGCACAAACCGGTCCAATTGCATAAGTTTGCCGTCCTCCAGGTAAAAATCAGTAAATCCGTATGAAATGATAAAGGTACGCATGGTCGTTCTGGTTGTGGTGTCTTCATATGCCACCACATCATAGTGTGCATAATGGCCTGCAACCGCTTCTTTTGCACTTTCGGGGTCTTGCAGCTTCGACGTGTCAGCTTCTGCCTGTTCAAAGACATACAAAGGCGATTCAGGCCAATCCAATGGCCGTGAACAGGAATACAGTATAAATATAATGACCAGAAATACCGAATATAGCCAACTACCTTTTTGCATCATACTTATGAGAGCATAGCATGGTTTCAGCAAATCTATTTAAAAGTCTCTTCATTTCCAAACCTTTAGCTTACATACCTGAGTTGATCCGCAGACGAGGTAATGGATAGGGCTGGTAAAGATGGAAATAAGCATTGGGAAATACAATTCCATTATATGACCCTTACATTTTTAATTGTATTTTCTGTCGAACTAATACGCCATTGAATCTGAGAGACACGATTTTACAATGTTGGTGAGGTCCCAAAATAAACTTGACTTCTGCTCCGGGAATGTTTAAATTTGATAATGAGATGGAAAAGAATTGTTTTAAGCTAAATTTCTGTAAGGATCACTTTTGTAATATTTCATTATTTTAAAATTCTCTTGTAATCTTTCTGTCATTTCATGTGGAAAAAAGCATTATTATATTGTTGAAAAATAAGCAGTTCACATGGAATCCACATGAATTCATATTTTTCATATTTATTCGTGATTTTATATAATGTGGGTTTCAAAATTGTTCCTTTTATGAATTTTAAAACAAACATGCAATGAAAAAGTCATTATTATTTTCAGCAGGAATTGCGTATTTGACTGTAATTCTGGTTTTAGGGGGATGTGCAAATTTCAATGGACAAGAGAGAACAAAAGCTCAGGAAAAAGTAACGATTTATCTGAGATCAATCGTGATCAATAATGAAAAACACCTCTCAATGTTCGATACAAACGGACATTTAGTTATAGATAGTCTTACAACATATGTTAGGACAGGCGGTACTGTTTTCTGGGAATTAGAAAAAGCGAGCGGGATTAAGAAAATAGAAAGAATATATGGCAGAAAAGGGAAATTAATCTTCAGGGAAGATGCAAAAAAAGTTCTTTTCGGTCAGAGATTTAAGCTTGAAGTGCCAGATAGTCTGATCAGAGGTACAAAAGAAGAATATTGCATTGATTATATCGATCAGGATGATTCACCAGTAACAATAGATCCTTATATAAGAATAGAACCATAATATCTCTACGTTAGTGTATTGTCGTTTTGTTTCCTTTTTTTTAGTTGTCTTTTTTGCGACAATTAATATATCCATCATTGTTACCGGGCAATCCACCGATAGTCTGGTCTATTTACTGGAAAACAACCTGGTTAAAGATGATTCGGCCCGATACGAACTTTTACGCAGGATCATCAAAGACACGCCTGATGTGGAAAGCAAGCTGCTTTATTGTGACCAGGCCATAAAGCTTGCTGAAAGGCTCACTATTATGCTTCCCAATACTTATATCTTAAAAGGCAACTGTTATATGGATTTAGGCGATCTTGTATCAGCGCTCGAATGGTTTATCAGGGCAGCAAATTATTACAAGGATCAAGGCAATAACATTGGCCTGGCAACGGTCTATATGTCAATAGCTGAAGCCTATAATATTCAGGGGAACCATAATAATGAAAAACATTACCTCCGGAATGCC